>Ga0157372_10003008_pt1 | contig 18176 bp, 18 predicted proteins | sample C55metaG_FD_115307 | JGI IMG/M metagenome (GOLD analysis project Ga0157372, IMG submission 115307) | Corn rhizosphere microbial communities from Kellogg Biological Station, Michigan, USA - C5-5 metaG | ecosystem: Host-associated > Plants > Roots > Rhizosphere > Soil | place: USA: Michigan... | reverse complement strand
TGAACCACATCCCCGGACGCACCGAGGAGGGTGGCCGGGTGCGGGGGCTCGGGCAGGTGCTGCCCGGCGATGCCGAGGGTACGGCGCCGCCGCCCGGCACCGCTGTCGACGTGCTGGTTCGTCCCGAGGCGGTGGTCGTGCAGGCCGCCTCCGCCGACCAGGGCGACGCCGTGGTGATGGTGTCGACCTTCCGTGGGTCGAGCGTCCGCATGCGGCTCGCGCTCCGCGACGGCAGCGAGGTGCTCGCCGACGTCGCGTCGCACCGGGCCGCCGAGCTCGCGACCGGGACCCACGTCTCCATCTCGCTGCTCGACCGGCCGGTCCTGCTCGCGACCTGACGGCGGTCTTCGTTGACGACCCACGAGCGGACGCTGAGCGCCGCCCCGCCCGGACCCCTCGGGTATCGCCGGCTGCTGCCCGGTCCCGGCGAGGCGCACCTCGACCGCGATGCAAGGGGCGGGCTGACGGGCTCCGAGGAGGTCCTGGTCACGCTGGCCCACCTCTCCGACCTGCACGTGTGCGACGCGCAGTCGCCGGCCCGGGCCGAGCTCCTCGACCGGTGGGTCGACCCCGACTCACCGATCTGTGACGTGATCGGTGAGGTCGGGACCTACCGCGCGCAGGAGCTGCTCACGGCGCAGGTGGTCGAGGCCATGGTGCGCTCGCTCAACGCCGTACGCCGAGGCCCGGCGGCGGGTGCGCCCGTGGACGCCGCCCTGGTGACCGGGGACAACACCGACAACGCGCAGGCGAACGAGGTCGACTGGTACCTCGCGCTGCTCGACGGAGGCGAGGTCCGACCGGACTCCGGCGACCTGACCCGTTGGGAGGGGGTGGCGTCGACCACGGACGAGGACGACCGCTACTGGCATCCGGAGCGGGAGAGCCCGGATCTTCCCCGCAGTCGCTACGGGTTCCCCGTCGTGCCCGGCCTGCTCGACGCCGCACGCGCGCCGTTCCGGGCGACCGGGCTCGACCTGCCGTGGCTCGCCGTACACGGCAACCACGACCGGCTGATCCAGGGAACGTTGCCCGCGGAGTCCTGGTGGGCGCGGGCATCGACCGGGACCCGTCGCGTGGTGGACCTCGGCCCCGACATCACTCCGGAGGAGGTCGTCGAGCTCGTCGACTCGCTCGACGGCTGCGACCCCGAGGCCCTGGCGCGGCTCGCGCGCGGGCGATCGGTGCGCGTCACCCCGGACCCGACCCGGCGCGTGATCTCTCGGGAGGAGTTCGTCGCGGCCCACGACCGGGCCGGCGCGCGCCCTCCCCGGCACGGCTTCCCTGCCGACGGCCGCACCTACTACCGCCACGACCTCGCCGGCGTCCGGCTGCTGGTGATGGACACCGTCAACCCGTACGGCGGATGGCAGGGCTCGGTGGACCGCGACCAGTGGGAGTGGCTCTGCTCGGAGCTGGAGCGTGCCGACGCCGATCATGCCTACGTCGTCCTCGCCAGCCACCACCCCCTCGACACCTGGGTCAACGCGCACGCGGACCCGACCCGCGTGCTCGCCCCGGAGATGTCGACACTGATCGCCGACCACCCGAGCGTGGTGCTGTGGCTGAACGGCCACACCCACCGCACGGAGATCCAGGCACGGCCCGGCTGGTGGGAGGTCACCTGCCCCTCGCTCATCGACTGGCCGCAGCAGGGCCGGGTCGTCGAGCTCCTGCGTGGCGACGGCGTGCTCCGGGTTGCCTGCACGATGGTCGACCACTGCGGGGAGGCGCCCTGGTCCGGGTCGGTCGACGAGCCCGCGGGCATGGCCGGCCTGTCCCGCGAGCTCGCCGCGAACGACTGGCAGGGGGGTCGCCCCGAGCATCTCGAGCATCCCCCGGCGGGGCGACGCGACGACCGCAACGTGCTGCTGACCGTCGCCGACCCCTGGGCCTGAGCCCAGATTTGACGGGGGTCGGCCGCGGGCCACATAATTCAACACATGGTGAATAACTTGGTCGAGGTCAGGAGCCTCGTCGTCGACCGCGGCGGTCGTCGGGTCCTGCACGGACTCGACATCACCATCGAGCAGGGCAGCGTGACCGGGCTGCTCGGCCCGAGCGGCTGCGGCAAGAGCACCTTGATGCGGTCGCTGGTGGGCGTGCAGCAGCTGACGTCGGGACAGGTCACGATCGCCGGATCGGAGGCGGGGAGCGCGCAGCTGCGCAACCGGATCGGGTACGTCACGCAGGCCGCCAGCGTGTACGACGACCTGACCGTCCGCGAGAACCTCTCCTTCTTCGCCCGGGTCCTCGGCGCCGACGGCGCGGCCGTCGACGAGGCGATCGCGACGGTCGACCTGGCCGGTCAGACCGACCAGGTCGTGGGCCGGCTCAGCGGTGGCCAGCGGTCGCGGGTCAGCCTCGCGGTCGCCCTGCTCAACACCCCCGACCTGTTGGTGCTCGACGAGCCGACCGTCGGCCTCGACCCGGTACTCCGCCGCGACCTGTGGGCGCTGTTCCACCGGCTGGCCGCAGCCGGCGCCGCGGTCTTCGTGTCGTCGCACGTGATGGACGAGGCGGACCGTTGCGACCGGCTGCTCCTCATGCGCGAGGGCCGGATCATCGCCGATGACACGCCTGCCCACATCCGCGAGAAGACCGACACCCAGGACATCGAGAGCGCGTTCCTGGCGCTCGTCGACGCCGACCGCTCGGAAGACGGCTCCGAGGAAGGGAGCGAGCGATGACTCCCCGGATCCTCCTCGCCGTCGCCCAGCGCGTCCTCACGCAGCTGCGTCGTGACCACCGCACGGCGGCGATGCTCCTCGTGCTGCCCTGCGTGCTGATGACGCTGCTGTGGTGGATGTTCCAGGACATCCCCGGCTCACTGTTCGACCGCTTCGGCCCGGCCCTGCTCGCGATGTTCCCGTTCATCGTGATGTTCCTGGTGACCAGCGTGACCACCCTTCGCGAGCGCTCCTCCGGCACCCTCGAGCGGTTGCTCGCGATGCCGATGGGCAAGCTCGACTTCCTCGGCGGGTACGCCGTGGCGTTCGGCGTGGTCGCGGCCGTCCAGGCCGCCCTCGCCGTGGCGCTGAGCGTGGGACTGCTGGGCCTCGACGTCGAGGGCCCGGTCCTCCTGCTCGGCGTGGTCGCGGTGGCCGACGCCGTGCTCGGCACCGCGCTCGGCCTCCTGGTCAGTGCCTTCGCTCGCACCGAGTTCCAAGCGGTGCAGTTCATGCCGCTGTTCGTGATCCCGCAGATCCTGCTGTGCGGGCTGTTCGTCCCGCGCACCTCGCTCCCCGACTTCCTGCACGCGGTGAGCAGTCTCCTGCCGCTGAGCTACGCCACCGACGCCATGCAGACCCTGGTCACCACAGCCGCGACCGGCGATGTCTGGCGCGACCTGGGCATCGTCGCGGCCTTCGCGGTCGCCTCGCTCGCCCTCGGCGCCGCCACCCTTCGTCGTCGTACTCCCTAAACCCGGACCCTCCCGGCCGCGTAGCCTGTCGGCATGTCGCTCCTCCGCCAGCCGTTGCTGCTGCTCGCGCGCAGCGGCCGGATCAAGCGCCTGGTCAGCACGATGCCGGTCTCTGCGGGGATCGTGCGCAGCTACGTCCCGGGCGAGGACACCTCGGACGCCGTGCACGCGACGGCCGACCTGGTGGACGAGCACCTCCGGGTCACCCTCGACTACCTGGGTGAGGACACGCTCGACTCCGACCAGGCCGACGCGACCGTCCAGGCCTACCTCGACCTGCTCGGCGCTCTCTCGGCGCGCGGACTGACCAGGTTCGCCGAGGTCTCGGTCAAGCTCTCGGCGATCGGCCAGGCCATCCCGCAGCAGGGACACAAGATCGCCCTGGAGAACGCCCGCACCATCTGTCGCGCCGCCCGCAACGCCGGCACCACCGTCACGCTCGACATGGAGGACCACGCCACCACCGACGCGACGTTGGCCACATTGCGCGAGCTCCGCAAGGACTTCCCCGAGACCGGTGCCGTCCTCCAGGCCTACCTCCACCGCACCGAGGCCGACTGCCGCGCCCTCGCCTACGAGGGCTCGCGGGTCCGCCTCTGCAAGGGCGCCTACGACGAGCCCGCCGAGGTGGCCTTCCAGAGCCGGCTCGAGGTCGACAAGTCCTATGTCCGCTGCCTCAAGGTGCTGCTGGCCGGACAGGGCTACCCGATGATCGCCACCCACGACCCGCGGATGATCCGGATCGCCTCCTCGCTGGCGAGCCGCAACGGGCGTGCCGCGGGCAGCTACGAGTTCCAGATGCTCTTCGGCATCCGCCCCGAGGAGCAGCGCCGCCTGGTCGCGGCCGGCGAGACGGTGCGCGTCTACGTGCCCTACGGCACCGAGTGGTACGGATACCTCATGAGACGCCTCGCTGAACGACCGCAGAACCTGACATTCTTCGTCCGGTCCCTGGTCTCCAAGAAGTAGAGGGTCGCCCGTGAGCACCACCGCGATCATCGGCGCCGGCGTCATGGGCGAGACCCTCCTCTCTGGACTGGTCCGCGCCGGGCGCCCGCCCGCCGAGCTCCTCGTCGGCGAGAAGCGCCCCGAGCGTGCGAGCGAGCTCGAGGAGAAGTACGCCGTCTCCGTGGTCTCCAACCTCGACGCCACCAAGCGCGCCGACACGATCGCCCTGGTGGTGAAGCCGCAGGACATGGCTGCCCTGCTCGACGAGATCGGGTCAGCGGTCAGGCCGGGCCAGCTCGTCGTCTCGCTCGCGGCCGGCATCACCACGGCGTTCCTCGAGTCGCGGCTGCCCCAGGGTGTCCCGGTCGTCCGGGTCATGCCGAACACTCCCGCCCTGGTCGACGAGGGGATGGCCGCGATCGCGCCCGGCTCGCACTGCGACGACGAGCACCTCGCCATCGCCGAGGAGCTGCTCGGCTCCACCGGCCGGGTGCTGCGGGTGCCCGAGAAGCAGATGGACGCGGTCACCGCGATCTCCGGGACCGGCCCGGCGTACGTGTTCTTCGTCGTCGAGTCGATGATCGAGGCGGGCGTCCACCTGGGGCTGCCACGCGCCACCGCCACCGAGCTCGTCGTCCAGACCCTCGTCGGCTCCGCCAAGATGCTGCGTGAGACCGGCACCCATCCGACGGTGCTCCGCGAGCAGGTCACCTCGCCCGGTGGTACGACGGCGGCCGCACTCCGCGAGCTCGAGGTGCACAAGGTCCGCGCCGCGTTCCTGGCGGCCATGGAGGCTGCCCGCAATCGCTCGGCCGAGCTCGCCGAGGGCTCCTGACGGGGGGCGCGCGGCGCGGTGCCGCCGGTCTAGGCTCCGGTCGAGGAGGCCGCGATGTTCCGTCCGAGGTTGAGCCGGGCCCTTCCCCGGGTCCTTGCGATTCTCCTCGGCGCGGCGGTCGGCGCGGTCCTGCTGTCCGGCAGCGACCAACCGGTGACAGCGCACCCGTTCGCACGCTGGCAGCAGCTCGCGACGCCACCCCTGTCGCCGCGAACCGACGCGCTGGGCGTCCGCGTCGGCCACCGGGTGCTGGTGCTGGGCGGACGGCAGGGGTCCGCGCTGCGCGACGGAGCGACGTACGACCTCCGCAGCGGGATGTGGCGCCATCTCCGGATGCCCCTCGCGGTCACGGACCGGGACCACGTCGTGGCCGCCGCGGGCGTCGCCGTGCTGCGGCACACCCGGGAGGGGCGACCCGCGGCCTGGTGGCGCTACGACCCGAGGGTCGACGCGTGGTCCCGGCTGCGACACCTGCCTCCACACCTGTCGGTGCCGTCCGCGCTGGGCTCCGAGGTGTACGCCGTCTCCGGGCGACACGTGGTCGTCTACAGCGTGCAGCTCGACCGGTGGACGCCTCTTCCTGCCGATCCGCTCGAGCCCGCGCTCCGCGGACGGAGAGTCCTCGCGAGCTCGGCCGGCACCGTGGTCACGGGGTACGCCGCGGCGCACCCGCACCGGCTCCTCGCCGACCGGTGGGACGGCATCCGCTGGCGCCGGCTGGCGCACGTGCGGAGCACGCCGCTGGCCCGGACACCCGCCCTCCCCATTCCCGCGGCGCGGCACGGGAGCACGCAGGTCTGGGCCGGGGGCCGGCTCGTGGTGTTCGGGGGCGCGACGTACGACGGGCTGCGGCGGGTGCTGACCAACCGGGCCTGGATCCACTCGCCGTGAGCGGGGAACCGAACCGATCGCGGGCCCGTCGACGTTCCTGAGGTGCGAACGAGACGGGGAGGTGCGATGTCGGTCCCGGAGTACGACACCGTGTACGCCGCGCTGTGGCCGCGCCTGGTGCGCACGGCGTACGCCGTCTCCGGTGACCTCGGTGTCGCGGAGGACGCCGTGCAGACCGCGTTCGCGAAGGCGTACCGCAGCTGGCGCCGCATCTCGCGGATGGAGGCGCCGGTGGCCTACCTCCGCAAGATGGCCGTCAACGAGGTGCTCAACGACCGGCGGCTGGCGCGGCGCAGGCACGAGATCACCAGCGCCGAGCCACCGGAGCGCGCGGCTGCCGGGACCGCGGACGACGCGCTCACCCACGACGAGATGTGGCGTGCGATCTCGTCGCTGCCTCCGCGCCAGCGGGCGGTGCTGGTGCTCCGCTACTACGAGGACCTGAGCGAGCAGCAGATCGCCGATGTCCTGGGCTGCCGCCCAGGCACCGTGAAGTCGCAGGCGTCGGCCGCCCTGGCCGGACTGCGCACCCGGCTCGACCACCCGAGCCCGGCAGGAGAGGGGATGTGATGGACGTCGAGCAGCAGGTGCGGGAGACGTACGTCGAGCGCCTCGGCGCGCTCGAGCTGTCGGGAGGCGACGTCGGTGCGGCGCGTCGTACCGGAGCGCGACTGCGGGCGCGGCGCCGGCTCGCGGTCGGAGCTGCCGCCGTGGCTGTCGGCGCCGTGGCTGTCGGCGGCACCCTGCTGGGAACGGGGCGGGTCTCCGTCGGTCCCTCCCACAGCGTCGGTCACTGGCGCGAGCTGCCGACCCCGCCGCTCTCGCCGCGGGCCGATGCGCTGAGCGTGTGGACGGGCCGTGAGGTCGTCGTGGTCGGCGGGGACCCTGACCCGTGCCCCCCGAACGCCGACTGCGCCACCGCTCCACGCGAGCTCCGCGACGGTGCGGCGTACGACCCGGCCACCGACGCCTGGCATCGCATCGCACCGGCACCCGTCACGGTGGGGCCGGGCGACCGACTGCTGAGCGCGGCCGGTCGCGTCGTGCTCCGGCACTGGCAGGAGCACGGCTCCCGGTTGTTCGTGTACGACCCGGCCGGGGACGAGTGGTCCGAGATCCCCACGCTGCTCGCCGACCTGCCGTCGGCGGTCGGCCAGCGCGTCTACGGGTTCCGAGACGGCCGCGTCACGATGTACGACGCCGAACGCGGCGTGTGGGACGAGCGGATCCCGCGCGACCGGATCCAGCCGCGGCTGACCCAGCGCCGGATCACCGCGACGTCCTCCGGTCCGGTCGTGACCGGCGTCCCCGCGAACGTGCCGCGTGACGGGTCGGTGCCGCCCGTCGTGGCCGCGGATCTGTACGACGGCACCACGTGGCACCGTCTGCCCACCACCGGCCAGGTCGGCAACAACGCCTGGTTCTGGACCGGCACGCGGCTGGTGGACCCCGAGCCGGGCACTCTGGACGGCGGCGAGACCGACAGCTGGGGCCGGTCCTACCCGCAGGGCGGCATCCTCGACCCGGCGACAGGCAGTTGGAGCCCCCTGCCGTCCGGGCTGACCGACCACGGCGACGGTTGGACCGTCAACGCGTCCGGCGGCCGCTGGGTCGCGACGTACGGCCAGGTCTACGACACCGGGTCCGGCCGGGTCTGGGAGCTCCCCCGCCCCGACGACACCCCCGACCTGGCCACGACCGCGGTGTGGACCGACCGCGCGCTGCTGGTGTTCGGTGGCGTCGACTCCGCGCAGGGCTACTCCGGTGACGCCCTCACCAACCACGCCTGGCTCTACACCCCGTGACCGGTCCCCTCCCGGCCCGACCTTCTTGGCCGTTCCCGATGCTTCCGGGGGGTTGCATCGGCCAATAAGCACCGGATTCACCGCTTGAGCGGTGAATCCGGCACGGAGCCAACCCCTCACAACCCCATCGCAGCCGTCGCGTCGGCGAGCACCGAGGCGGTCACCTCCCGGCAGCGCGCGGCGCCGTCGGCGAAGACCGAGTCGACGTACGCCGGGTCATCGGCCAATTCGGCGTACCTGTTCTGCAGGGGCTCCAACGTGGCGACCACCGCCTCGGTGACGGCCGACTTCAGGGCGCCGTACGTCGTGATGCGGTCGGCCGACCCGCCACAGGCCTCGAGGATGTCCAGCAGGTTGGTCACACCGGGCTTGTCCGCGGCGGAACGCACCGCGTCCGGCCCGGTGTCGGAGTCGGTCACGGCGCGGGCGACCTTGCGTCGTACGACATCGGGCCGGTCGGTCAGCCGGATCACGCCCGCGTCGTTCTGGATCGACTTCGACATCTTCCGGGCCGGGTCCTGCAGGTCCATCACCCGCGCGCCCGCGGCCGGCGTCCGCACCTCCGGGACGACGAACACCGGCCCGTAGCTGTGGTTGAACCGGATCGCCAGGTCGCGGGTGAGCTCGACGTGCTGGCGCTGGTCGTCGCCGACGGGCACCACCGACGGCCGGTAGAGCAGGATGTCGGCGGCCATCAGCGCCGGATACGTGTACAGCGACACTCGCGTCGACGGGACCCCGCGGCCCTTCTCCTTGAACTGGATCATCCGGTTCAGCTCGCCGGTGTACGCCGTGCACTCCAGCAGGTACGCCAGCTCCCGGTGCGCCGGCACCTGGCTCTGGCGGAACATGGTCGCCCGGGACGGGTCGAGTCCCGCGGCGAGGAACAGGGTCGCCATCTCGGCGACGGTCGCCCGCAGCTCGGCCGGATCCTGCGGGGTGGTCAGCGCGTGCAGGTCGGACAGGCCGAAGAAGCAGTCATCGGGAGACGACTCGTCCTGGGCGGCGACGAAGCGTCGCAAGGCGCCGAGGTGGTTGCCGAGCGTCAGCCGGCCGGTGGGCGTGATCAGGGAGAGGGTGCGGTCCATGGTGGGCTCCTGGGTGATGGGTGTCGATGCCCACGAGCCGACGTGCCGGAATGCGAGACGGCCGCCCGTGGGCGGCCGTGGAAGGAGGGTGTGCTCGATCGGGGTCCGCCGTCAGGCGGGCCACCAGCAGAGGTTCGAGGTCCGAAGCACGTGCCCATCATAGAGGCAGGTCTGAACAGAGGCAGGTCTGAGGCAGGAAGCCGGTGGACCTCCGCCGGCGGGAGGCACGGCGGCCCGGAGGCTCGGCGGCGCGCGGCGTCTCCAGGGGTCGTCGCTCGGGGTCACTGGGGGGAGGACGAGTAGCCTCCGCCTCATGCCAGCGTGCCGGGGTCCCGCGACGGTGGTGTTCGACCCGACGCTGACCGAGTACGACTTCGGCCCGAGCCATCCGATGTCCCCGATCCGGGTCGACCTCACCATGCGCCTGGCCGCCGACCTCGGCGTGCTCGACGCGCTGCCCACGGTCGCGGCACCGGTGGCCGACGACGAGCTGATCGGCACCGTGCACGAGGCGGGGCTGATCGACGCCGTGAGGCGCGCGGGAGCCGACCCTGCCGGCTTCGAGCCGACCCACGGTCTCGGCAGCGACGACAACCCGGTGTTCCGCGACATGCACCGCGCGGCCGCGCACGTGGTCGGCGCCACGGTCGAGGCGGTCCGTCAGGTGTCGAGCGGCGACAGCCTGCACAGCGTGAGCATCTGCGGGGGGCTCCACCACGCGATGCCCGACCGCGCGAGTGGCTTCTGCATCTACAACGACGTCGCCGTCGGCATCCGCTGGTTGCTCGCCCAGGGCGTGCCGAAGGTGGCCTACGTCGACGTCGACGTCCACCACGGCGACGGCGTCGAGCAGATCTTCTACGACGACCCCCGCGTGCTGACGATCTCGCTGCACGAGACCGGCCAGGCGCTGTTCCCGGGCACCGGGTTCCCGCAGGACTGCGGCGGACCGGACGCCGCGGGGACGGCGGTCAACGTCGCCCTCCCGCCCGGGACGTCGGACGCCGGCTGGCTGCGGGCCTTCCACGCGGTCGTGCCACCGCTGGTCCGCGAGTTCGCGCCCGACGTGCTGGTGAGCCAGCACGGCTGCGACAGCCACCGGGACGACCCGCTCGCCGACCTGATGCTGAGCGTCGACGGGCAGCGCGCGTCGTACCTCGCTCTGCACGACCTCGCCCACGAGGTCGCCGGGGGTCGCTGGGTGGCGACCGGCGGGGGCGGCTATGCCCTGGTGGACGTGGTCCCGCGTGCGTGGACCCACCTGTTGGCCGTGGTCGCCGGGCAGCCGATCGAGCCCGACACGGCGGTCCCCGAGTCGTGGCGCGCTCACATCCGGGAGACCCTCGGCCGGACGGCGCCGTCCAGGATGACCGACGGCCGCGACCCGGCGTACCGGGACTGGTCGGAGGGCTACGATCCGGCGACCTGGCTCGACCGGTCGATCCTGGCCACGCGTGAGGAGATCTTCCCGCGCCACGGCCTGGACCCGTTGCCGTGACGCTTCCGGACGGTTCGACACAGTAAATACGCGTCCGTTTCAACCCGACACGCGTAGGTACCGTGAGTTTCTGTAGGGATTTCCTTCCCCACGAGTCACAAAAGGCCCTATTCTCACCAACGAAAGCGCGGGACGTAGGTCACCGGAGGGGAAGCCGGTGCGTGCCTGCCAAGAGAGACGGTGCCTGCGATGCCTGCCCACGAGCCCGGAGACATCTCCGACGTGAAGTTCCTGACCGTGGCTGAAGTGGCCGCGATGATGCGCGTGTCCAAGATGACGGTGTACCGCCTGGTCCACGGCGGTGACCTGCCCGCGGTGCGGGTCGGCCGCTCGTTCCGGGTGACCGAGGAGGACGTCAACGAGTACCTCCGCAAGAGCTTCTACAGCGCCGGCTGACGCCCGCCGTTCCGTCACCGACGCTCGATTCTGCGCCTCACCCGCTGGCCGTTAGGCTGTCGGGGTCGTCCCGGCGTCGGTCGGGACCCCCAGACATGTCTGCACTGCCGGCACGGAAGAGGTATTCGTGGGTTCGGTCATCAAGAAGCGTCGCAAGCGGATGGCGAAGAAGAAGCACCGCAAGCTGCTGAAGAAGACGCGCGTCCAGCGACGCAAGCTCGGGAAGTAGACCCCACCTCCGGGGGAACGCCGTGGACGCCGACACGAAGGTCGTGCTCGTCACCGGGGTCTCCCGAGACCTCGGCCGCAGGTTCGCGCGTCGGCTGGCCGACGAGCCCGGTGTCGCCCGCGTGGTCGGTGTCGATGCGGTGCCGCCACGGGGCGACATCGGCGACGTCTCGTTCGTCCGCGCCGACATCCGCAACCCCGTGATCGCCAAGGTGATCGCGAAGGAGGACGTCGACACCGTCGTCCACATGAGCGTCATCGCCACGCCCGGCAGCGCCGGCGGCCGCGGCACGATGAAGGAGCTCAACGTCATCGGGACGATGCAGCTCCTCGCGGCCTGCCAGAAGTCCAGGAGCATCCGCCACCTGGTCGTGAAGTCCACCTCGACCGTGTACGGCGCGAGCAGCCGCGACCCGGCGATGTTCACCGAGGACATGCAGCCGCGCCGCCAGCCCAGCTCCGGCTATGCCAAGGACGTCGCGGAGATCGAGGGCTACGTCCGCGGCTTCGCCCGCCGCCGCCCCGACGTCAGGGTGACCACCCTCAGGCTGGCCAACGTCCTGGGCCCCCACGTGACCAGCCCCATCACGTCGTACTTCCGGCTGCCGGTGATCCCGACCGTCCTCGGCTTCGACCCCCGGCTGCAGTTCGTGCACGAGACCGACCTGATGCGCGTGCTCACCCACTGCGTCCATACCGATGTGCCGGGCACGTTCAACGTCGCCGGCGACGGGGTGATGTTGCTCTCCCAGGCCGTGCGTCGCCTGCGCAAGCCCACGGTGCCGCTGGTGCGGCCGGCCGTCGGCGGCGTCGCGGCGGTGCTGAAGTCAGCCCGGATGGCCGACTTCTCACCGGAGCAGCTCGGCTTCCTCACCTTCGGTCGGGGCATCGACACCTCCCGGATGCGCGCGGAGCTCGGGTTCGAGCCCGTGCTCACGACCGAGCAGGCGTTCGCCGACTTCGCCTCGTCGACGGGCCGCTCGGCCAGCCCGGTCGAGCGCGTGCTCGACGGGCTCTCGTCGACCCTGCCCGGTCGGGCGACGTCGGGAGCGGGCCGTGGGTGACGCCGAGATCATCCCGATCGGAACCGGCGGCCGGCCCGGCCGCGGCACCGGCAGCGCCCGCCCGTCGACTGCGTCCCGCACCCTGGCGGGAGGCGCACGGCCGGCGGCGCGCCGTACGCCGGCGCCTGCGGCGGAGCCCGAGGCCCGGACCGGGCGCCCGGCCGCGACCACGCACGATCGTGCGCCGATGGCGGGCATCACGCCGGGCGAGTGGCTGGCGGCGTTCCAGACCGGAGCGGTCCAGGTGTTCGGCGACGACTGGGAGCGGCAGCTGGCACGGCTCCTGGCGTTCCTGCGCCGGCGGCTGACCGGCGAGTACGACGTCGACGAGTACGGGTTCGACCAGGAGGTCGCCGAGAAGCTCCTGCTGGCCAGCCTGCGGCCGATCGCCGAGCGGTGGTTCCGGATCGAGGCGCGGGGCGTCGAGAACCTGCCGACCGACGGAGGAGCCCTGGTGGTCTCGAACCACTCCGGCACGCTGCCGGTCGACGGCCTGATGACGATGTTCACCATCCACGAGCACACCGGCCGGTTCCTGCGTCCCCTCGGTGCCGACCTGGTGTTCCGGATGCCGCTGGTGAGCAGCCTCGCCCGCAAGGGCGGCGCGACACTGGCCTGCAACGAGGACGCGGAGCGGATGCTGGCCAGCGGTGAGCTGGTCGGGGTCTGGCCCGAGGGCTTCAAGGGCATCGGCAAGCCGTTCACCGAGCGGTACAAGCTGCAGCGGTTCGGTCGGGGCGGGTTCGTCGCCGCGGCCCTGCGCACGGGGGTGCCGATCGTGCCGCTGTCCGTGGTCGGTGCGGAGGAGATCTACCCCCTGGTCGGCAACGTGCCGTCGCTGGCCCGGCTGCTCGGGATCCCGTACGTCCCGATCACACCGTTGTTCCCGTGGCTCGGTCCGCTCGGGCTGGTGCCGCTGCCGTCGAAGTGGCTGATGGAGTTCGGCGAGCCGATCCGCACCGACGAGTACGACGCGGGGTCGGCCGACGACCCGATGCTGGTGTTCAACGTCACCGACCAGGTGCGGGAGACCATCCAGCAGTCGCTGTACTCGCTGTTGATGCAGCGGACCTCGGTCTGGCACTGACGCGCCGTACGCCGAGCATCAGGGGAGCGACGGCAGCAGGCTGCCCACCCCGTCGACGGGGTCGCCGAGGAGGCCGGTCACCTGGTCGCCGGCCTCACCCACCGCGTCGAGGAGGTTGTTCGCCGTGTCGGAGACGGTCGAGGCGACGTCGTTCTGCTGACCGTGGGTGAGCGCGTCGGTGAGGTGCTGGACGGTGTGCTGGACGTCGTCGGCGGTCGGTGCCCCGGGGTCGATCGGTGCCCCGGGGTTGCCGGGGTCGGCGCTCGAGGTACCCGGGTCGGTGACGCTCGCCGGTGGCAGCTGACCGTGCAGGTGCGGCAGCAGCGGCCCGCCGTCGGAGCCCTGCCGCAGCGGACCGTGGTGACGCGGCTGTGGGGCCGCCACCAGCCAGGAGTCGACCGTCGCCTGGGTCGCCTGCAGGAGCACGCTCGGCACCGAGCTGATCATCGGACCCTGGCACGACGGGCAGGTGTGCACCGAGGTCTCCTGGACCTGGTCGAGCACCTGGGCGGCCTGCAGCAGGGGAGCGAGGGACTGCGGCGGGACCTCGGACTGCATCACCTTCAGCCGATCCATGCTGGTGGCGGTGAACGTCCGCAGCGCGGTCATCGACGAGCGGTCACCGGTCGCCTCGTAGTCCGAGACCAGGAGGTCGGAGCCGTCGATCGCCTGCTGGGTGAACGCGTCGAGGGCCTGGTTGACCAGGGCCGGGTCGGCGTGCTCCCGGCTGAGCTCCTGTGCCTCGTCGAGACGGGTGCCGGCGTTGCCGAGCAGGACCTGGGCGCGGTCGCCACGGTCGAAGGTGAGCTCGGCGTGCGCGCTCTCCAGGCCGCGCTTGACCGGGTAGAGCCCGTCGCCGGGCAGCGCGGTCTGCGCCGCGACGGCCACGGTCGCGGAGGCACCCACGAGCGCGACCCCGCTGACCACGGCGGCCAGCCGACGGTGACGGCGTCGGAGCTGGGGGGTGGTCGGGCGCAGCCGGAGGCGGGCGTCGGTGTCGGCGCGCTCGGCGGCCGCCGCGGCCAGTACCGACTCGGCCTCGGCCACGAGCTGGTCGCGGAGGGTGGCCACGAACACCGGGTCGGCGACCGGTGCGGGTACGGCGCGGAGTGCACCCGCGACCGTGAGGAGATCGGCGTACTCGGGCAGGCGTGCGCCGCCCGTCGAGCTGCCCTCGACGAGCTCGTGGAACTGCTGAGCGCGTCGCCCCCTGGTCACGATGAACCTCGATGCTGGTCGCGAATGTCGCGGCGAGTGCCCGACACGCCGCTCAACGAGCAGCCTCGGCAGCGGGTTACGGGACCAAAGTCCCTCGTGGCTGTCGCCCGGGCGTTGGACCGCCTAGTCATCGCGCCACCCGGCCGGAAGGAGCTTGGCGAGGTTGCGCACGCCGCGGAGCTGGAGCTGCTTGACCGCCCCCTCGCTCCGGCCCAGCACCTCGGCGGTCTCGGCGATGCTGAGGCCCTGGAGGAAGCGCATGATCAGGCAGTCGCGCTGCTCGTCGGAGAGCTGCCGGAGGCCGTCGAGCAGCAGCTCGTTGGTGAGCCCGGCCATGACCGCGTTCTCGGGGCCCTCGGTGGCGTCGTCGTGGACGCCCATGTCCTCGGTGGTCTGCTCGAGGCGGGTACGCCCCGCCTTGAAGTGATCGGTGCACAGGTTGCGGGCGATGGTCATCAGCCACGCGCCGAAGTCCTTGCCCTGCCACCGGAAACCGCTCATGTTGCGCAGGGCCCGGAGGAAGGTCTCCGACGTGAGGTCCTCGGCGAGCGTCTGCGACCGGGTGCGGTAGTAGACGAACCGGTAGACCGACCCCTGGTAGTGGTCGTACAGCTGCCCGAACGCCTCGCTGTCGCCGCCCCGTGCCAGCTCGACGAGAGCGATCAGCCTGGTGCGCTCGGCCTCGGAGTCCTCCGAGGAGGCGGCCCGGTCGGAGTCGTCGAAGTCGCCACCCGACGGCGGACCGCCGCTGACCTGTGCCTCGCTGAGCAGCATCCAGGACGGGACCCCGGCCGGCTGTGGTCGCAGGCCGAGGACACCGAGCACGGCGGCGCGCAGGTCGTCGAGTCCGCGTGCCGTGTCGTGGGGTGCCCACGTCATGGCTGTGTTCCTCCCGAGCACCAGGGGGTTGGCGCCGTTTCATGGTAGGTGCGACACGCCGTAGGTGTAACCCGCTGTGACAAAAACTGCCAGCCGTCTCGAAGCCCGAGCCGTACCGCAGCCTCGCTACCGGCGTCGCCGTACGGCGGCACCTGCGGCGACCGCTCCGGTCGCGGCTCCCGCGACCGCGGCCGCGACGAGCCCGGCCCGGGCGGCCTTGCGCCCGGTCCGGTAGTCGCGGATCCGCCAGCCCTGACGCTTGGCGTAGGCCCGAAGCCGGGGGTCGGGGTTGACCGCGCAGGGGTCGCCGACCAGCGAGAGCATGGTCAGGTCGTTGTACGAGTCGGAGTACGCCGAGCAGGCGGCGAGGTCGAGCCCCTCCCGCTCCGCCAGGGCCCGCACCGCTTCGCCCTTGGCCGGACCGTGCAACATGTCGCCGACCAGCCGGCCGGTGTACACGCCGTCGACGTGCTCGGCGACGGTGCCCAGCGCCCCGGTCAGGCCGAGCCTGCGGGCGATGATCTGGGCGATCTCGATGGGCGCGGCCGTGACCAGCCAGACGCGCTGACCCTCGTCGAGATGCATCTGCGCGAGCGCCCGGGTGCCCGGCCAGATCCGATGGGCCATGGCCTCGTCGAAGATCTCCTCGCCGAGGTTCTCCAGCTCCCGCACGGTGTGGCCGGAGATGAACGACAGGGCGCTCACCCGGGTCTGTGCGACGTGCTCGGGATCCTCGACGCCGACGACCCGGAAGTAGGCCTGCTTCCAGGCGGCCGAGACGATCTCGCGGGTCGTGAAGAACTTGCGCCGGTGGAGCCCGCGGGCGAGGTGGAAGATGCTCGCGCCCTGCATCAGCGTGTTGTCGACGTCGAAGAACGCGGCTGCCGTCGGGTCGGCCGGGGTGGCCAGTGCGGTCTCCACCTCGGCGGCCGCGGCGGCGGCCTCCCCGGCGAGAGTCGAGCGCTGTTGGAGGTTCAGCGGCTTGCGGCTCTTCTCGGGAGTCACGGGTCGAACACTAGGGGCTGGTCGGGGTGGCTCGCGAGCACGCTCGCTCACGCCCGTCGCTGCGGCTGTCCGGCCGACTCCGCCGGGTCGAATCGTCGTCACCGGGCTGTGCGATCCTTGCCCGCATGTCCACCCACGACGTCTCCTCGCTCGTGGCCGAGGCGGCGCTCGACCGCCCGGAGATGCTGGCCGTGGTGGAGTCGGGTGGGCGCAGCGTCACCTGGGGCGGGCTCGAGGACGAGGTGGCGCGCGTGGCGACCGGTCTCGGCGCCGCCGGGGTGGTGGCCGGCCAACGAGCGATGGTCGCGATGGGCAACCGGATCGAGTTCGTGACGGCGTACCTCGGGGTGCTGCGCGCGCAGGTCGTCGCCGTACCCGTGAACCCGCGAGCCACGTCCGGTGAGCTCGCGCGGATGATCGCCGACTCGGGGTCGCGGCTGGTGCTCGCGGACGCGGAGACGATCGCGACCGTGCGGGGCGCCGTTCGTCTGGTGCGGGCCGCGCGCGCCGGCGACACCGACGAGCTGGACCCCGATCTCGTCGACCGGTCGCACGACCCGCGGGTGTACGTCGTGGGTGCCGAGCCCGAGGACGGCGAGCAGACGTACGACGCGCTCCGCGCCGCCGCCCCCCGGCCCGTCCCTCCGCTGCCCGATCCCGAGAAGCTCGCCTGCCTCCTGTACACGAGCGGGACGTCGGGCCGGCCGCGAGCGGCGATGCTCACCCACCGCGCGTTGCTCGCCAACATCGAGCAGGCGGCCGAGGTCGAGCCGCCGATGATCCACGGCGACGACGTGGTGCTCGGCGTGTTGCCGTTGTTCCACGTCTACGGCCTCAACGCCGTGCTCGGCAGCGTGCTGCGCCACCGGGCCAAGCTCGTACTGGTCGAGCGCTTCGATCCCCAGGCGACCCTCGACCTGATCGACGACGAGGCGGTCAGCGTCGTTCCGGTGGCGCCACCGGTGTTCGCGTACTGGATGCCCCAGGAGCACCTGCGCGAGCGCCTCGGCCCGGTCCGGCTGATGCTGTCCGGCTCGGCTCCGCTCTCGCCGGAGCTGAAGGACCGGTTCACCGAGGCGACCGGCATCCCGATCCACCAGGGATACGGCCTCACCGAGGCGGCGCCGATCGTGACCAGCACGCTGTGCAGCGCCGAGCCCCAGAACGGCTCGGTCGGTGCGGCCCTGCCGGGCATCGAGATCAAGCTCCTCGACGAGGTCGGCCAGTCCCCGGAGGGTGACGACTCGGGAGAGATCTGGATCCGCGGCGCCAACATGTTCAGCGGTTACTGGCCCGATGGTGACGACGGCCCGGCCGCGGACGGCTGGTGGCCGACCGGCGACGTCGGCTTCCTCGACGCCTCGGGCGATCTGTTCCTCGTCGACCGGCTCAAGGAGCTGGTCATCGTCTCCGGCTTCAACGTCTACCCGGTCGAGGTCGAGGACGTCATCCGGGAGGTTCCCGGGGTCGCCGAGGCCGCGGTGATCGGCGTCGACGACCCGGCGACCGGAGAGGCCGTCGTCGCGTACGTCGTACCCGCGGGCGAGGCCGGCGGCGTCGCCGACGCGGTCCGCGACCACTGCGCCGTACGTCTGGCGCGGTTCAAGCAGCCCTCGCGGATCGAGGTCGTCGACGAGCTGCCGCTGACGGTCACCGGCAAGGTGCAGAAGGGTCGGCTGCGCGGCATCGAGCGCCGCCGACGGCTGGGGCTGCTCGAATGACGGCTCGCGTCACCCTCTACACCCGCCCCGGCTGCCACCTCTGCGATGACGCGCCGGTGCTGATCGAGCGGGTCTGCGCCGAGCTGGGG
>Ga0157372_10003006_pt1 | contig 18180 bp, 10 predicted proteins | sample C55metaG_FD_115307 | JGI IMG/M metagenome (GOLD analysis project Ga0157372, IMG submission 115307) | Corn rhizosphere microbial communities from Kellogg Biological Station, Michigan, USA - C5-5 metaG | ecosystem: Host-associated > Plants > Roots > Rhizosphere > Soil | place: USA: Michigan... | reverse complement strand
CGACATGGGCAATATGATCACGTTTGCTACCGCATACCCGGTAACTACCCAGGCCACATCCTCAAGGGTTGCGCCAAGGTTACCTTGTATGTGAGGCAACGCTACGTTAACGATAGTGGTATCTATCAGCTCCAGTAATGAGGCTGTGATCACCGTAATGGTGATGATCCACTTTTTAAAGCCAGTTTCAGCCATAATGTTATTCTTTAATTACAGATACGTTTACGCTCATACCAGGGCGTAATTTTGCAAGCTCTTCTTTAGTGCCGTTGATTTTAATTTTTACAGGCACACGCTGTACAACTTTTACGAAGTTACCGGTAGCATTATCCGGAGGCAACAGGGAGAATTTGGCACCTGTAGCAGGCGAAAAATTGTAAACCTGTCCTTCCAGCTTCATGTCTGGATAAGCGTCAACTTCAATTTCAACTTTTAAACCATTTTTGATATTGGTAAGCTGTGTCTCTTTGTAATTAGCGGTAATGTAAAGGCTGTTATCATTCACTATTGAAAACAAAGTTTGACCAGCCTGTACCAGCTGACCTAACTGTACATTCTTTTTAGAGGCTAAGCCGCTTGCCGGAGATTTCACCAGCGTGTAACTCAATTGCAGCTTTGCATAATCAATATCAACCTGCCTTTGTGATACACCCGTGTGGGTAACAGCCAACTGGCTGCGGGTTGTACCAATTTGCTGAACAGCAGCTTTGTACTGATCCTGCGATGCCCTGTAATTAGCTTTTGCTACATCCAAATCGGCCTTAGCCTGGTCAAATTGCTGCTGGGTTACTGACCCGTCTTTTACCAGGTTGGCGTAACGGTCGTAATCTTTCTGTACTTTTTCTAAATGGGCCAGATTTGATGAAACCTGGGCTTTTGCACTTGCAGAGTTTGCTTCGTTAGCAAAAATTTGCGATTGGTTTACATTAATGCCTGCGCTTGCCCCAACTTGTGCAGCCTGAGCCTGCTCTAATTTTACCTTATAATCGCGGTCATCAATTTTAACCAGTGGCTGACCTACATTAACATGGGTGTTTTCTTCAAAATAAATTGAGTCAACATATCCGCCAACGCGGGCAACTACAGGGCTGATATCACCGTCGATCTGGGCATCATCAGTATCAATGTGTTTGCTAAAGTAGATGTATTCTTTTATACCGAAAATTACGCCGCCAATAAGTACAATGCCTAATATGATGGGGATAACTTTGTTTTTCTTTTTCGGTTGTTCCGGTGTTTCTTGTTCCTTTGCCATTTTATTTAAAGGTTTGGTATTGTTATTTGTTGATTTTTCCTGTTGATTTTAATAGTGTATAGTAAGCGAGACCAGCATCGGCTTTAGCCAATTCTAAATTGATCTGTGCCTGGTAAAGCAAGGTTTCGGCATCGGCCCTATCGGTTGCAGATGCTATATTGCTTTTGTATTTTGATTCGAGAATCTTGTTGTTTTCACCAGCCTGATCAATAGAGGTTTGTAAAAGTTTAACCTTTTCAAGCGCCTGGGTATAGCTTTGGTAGCTTTGGTTCACTTCATTTTTTATTCTGTCGGTAGTAATACCTTTGTTGATCTCAACCTGCTGCTCCTGGATCTTAGCCTCGGTAACTTTGTTCTTGTTGGTCCAAAGGGAGCTGAAGTTCCATGATACGGTTAATCCTACAGATATAGGGGTGATAAAATTACCGCTTTTAGGTATCGGGTTGGCGCTTACATCAACATAATAAGCAGCAGCCGATGCGCCTACCGTTGGCAGGTTATTAGCTTTAATGCTTTTAGTATTGGTTTCAGCAACGCGACTGCGTAAAGCAAATTGTTTAAACTCAGGGCGGGCGGCCATTGCTGTATCAAGGTAAGCAGTTAACGGAGATACCTGCCTGTCGGCTTCGGTGATCTGGTCGATGTTTAGCTGTGTCCCTTCCGGTAAACCTAACAACACATTAAGATTGTAGTTGATGATACGACGGTTAGTTTCCAGGTCGACACCGTTAACCTCGATGTTTGAGCGTTGTAATTGAAAGCGCAGCACATCGTTTTTGGTTACCAAACCCTGTTCAAAAAAACGCTGTGCCTGTTTAATTTGTACATCAACAGTAGCAAGGTTTTGAGCTACCACCTTTTTGCTTTGCAGCACTTTGTAAAGGTTATAATACGAACTGATGATATCATAAACTACCTCGTCTTTATCATTTTCAACATCAAGGCGGGAAACCTGGGTGAGCAGATCGGTAGATTGGCGGGCATATTTCAATTTATTACCGCCAAATATGGTTTGGTTTAAGCTCAGGATCCCTAAATACGCATCGGCATGTGATGGCAGGTTAATACTTTCAGAACCCAGGGCCAGCCTGTTGGCCGGGATCTGGGCACGATTGTAGCCATAACTTACTTTACCTGTTGGCAATGCTTCGTCTTTTGCCTGATTATATTGAGAAACAGCTTGCTCAACTTTCGAATTTGATAGTTTTAAAGTTTTGCTATTTTCAAGGCCGAGTTTAATGGCTTCGTCAAGTGTAATTGTCCTGTCTTGTGCGCTGGCAGCAAAAGGCAGGCTCAAAACTATGAGGGCGATACTACCGCGTAAAACGGGCCGTAACACCTGCTTTAATAGCTTAAGGTGGTTGGTTTTGTTATTTTGAGTTGTCATGTTCTTTAACTAAATAAGCTTTTAAAAGTCTTTTCATGTATGTTTTAACACGTGGTTTCAGTTCATTCTCCATAAACTTTTCATCACGAATATCATGTCCCAGTATTAATGATGAGAGCTGCGGCATGTTAACTATATAATTTTTTGTACCAAAAAGGGTAGCTATTACCAGTGCTATATCGGCATCTGTATGAAACAAGCCGCTGTTTACGCCTTCTTCCATAATCCTTTTTACCTCATATACATTTACCATCAGTATTTCGATGATCTTATCGGTAAGGTCGCCACGTTTATTCATGGACACTTCCCTGTTAATGAGTTTTTGAAAACAGTTGTTGGCTATGATGCGTTCAACGTAATTGTCGACACATTTATCCAGTTTATCCCAGGCATTCATGCTGCCATCGCTGTTAATATTTTGCAGCAGCGTACGGAACGAATTGATCTTGCGTTCAAAAACAGCCAGGAAAAGCCCTTCTTTTGATCCAAAATAGTAATTGAGCATAGCCATGTTTACCCCGGCTTCGCCCGATATGGTACGGGTGGAGGCTCCGTCATAACCCAGGTCCGCGAATACCTTTTCGGCCACGTCGAGGATGTGGTCTTTTTTATCTATTTTATCTTTTTCCATTGTTTTAACGGCACAAAATTAATCAAACGATTGATTAAGCGTATCGAATTGAAGCAGAAAAAGTTAATCAGTTGATTAAGATTACCATCGAATGACAGATTTGTTTGACAATGCTTGAAAAAATTGTAAAAATCAAAAGTGTTTGTTAAAACATTTAATATTTATCATTAAAAACTTTAACAGATTGATGGTCACCGTAATGGTTTTGTTATATTATTGATACAGGAAATACAGAATATCTATCTTTCAATATATTTGTTGCTATGAAGCGTATCCACCTCATTGCAGTATTCCTGTTTGCAACTGTTTTTTCAAAGGCCCAAACCAACCCACCTACCGATCTCGGCACTATTCAGCAAAACCTTAAAAAACTTGATGTGCTTGGCAGTGTATTATATGTGGCTGCCCATCCCGATGATGAAAACACCCGCCTGCTGGCCTACCTGGCGCAGGAAAAACATTATCGCACCGGTTACCTGTCGCTCACCCGAGGCGATGGCGGACAAAACCTGATAGGCAATGAGCAAAGTGAACTGCTTGGTTTGATCCGTACGCAGGAATTGCTGGCTGCCCGCCGGGTTGATGGCGCCGAACAGTTTTTTACCCGGGCCAATGATTTTGGTTTTTCAAAAGGGCCGGAAGAAACGCTAAAGATCTGGGATAAGGAAAAAGTATTGGGCGATGTAGTTTGGGTGATCCGCAAATTCAGGCCGGATGTAATCATTTGCCGCTTCCCAACAACCGGCGAGGGGGGCCATGGGCATCATACCTCTTCGGCTATATTAGCGCAGGAAGCTTTTATAGCCGCCGCCGATCCAAACCGTTATCCGGAGCAGTTAAAATATGTAAAACCATGGCAGGCCAAACGCCTGATGTGGAACACTTTTAGTTTTGGCAATATTAATACTACCTCGGCCGATCAGTTTAAGATCAATGTTGGGGTTTATAATACCATCCTGGGTAAAGGTTATGGTGAAATAGCTGCCGAAAGCCGTAGCAATCACAAAACGCAGGGTTTTGGTTCGGCCAAACAACGTGGCGAATCATACGAATTTTTTAAAACTATTTTGGGCGATGCCCCGCAAAACGACCTCATGGATGGCGTTAATACCACCTGGAAGCGCGTTAAAGATGGCGACGCTATCTCAACGTTAACAGGTGTTATCAGCCGGAACTTTATTAGTGACGCGCCCGAAAAATCAGTACCGGCATTGGTACAATTACTGACGAAAGTGGAGAAAATATCGGATAACTACTGGCGCGAACAAAAAACCAAAGAGCTGAACAACCTGATTACAGCTTGTGCCGGTCTTTGGTTTGAAGCTTACGCAGCAGAGCCAACATATGCTTTGGGCGATAAAATGAGCATACGTGCACAGGTGATCAACAGGTTTAACTATCGTGTTAAGATAAACAGCATTGATGCTAACGATAGCGCATTAGCATTGCAAAGCAAGGAGATACCATTTAATCAACTGCAAACTTTTGAAACTACTGCCGCCGCATCTATGTTAACGCAGCCGTACTGGCTTGCAGCCCCGCACCCCATTGGTGTTTACACTTTGGCCGATAACACGTTGGCCGGCAATCCTGAGAACCTCGATCTGCCCAAAATTACTTTCCAGTTTATTATTGAGGGGAAGCCTATTAATATTGACCGCCGCATAATATATAAATACGTTGATCCGGTAAGGGGCGAGGTTTATCAGCCTATTGAAATTACGCCGCCGGTAACTGCCAATATCGAAGGCAAGGATTATATTTTCAGTACACAGCAGGTACAAACGGTATTAGTAAACCTGAAAAGTTTTACCAAAGCAAGTGGTACCATCAGCCTGAAACCTGTTCCCGGCTGGAAAATAAGTCCTGAAAAAATTGACTTTATCGGTAAGGAAAAAAATGAGGAATGGTCGGTAGCATTTACGGTTACCCCAACTGATACTAAAACTAAGACTACCGATCTGGAAGCGGTGGTTAACGCTAACGGCCAACCATTTTCACTTAGCCTTCGCCGTATCAGGTATGATCACGTACCAGCTATTACCCTATTTCCGCCGGCACAAACAAAGCTTGTTTACCTCGATCTTAAACATAACGGCAGAAAAATAGGCTACATTGCCGGTGCCGGCGACCAGATGCCTGAAGCTTTGCGCCAGGTAGGCTACGAAGTACACATACTAAGCGAAAACGAGGTAATGAACGGTGATCTTTCAGGCTATGATGCCATTGTAACCGGCGTACGTGCCTACAATGTGAACGAGCGACTTGCTTATCAGCAATCGAAATTAATGGCATATGTAAAGAACGGCGGCAACCTGATAGTACAATACAATAACAACAACGGCATCGTGGTAAAACAAATAGGCCCGTATCCGTTTACCGTAGTGAACAAGAGGGTTACTGATGAAAATGCCGAGATAACTATCTTAGATCCGCAAAACCCCGTGCTGAATTACCCCAACAAAATAACTAATGACGATTTCAACGGCTGGATCCAGGAACGTGGTTTATACTATGTAAGCAATATCGATCCGCAATATAAACCCATTCTCCAAATGCACGATAAAGGCGAAGAACCACTTAACGGATCACTTATAGTTGGCGATTATGGTAAGGGCAGGTTTATATACACTTCCCTGGCGTTTTTCAGGGAGTTGCCAGCCGGTGTCCCTGGAGCCTACAGGTTGTTCATTAACTTGTTGAGCAAACCAAAATAACCTGATAAACAGCGTGTTTACTTGGCGAAGCCAAAAGGATTCTCTATGAGAGCCCCTGAAGAAACAATAACTTCAGTGCGCCAAACTGGGTAAATCGTACTGAGTGGGATATTACCCTGTAAACCTATAAACAGGGTGACAAATGTGGATGGCTCTGGAGAAAAAGGAGCGAAGATATGTAAAGCATTAAAATAACTATAAAACCAAAACGGCCTCTTAAAGAGACCGCTTTGGTTTCTTTAGCCATAATTAATAAGCGTAAAACGGCACATCTTCATAGGCATATCCGCCTGCACCCCAATAAAATTCGTTTTGATTTTTAGTGTAGAAATGGTCAATTTCGGCAGGTGTACCTCCGTGATAATAGCGATAAACTGGCACCGAACTATTTGCCTGGCTGGGATAGGCATAAAAGGCTACCCTTTCTTTGATGTAACCACCAGGAGTGGTCGCATTCCTTGTATAAAAGTGATCAACAGCAGAGGAACTATAATAACGATATACAGGCTCTGTACCGGCTACCTGGGTAGTGAAGGCAAAGAAGCCGACTCCCTCAAATATATACCCTGTGTTATTTCCCTGAGCCAATTCATTATAATCCGTAGTGTAAAAGTGATCGGACGAGCCGCCGTTATAATATCTGAAAACGGGTGATGTGCCTGCTACCGGCGGGTTTAGCGGGTAAAGAAATTGTACAGCAATTTTATCATAGTTCGAAAGCACTGTTGCCCCGGTACCGCACTCATTGCCATTCATTAACGAAACCGGATCGGCTTCAGTAGGTGTACCAAGAATATGAGTGGCACTGTAATGGGCGCTGTTAGGTGCTGTTCCATTCTGAGGTTCGTTTAAAAACCAGTTGGTATGCCTAAGACCGATACTGTGACCTAATTCATGCGCTATTGTTCGTTGTCTTTGATCAAATGAATTTCCCGAAATCGCAGCTGGGCTTATGTAGATTATAAAACCAGGCTGTCCGTTTATCGGGAAATAAGACTGCCCGCAAGCTCCACCAATATTATTATTTGCCATTATCGTAACATTGTAAGAACTGCCTACAGAAAATTTCACCCTGCAGTTCGGAATACCATTCCATTGTGCAATGGCCGCGTTAATTTCGGCAGTATACGCGCTCATAGAAGCATCAATATTGATCACTACGTTAGTGTTTAAACCCAGGTAATTTTGCGCACCGTATTGATCTGTCTTAATTTTCGAGGCGTTACCATTTGTTGTTGCAACAACGGTCTTCTTTGAAAACAACATATCACCGTCCACCAAGTAGTCGGTACCGATATCCTTAATATCAGAATCGTGGAAACCCAATGATTTAATGTAATCCAAGGCACTGGTGCTGTTTTTTTCTTTATCCGCAGGTGCTAAATCATAAATTGCTTTTTTGCAGGAATTAAACGATAGCAATGTGGTAAACGCAATAAATGCGAGTTTGAGGTTTTGGTTTTTCATTTGTGATTTATGTATTTAAGTTTAAGTCAAAAATAATATTATTAATTATATTTATTACAATAATTTAATTTTTTATTAAATAAAAACTAACCAAACGAAACCCTATAATAATAAATAACACTATTATAAATAATCAAGGTATTAAATATCAATATTATGAACCTGAGCTCAAAGGATTCTAAGAAGACGAGCTTCCCCTTTGACTGAACTCAACGTTTTACAGCTGTGGTAAATCTGTTTTAATCCCAAACCTTTTCAACCCGTCAAAAACACTACATATGTTATCAACAATGTGTCAATTTTACTTTATTAACATTTTTTTAATATAAAACTCTTTCAATTACAGTAAATTCTATTTACGTTTGAATTTTTTCTTGATGTAGCTTCAAATAATTTTTTACCCTGAAGCACATGTTACGCGTCGACAGTTCCAAACCATGCCAAATTATTTATGCCATTGCCAAGCATGACTACCTGTCGTATGTTATTGAGCCTCACATTGTTCAGCTCAATCCAAATGGTGAATTTTCATTAACCCATCAGCGTTTATTTTCCAATACAGCTAAGGAGTTTTGCGAGTTTTTGGATGATACTGATATCAGGCTGATCAAACTGCTGGAGGAGATGGAACAGGGCAACGTGATCAAAAGGTATTATAAAAAACCAATCCGCCCGTTCGAGTTTTTCTCCAAGATCTTCAACGAGCAGATGTTTGATATGATTCGCCCAAAACTGGAGAAACGGATAGCTGAAGCGTTATCATTACTTTGCGGCAAACAGGTATACCAGATGAGTAAAGAAGGTTATCCGGGCGAACGCAAACTTCAGCTGGCTACCGAGGCGGCATCGGTGTTATTTCATTTCAGACGTAGTGAAGAAGAGATCAGGTATTTCCCTACCATCAAATACCAGGGCATGCGCATTGAGTTCATGTTTAAAAATGCCGAGATCATTTGCAATCACCCGGCCTGGATGCTTCTTGACGACACCCTGTATTATTTCGATAAGGAAATTGAAGGTAAAAAACTACAGCCCTTCCTGAACAAGCGATTCATCGCCATACCAAAATCGTCAGAACAATCATACTTTGAAAAATTTGTTGCCCCGCTTATAGAAAAGCATAATGTTTACGCCGAAGGCTTTACCATCAATACCGAAAAGTATGATGCCTGCCCTGTACTTAAGCCTATTTATATTGAAGGCGGCACTTCGCAATTACAGCTTTCTTTTAAATATGCCGGCTACATTTTTCCTTACGGCGATGGCAGGCACATCTCGGTACGGATGGAAAAAAACGGCGATGATTACCTATTCCATCGTATTAAACGCTCAACCACCTGGGAAAAGGGCAAAATGCACCAGCTTGAACAATTGGGGCTTAAAATAGCTTCCTCATTGTTCCAAAACCTCGAAGTTGCCGGCCATGATGATGATGACGACCGCTCGTTCTCCGTTTTCGAATGGCTTAACCAGCATCACGACCAGCTTATTGAACAGGGCTTTGAACTGGAACAGCCTGAAGGACAAAAACGCTACGTATTTGGCAGCAGTAAAATAGAACTGGTAGTAACCGAAAATAACGACTGGTTTGATATTAACGCCATGGTAAGCTTTGGCCCCTACCGAATCCCTTTTATCCAGTTAAAAAACCATATCCTTAACCATAAAAAGGAGTTTACCCTGCCATCGGGCGAAATTGCGGTAATTCCCGAACAATGGTTTTCACAATATGGTAATTTGCTGCATTTTACCGAGGGCAGTAATGAACTTAAACTACGCCGTCATCACATTGGCCTCGTTACAGATCTTGCCGAAGGCGAAATGGCCAGCGTTACCATGACCCGCAAACTGCAAAAGCTGACTAATTTTGATGAGCTTGAGGATGCTCCGATGCCTGTTAACTTTGAAGGCAATTTACGGCCATATCAAAAGGCTGGCTATAACTGGTTCCACTTTTTAAAGCAATATCATTTTGGCGGCTGCCTTGCCGATGATATGGGCCTGGGTAAGACCATCCAAACTTTATCGCTGCTGCAAAAGCACAAGGAAGATACGGAAGAGGCTGGAAGCAAAGCCACTTCGCTGGTGATCATGCCTACCTCGCTGATATATAACTGGCTTAACGAAGCCCGTAAATTTGCTCCGCAGCTTAGGTTGATGGTACACACGGGAACCATGCGTTACCGAAATGCTGATGTTTTTGCCAACTACGACGTGGTGATCACCACTTATGGCATCAGCCGTATCGATATCGAAATGTTTAAAGATTTCTTTTTTGACTACGTGATATTGGATGAAAGCCAGAATATTAAAAACCCTTCATCAAAATCATACCAGGCGGTTAAGCAACTTAAATCTCGTTTTAAGCTGATATTGAGCGGTACCCCGGTAGAAAATTCGGTTAACGATTTGTGGACTCAGATGTCGTTCATTAATCCTGGTTTATTGGGCGCGCAACAGTTTTTCCAAAACGAGTTTGTAGCGCCGATAGAAAAGAAAAAGGATGAAGATAAGGCCCGAAAATTACAGGCCCTTATTAAGCCTTTTGTGTTACGCCGTACCAAGGAACAGGTAGCAACAGAACTTCCACCTAAAACGGAAAACCTTTTCTATTCGCAGATGACCGAAGAGCAATTATCTGTTTATGAAGAGATCAAATCTGAATACCGGAACGAGCTATTGAAAAGTTTGGAGGATGGTACTTTTGCCAAAACGCAGATCCAGGTATTACAGGGGCTCATTAAGCTAAGGCAAATTGCCAACCACCCTATCATGATTGATAAAGATTATGAGGGCGATAGTGGCAAGTTTGAGGACGTGGTTCATACGCTGAATAACGTACTCGATGGTGGCCATAAAGTGCTCATATTTTCGCAGTTTGTAAAACAACTTAGCATTTACCGCGATCATTTTGATCGGGTTGGCATCCCTTATGTATATCTTGACGGCAGTACCCAAAACCGCGGTGATGTAGTTAAGCAGTTCCAGGAAGATGAAAAGACCCGTGTATTCCTGATTTCGATAAAAGCGGGGGGGGTAGGTCTTAATCTTACCGAAGCCGATTATGTGTTTATTCTCGATCCATGGTGGAACCCGGCTGTTGAGCAGCAGGCCATTGACCGCACACATCGTATCGGGCAAACCAAAAACGTTTTCATTTATAAATTCATCACCAAAGATTCGGTTGAAGAAAAGATCCTGGCCCTGCAGCAGCGCAAACTCAGCCTGTCAAGGGCGTTGATCACTACCGAAGAAAGCTTTATTAAATCCCTTACGGCAGAGGATATTAAGGAAATATTGGGGTAAATGCCTTTCCCAAACCCTCCCCTAAAGGGCGAGGGCTTTAAAAGAAAAAGCGATGAGTAATTAATGCTCATCGCTTTTTCGTTTTTCAACAAACTCTTGCGCTCGTTTATAACGAGCGCAAGAAGTAGAAGGAGTACTTGAACTATTTTAACTTGCTCAGCGCCGCTTTCACCCTTGGTATCAAGGCCTCAATTTCATGAAGCGGGGTTGCACCAACCGATGCCCTGAACCAGTTCACTTCATCACCTGTACCAAAGGCGGAGAATGGAACAAATGCGGCTCCTGCTTCTTTAATCAAATAAAAGTTAATATCTGCCGAATCTCTTAGCACTTTGCCATCGGGAGTAGTTTTGCCGCTGTAATCTATTTTAAGTGTAAGATAGATAGCGCCCATTGGTTCAATCGAGTCTACATTTAAACCGCTGGCTTTCATTTCCTGGAAACCTTCGTGCAGGGCAGTTAGGCTTGCCTGGATCTTTTCTTTTAAATCGGTAAGGTAATTGTTTACATCAGCCTCATCGGTTAAAAATTTGGCCATAGCCATCTGTTCAGGCTTTGGCGACCAGGCACCCATGTGGCCTACAATGGCTTTCATATTTTCGATAACCAGCTCTGGCCCGAAACCCCAGCCTACACGTACACCAGTTGCTGCAAAACATTTTGAACCGCCATCAACGAAAATGGTGTAATCTTTTAACTCCGGACGAAGTGTTACCGGATCGTAGTGTTTGTGCTCGCCAAAAGTTAATTGTGAGTAGATCTGATCGTATAACAAATACAGTGGTTTCTCACCGACCGCGCGGCTCTTGTTTTCCGCAATTACAAGATCACAGATCTCTTCCAGGTCTTTTTTGCTGAACATGGTACCGGTAGGATTTAAAGGCGAGCATAACGCCAATAAAGCCGCTCCCTTTAAATGCGGACGGATATCATCTGCAGTAGGCATAAAATTGTTGTCTGGGGAGGTAGGAATAATTACCGCATCAGCATTCAATAGATCACTGTAGTGGTTATTGTTCCATGATGGTGCAGGGAAAACCACTTTTTCGCCGGGGTTAACTACCGCCAAAAATATAGAATAGATCAGCGGGCGCGAACCACCCGAAATCAGGATTTGGTTGGGCGCATAGTCAAGACCTAAACTTCTTTTCAAAAAGCCACTTACACTCTGGCGCAGATCAAGCATACCATCAGCAGCCGGGTAGTTGGTTTGATTATGATTATAGGCGTCAATAATCTTTTCCTTTAGAGGAGTTGGAATAGGATAAATATTGGAATCGAAATCGCCAATGGTAAGGTTGGCGATATTCTGGCCTTGTCGTTTTAATTCGTTGATCTCGCCCGCAATCTTAATGATCTCCGAGCCATGCAAATTTTGAGCTAATAAAGAAACACTCATGGATTTATGTATTTATAAGCGGCAAAGATAGGGAAAGAAGCTGAAAGCCGAAGGCTGAAAGCTTAAAGCAAAACTCAGAGCTAAAAAGACAAGGCCTAAAGCTGAAAGCTTTTTAGCTCCCGGCGTTAGGCCTTGTCTTTTATTTTGTGGCTTTAAGCTTTCAGCTTAAAGATACGCTTTACGCAGTTTAATGATCCGCATCCAGTGCATGAGTTTCATTACGGGGTAAACCGGGTCTATCTCAAACCACTTAGCGCCAAAATTGGCTTTGTTCGGATGTTTGTGGTGATTGTTTTGGAATAGTTCGCCCAGCATCAGAAAATCGAACGGGGTTGTGTTTTTTGATTTATCACCGTTATCAAAGTTTTGATAACCGTATTTATGACCGCACCAGTTAACAATAGCACCATGTATTGGCCCCATTAAAAAGTGGATAGGGATCAACAGGAACATCCACCATGCTGTAGCAAACTCCACGTAAAATAAAATGTATAAAACACCAAATGAGATGCGTGATACCATTGATGAGCCAATAAAATCAACAAAACGCCATTCAGGGATATTACCCTTAAAGCGCTCTTCGGGCTCCTTCAGCTTCCTTACATGCAGCCTGTAGCTTTTAGCCGTATATACCATCATCTGGAAAACATCCTTAAAAAAATGAGGCGAATGCGGGTCTTTTTCGGTATCGCTATATGCATGGTGTTCGCGGTGCATAATGGCATAAGCTCTTGGGTTCAGGAACGATGATCCCTGGCAAATATAGGTGAGCAGGTAAAAAGTCCCCTCGTAAAACTTATTGGTTGTAAACATTTTGTGAGACGCGTACCTGTGCAGAAAGAACGTTTGAAAAAATAGCGACAGAAACCAGTGCGCTATGAAAAATATGATAATAACCATTGAATTGTAGAAAATAGACTTATTTATAATCTTTCCAAAGATACAATTTAAAGCCTTATAAAGTTTTTAATATGTGAATAATCGTATCAGCCTCAATAAAAAATGCCGTTCCTGGCATAGAAACGGCATTTGCTAAAAAAAGTTGTTTTACGAGGATTATAATAATTCAAACTGTTCGGCCAATAAGCGGTACGATTCCAGCCTGTCCTCAAAATTTTCGGTAATGGTAACAGCCATAATTTCATCCACTCCGTAATCATTGGCAAGCCAGTTTAACTTCAGCTTAAGCTCTGTTGACGAGCCGGCAATTACGCGGTACCGGTTATAACGGATGCGTTCCTGTTCGGCCGGAGTATACTCTACATCTTTTACGTCATCATAACTTAAAGGTACTATTGGCCCGCCTTTTTCAAACTGCAGAAAGCGATGGTCCATAACGGCCTGGTGCTGCCTCACTTTTTCCTCATCTTCAGAACAGAAGATAAATACAGCTACGTTAGCCTGTGGTTGTCGCAGGTCATCAGATGGCTGAAATCGCTCCTTGTACATTTTAACACTTTCGGGTCCGCCATTGGGGTTAATAAAATGTGCAAACGAAAAACCCATACCGAAATGTGCCGCGAACAAGCCGCTTTGTCCGCTCGAACTTAGCAACCACATGTTAGGCACGGTTTTAATCTGCGGGATAGCTCTGATGCGCGCCTGTATGGTTCCCGGTTCGTAAGTATCATGAAAGTAATTCTGCAGATCGGCCAGTTGCTCAACAAAGTCCTGCTCCCTGAACTGGTTTGAAGGGTTAAGCGCGGCTGCGGTGATCCTGTCGGTACCCGGCGCGCGGCCCATGCCTAGGTCAATCCGGCCGGGGAACAGCGCCTCCAGCATCCTAAAATTTTCGGCAACTTTAAGGGTGCTGTGGTTTGGCATCATGATACCGCCCGACCCCATGCGCATGTTTTTAGTTTCGCCGGCCAAATGGGCCAATAATACTTCGGGCGTTGAGCCTGCTATAATACCCATATTATGATGTTCCGAAATCCAGAAGCGGGTGTAGCCAAGGGTATCTGTATATTTTGCCAGTTGTATAGTTTCCTGTATGGCCTGCTCGGCAGTTGCGCCTTTTCTAATTGGCGACTGGTCGAGCACGCTCAGTTTGATCTTGTTTGTGCTCATATCTATTGTGAACACAAAAATAAGCATCGGGTTGCAGGTGGGCTTTATGCCAGGGTTTTTATGGCATTGCAATTACTATTACTGCAGCATTAATTTTGACCCTGATAATAAATAAGCCCCGCCTGGTGAGCGGGGCTAAACATAATTAACTATTTATAATTGATTTGAAAAAATCCGTATTGATTACGAGCATCCCATTGAGTTGCCGCAGTTTAAGCATTTGTAACAGGTACCCGAACGAACCGTGGTATGCCCGCAAACGTTACAGCTTGGCGCATCACTTTGTACGCCCATGCTAACATCGAAAGATAAGCCTTTTCTTTGAGCATTTATAGAATTATCTGAAGATTGAGTAGATGGCTGATACACATTGGTTTCATCGGCATTAAAATCCTCATCACCCATTTGCGGGTTTCCCAATACGCCGTTTTTATCGGTTATGATGTGTACCAGGTCGGTGCGGTCCTGGTATTCATAGCCCAGCATCCTGAAAATATAATCAATAATGGAGGTTGCACTTTTAATATTGCTATGCCCTACCACCATTCCCGCCGGTTCAAAACGGGTGAAGGTAAATTTTTCTACGTATTCCTCCAGCGGTACACCATATTGCAGACCAATAGAAACCGCGATGGCAAAACAGTTCATCAATGAGCGGAAAGTTGCACCTTCTTTATGCATATCTACAAAAATCTCGCCCAGGGTGCCGTCCTCATATTCTCCAGTACGCACAAATACGGTTTGCCCGTCAATACTGGCCTTTTGCGTAAAGCCGCGGCGTTTGTATGGCAGGTGTTTCTTTTGCACCACGCGCGAAAGCTGGCGCATAAAATTGGTATCCTTTGATTTTTCCATGATGGCCATGGCTGCTTCAATAACCTGCTCGGGTGTCAGATCGCTCAGTTTTACGTTGGCAGCTTCGCCTAATACTTCTTCAATTGTATCCAGCTTGTCATCAGCTTCTTCCTTAACATCTGATTTGGTTGAGAGCGGTTGGGATAGCTTACAGCCATCACGATAAAGTGCGTTGGCTTTCAAGCCCAGCTTCCACGAAAGCTCGTAGCAATCTTTGATCTCATCAACTTTGGCTTCGTTTGGCAGGTTGATGGTTTTTGAAATGGCACCCGAAAGAAATGGCTGCGCTGCTGCCATCATTTTGATGTGCCCATGGGCATGGATATAGCGCTCGCCTTTTGCACCGCATTTGTTGGCGCAATCAAAAATAGGATAATGATGTTGTTTCAGGTACGGCGCTCCCTCGATGGTCATAGTACCGCAGATATACTCGTTAGCTTCTGCAATTTGTTTTTTGCTGAAACCAAGTGCGCGCAGCACATTAAAATCGGGCGCATTATACTGCTCGGCCGTGATGCCCAAACGTTTCAAACATTCTTCACCCAGCGACCAGATATTGAAAGCAAAGCTGATCTCAAAGGCAGATACCAGGCCCTTGTCCAGTTTTTCCAGTTCATCATCATTAAAACCTTTGGCTTTAAGCGTATCTATATTGATATGGGGAGCACCTTTTAGGGTTGCTGCACCTTTAGCATAATTAACAATGGCGGTAACCTCATGGTCCTGGTAACCTAAATTGCGCAGAGCCTCGGGAACAGCCTGGTTAATAATTTTGAAGTAGCCCCCACCCGATAATTTTTTGAATTTCACCAACGCAAAATCCGGCTCGATACCGGTAGTATCGCAATCCATTACCAAACCGATAGTTCCCGTTGGGGCTATAACAGTGGTTTGAGCGTTGCGGTAACCATATTTTTCGCCCATTTCAACGGCCTTGTCCCAGGCATTGCAGGCAGCTGAAAGCAGGTAATCGGGGCAATGCTTTGGGTTAATACCGGGAGGGGTAATTTCCAGTCCCTCGTAGTTTTCGGTAGAATTATACGCAGCATATCGATGGTTGCGCATCACCCGCAACATGTGCTCTTTGTTATCATTATAGCGGCTGAAAGCACCCAGCTCTCGGGCCATTTCGGCTGAGGTTGCATAGGCAGTGCCGGTCATGATGGCGGTAATAGCTCCGCCAATAGCACGCGCTTCGTCACTATCATAAGGAATGCCGTTCACCATCAGGGCCGAACCCAGGTTGGCATAACCAAGGCCAAGCGTGCGGTAATCATAGGATAATTGTGCTACTTCTCTTGATGGGAATTGAGCCATCAATACGGAGATTTCCAGTACAATGGTCCACATGCGGCAGGCATGTTCAAAACCCTTTACATCAAACACGCGCGTTTGCGGATTAAAGAAATGGGCAAGGTTGATGGATGCCAGGTTACAGGCCGTATTATCCAAAAACATATACTCCGAACAGGGGTTAGAAGCATTGATGCGACCACCTTCGGGGCAGGTATGCCACTCATTAATAGTGCTATCAAACTGAACACCCGGATCGGCACAGGCCCAAGCTGCAAAAGCGATATCGTCCCACAGTTTTTGCGAGGATATGGATTTAACGGTTTTGCCGCTCATCCGGCTGGTTAAATTCCAGGCCGAGCCGGTTTTAAGTGCTGTGAAAAAGCTGTTGGGAATGCGTACCGAGTTATTGGAGTTTTGACCCGATACCGTGCGGTAGGCCTCGCCTTCATAATCAGACGAATAACCTGCGGCTATCAGGGCTGCTACTTTCTTTTCTTCTTCTACTTTCCAGTTCACAAACCCCTCAATTTCGGGATGATCCAGATCAAGGCAAACCATTTTGGCTGCCCTGCGGGTTGTCCCGCCCGATTTGATAGCTCCCGCTGCCCTGTCGCCTATTTTCAGGAATGACATCAGGCCTGATGAATAACCACCGCCCGATAGTTTTTCACTCTCACCGCGGATCTTAGAAAAGTTTGTACCTACGCCCGATCCGTATTTGAAAATACGGGCCTCACGAACCCAAAGGTCCATGATGCCGCCCTCGTTCACCAAATCGTCATCAACAGAAAGGATGAAGCAGGCGTGCGGCTGCGGGCGCTCATAAGCCGAGGTTGATTTACTCAGTTGTTCTGTTACCGGGTCTACATAATAATGCCCCTGTGGTTTGCCGGTAATGCCGTATGAGGTATGCAGACCGGTATTGAACCATTGCGGCGAGTTTGGGGCAGCCAGTTGGCCAACAATAGTATAAACTATTTCATCATAAAAGATCTCAGCATCCTTTGGTGAAACAAAATAACCATATCGCATACCCCAATCCTTCCAGCAGTTGGCCATACGATGGGCAACTTGTTTAATGCTTTTTTCAGATCCGGTTGAGCCGTCGGGTTGGGGTACGCCTGCCTTACGGAAATATTTTTGAGCCAGGATATCAGTAGCCACCTGCGACCAGCCCGCCGGTACCTCAACATCGTTCATTTCAAATACGGCATCGCCTGAGGGGTTGCGGATCACCGACGATCGCTTTTCATATTTAAACAGGTTGTAAACACTGGTACCTTCTTTGGTGAAATAGCGTTCGGCTTTGAGCCCCTTTTCCCCGCTTGCTGCGGGCGCCTTCCTGGTAATATTTTTAGCCATAGCTTTTACAGATTATGATAAAATTAACTGAGTACGTGCAACACTAAAAAGGTTCAGGGGTTTTAAATCAAATCTATTAGTATGCTGAATAGCATAATAACCGGAGTTTTCCACAGGCTTGGAATAACATGCGTCCCTTGTTCTTATGCAAGATAAATTAATTGATTTTTAAATACTTGCAGTGTTGATAATTAAGAATTGATGTATTTTTTTTGAAAAAGGCATATAGTTTTAACAATACTCAGTCACTGTGTTTTAGCCTGCCGGTGCCAGTCTTGTGAGATTGCCTGTGTGTAAGGTTGACTCGTGCCCTCTAAAACAAAAAGCCTCCGGATTACTCCGGAGGCTGGGTTAATTGTTATATTAAGATCAGTCAACAATTACATCTCTAAAAAATGGTCGAAAGTATCGCTGCGGATACCTAACCTTAAGGTT
>Ga0157372_10003005_pt1 | contig 18180 bp, 14 predicted proteins | sample C55metaG_FD_115307 | JGI IMG/M metagenome (GOLD analysis project Ga0157372, IMG submission 115307) | Corn rhizosphere microbial communities from Kellogg Biological Station, Michigan, USA - C5-5 metaG | ecosystem: Host-associated > Plants > Roots > Rhizosphere > Soil | place: USA: Michigan... | reverse complement strand
CAAAGGCCACGAAGACTATCAGATCATCGGACGGGAGACGTTTCACTTCGACGATAAGGAAGTGAAACGTCTCCCGTCCGATGATCTGATAGTCTTCGTGGCCTTTGCCAGCGATCAAAACCAGGTCGCCGCCACGCGCTTCAGCAATCGCCTCGTGAATCGCTTCAGTCCTGTCTGCGATCTTGCGGTATGGCTTGCCGGTCTTCTGAATTCCCTCTTCCGCGTCGCAGAGGATCTGTTCCGGATCTTCAGTCCGCGGATTGTCTGAGGTAAGAATCACGACATCGCTCAAACTTCCTGCCGCCTCGCCCATCGGCGCACGCTTCGACCGATCGCGATCGCCACCGCAGCCAAAGACCGTGATGATCTTTCCTTTCACAACCTGCCGTGCCGTTCGCAACACATTCAACAGCGCGTCGTCGCTGTGGGCGTAATCGACGACTACGGAAAAATCTCCCTCGTGCGCGACTCGCTCGAAACGACCGGGCGCGCCTGTGCACTTCTCCAGCGCGGCGGTAATGATATCGAGATCGTAACCCAACGCCAGTCCGCTCGCGACCGCAGCCAGCGTGTTGTAGATGTGTGGTGGTCCAACCAGCGGCGAATGGAACTCGCGCTCGCCCGCCGGTGTCGTCAGGCGAAACCGCATTCCATTCAACGAAAACTGCGGATCGCGAGCGACGACGTCGGCGTCGCCTTTGACTGCATAACGAATCACACGCAGGCCATCTTTCTCGAGCGACGCCGCGAGTTCGACACCGTATGGATCGTCGATATTGATGATCGAGTTGCGTGGTCGCGTTCCCAAACGTCCGTCGAACAGACGTTGTTTCGCGTACCAGTAGTTCTCCATTGTCTTGTGATAGTCGAGATGGTCGCGAGTGAGGTTGGTGAAAACTGCAACCGCGTATTCCAGTTCGTCGCAACGATGAAAATCCATCGCCTGCGATGAAGCCTCCATCACAGCCGTGCGACACCCGATCTCGACAGCTCGTCGCAGCAATCGCTGCATGTCAGTGGCTTCAGGTGTGGTGCGATCGGCTTTGAATCGCTCTTTTCCGAGGCGGTATTCGACGGTGCCTGTCATGGCGACGAGTTCACCGGCCTCTTCCGGGATTGAAGCGATCAAATACGCCGTGGTTGTTTTGCCGTTGGTTCCGGTGATGCCGGCGAGTTGGAGTTCGCGTGATGGATGGTGCTGGACTTCAGCGGCAGCGAGCGCCATCGCACAACGGATGTCGGCGACTTGAAGCCACACGCCGTTGAAGCCGTCTGGAACTTCGCGCTCCGATAACACACCGACGGCGCCCTGCTCCATCACCTGCGGCACAAACTTGTGGGCATCGAACAACGCTCCAGTGACGGCGGCGAACAGAGTTCCGTTACTGACGCGACGTGAGTCGTGACTGACGTCAATGACGATCATCGATTCGTCGCCGGTGACGGTTGCTTTCGTTTTTGATGCGAGTTGTTTAACCGTTACGGATTCAGGCATATGCGGAATTCTACGAACCACGGAGGTGAAAGTCATTCTCTGCGATCCTCTGCGTCCTCTGCGCCTCTGCGGTGAAGGGCAGGTTAACCGCAGAGGCGCAGAGTACGCAGAGGATCGCAGAGAAAGTTCCTATGGATTGGACGCCGCCGGCTTTACGACAACCGCCGGAATATTTTGATCGCGCACGAGCTGATTGAACGCGGGCACGTCCGTCCGCATGATCTGCGCCAGCTTCTGGAGCTCCGCGTCAATCTGTGTCACCAGTTCGTCGTAAACTGCGTACGACTGCGCCGTCGGTGCAGCTTCAGCGCTGCCAACCACACCACCAAGCGCCGCGAGCTTGTTGTTGAGTCGAATCGGGTAGTTCAGAGGATCCTGACTGCTCTGGTTCTTCGTCTGGTAAAGCGCCTCCTCGATCGTGGTCAGGTTCTTGTTCAGCGCCGTACCCGCATCGTTCACGACCTTGAAATTCGGCTGGCCTGCTACACGCTTCAACAAATCCTCGACCTGCTTGCGCACGTCGCGAATCTGAATGATCGCATTGTGCGTCTCAGTCAGCTTGTCGCGAATCTTCAGCCCCAACTCGAGTTGTTTTGCGTAATCCGCAGGTGTAGTCGCAAGCCGCGGATCCGCTTTGATCTCGAAATTCTGCGTCAAAGATTTACCATCGACGGTGAGTTTTACCTGGTAAGTTCCAGGCGGCATCTTTGGTCCGCGCGTGTCTCCCGCCCAGAGGATCATTCCCGGAAAACGTACTGCATCTGCATGTCTCGGGTCCCACACAAAGCGGTTCAACCCAACTTCCATTGGAACGGGTGGCGGCGGTGGCGCACCAAACCCACCTTCACCCGGAGGCGCTTGCGGCGGCGGCGCTGGCGCATCCCCGGGTTTGCGCACTCGCCCGGTGAACTTGCGAATCGACTTGCCTGCCTGATCGAGGAACTCAATATCGACTTCGGATGCCGGTTTGTCTTTCAGCGAGTAGTAGACCACCACACCGTTCGCGGGATTTCGACCCACAGTTGCCGACGCCGGCAGCGGACCACCACCGCCGGGCATTCGATAACACTCTTTTGGTTTGTAGAGCCGCGTTTCTCCAGCGGCGCTAAGACCGCCTGCGTCCATCATTTGATGAAGCAACGGCAGGTCGTCGAGAATCCAGAACGAACGTCCCTGCGTTGCGACGACCAGCTCTTTCTCGCGTTTCTGAATCGCGAGATCCGTGATCGGAACGATCGGCAGATTCAATTGCAACGACTGCCAGTGTTCGCCGTTATCAAACGAGACGTACATTCCGGTTTCGGTGCCCGCGTACAGCAATCCGCGTTTATTCGGATCCTCTCGAATCACGCGCGTAAACGTCGTGTCGGGTATGCCGGTGGTGATCTTCTTCCACGTCTTGCCGTAGTCGCTCGTCTTGTAAAGATATGGTCTATTGTCGTCCCACTTGTACATGGTTGCGGCAACATAAAGCGTGCCTGCGTCGTGTGGAGAAGCGTCAATCGAGTTGATCTGAATCCACTCGGGCATGATGCTACTGGGCGGAGTCACGTTGGACCAGTTCTTACCACCGTCGCGCGAGAGTTGGACGAGCCCGTCGTCGCTTCCGGTCCAGATCGTACCGGCTTGAACCGGTGATTCCACCGCCGTGAAGATCGTCCCGTAATATTCGATGCTCGTGTTGTCTTTTGTTATTGGACCACCCGATGGACCCTGCTTTGTTTTGTCGTTACGCGTCAGGTCCGGACTGATAACTTGCCAACTATTGCCCTCATCTGTTGACTTGAACAGGACGTTCGCTGCGGCGTAAAGCGTGTTTGGATCGTGTTGCGAAAACACAATCGGGAAGTTCCACTGAAAGCGATACTTCAAAACATCGGCGCCGGCGCCCATCGGATTGTTTGGGTATGGAGTGACGTTGCGTTCCTGTCCCGTGTGGTGATCGTATCGAGTCGTCAGCCCGCCGTAGGAACCAGCGTAAATGATGTTCGAATCTTTTGGAGACGGCGCGATCCATCCTGATTCGCCGCCGCCGACGTCGAACCAGTCGCTCGTCCCGATGCTCCCTCCAGTCGTGCGACTCGCGATACGAACAGTTGAATTATCCTGCTGTGCGCCGTAGACGTTGTATGGAAAATCATTGTCGAGCGCGACGCGATAAAACTGTGCGGTGGGCTGATCCTGTTCCGTCCAGCTTCTGCCGCCGTTAAACGAAACATTCGCGCCGCCGTCGTTGCTTTGAATCATCCGGTTTGGATCGTCGGGCGCGATCCAAAGATCGTGGTTGTCGCCGTGTGGCACTTGAATGCCGCTGTACGTACGGCCGCCGTCATTGGATCGATAAAAGCCAGTGTTCAGTACATAGACTGTGTCTGCATTCTTCGGATCTGCGTAGATGCGCGTGTAGTACCACGCGCGCTGTCGCAGGCGCCGCTCTTCGTTGACTTTGGCCCACGTTTGTCCACCGTTGTCAGAGCGAAACACGCCGCCATCTTCGGCTTCGACGATGGCCCACACGCGCTCCGGATTCGCAGGTGAGACTGCGATGCCAACCTTGCCAATCACGCCGCGGGGCAGACCGCTGTTCCGCGTTAACTCGATCCATGTATCGCCGGCATCGCTAGATTTGAAAATGCCGCTGCCTGGACCACCGCTCTCGAGTGTCCACGGCTTGCGATAAACTTCCCAGAAGCCCGCATAGATCGTGTTCGGATTGGATGGATCGAGAATCAGATCCATCGCGCCCGCCTTGTTGCCGCGACTAAAAACCTTTTCCCACGTCTTGCCGCCGTCTTTTGAACGAAAGACTCCGCGCTGCTCGTTTGGTCCCCAAACATGGCCCAGTGCCGCAACGTAAACGAGATCCGGATTTTTTGGATGCACGCGGATGCGCGCGATCTGTCGCGTGTCTTCGAGACCGATGCGCTTCCACGTCTTACCGGCATCCATCGATTTGTAGACTCCGTCGCCGTGTGAGACGTTTCCGCGTATCGGCGATTCACCCATACCGACGTAAACTACGTTTGGATCGGAATCGGAAACTGCGATCGCACCGACAGAGCCCGTGCCAAACACTGAACCATCGCTTACCGATTCCCAGTTGATGCCCCCGTCCGTCGTCTTCCAAACGCCGCCGCCTGTTGCGCCGTAGTAAAAAACGGACGGCTGCGACGCGACGCCCGCGACTGCCGCACAGCGACCGCCACGGTATGGACCAATGCTGCGATACTGCAACGCTTTTAGTAAATCGGTCTCTTTCGGCTTTTGGGGAGCTGAATTTTGAGCGTTGAGCGAAGTTGCAGAAACGATGAACGCTAAGGCGAGACAGAGAATGACACTCTTACGAGACGCGCGACACGTCTTGAACATTTGGATGGGCTCCTTTACTTTTGAAACTGAATGGAGACGGCTTGCGGGCGAATATTAACAATTTGTCGGATGTAAAAACCAATGCGAATCGGCATTATCAAAAAGATCTGGCGCTACCCGGTTAAGTCGATGGCGGGCGAGATTACGAACGGCGAGGAAGTAAATTGAGCCGCAGATTTTCGCAGATGAACGCGGATCAGATCCGCGTTCATCTGCGAAAATCTGCGGCTCAATTTACTTCCTCGCGCAACGGCCTGCTCATCAATTCCGCAACAGCATCGCGCGCGGGTTTGCCATCGTAGAGCACGGCGTTCACTTCATTTGTGATCGGCATCTCGAGACCAGCGCGGTCCGCCAGTTTCTTCACTGCTCGCGCTGTGTTGATGCCTTCAGCAACTTCGTTCAGCTCAGACGTGATCTCCACGAGCGTTCTTCCCTTCCCTAATTCCTCGCCCACGAATCGATTGCGCGAAAGATTTCCGGTACACGTCAACACGAGATCGCCAAGCCCCGCAAGACCCATTAACGTCTCGACCTGCGCTCCTTCGCGTCGCGCCAGGCGTGTGATCTCCGCTAACCCACGCGTGATCAGCGCCGCCACACTGTTCGAGCCAAACCCGAGACCCGACGTCATCCCCGCCGCAATGGCCATCACGTTCTTTACCGAACCACCCAATTCAGTTCCGATCACATCGGTGTTCGTGTAAATCCGTAAATTCTCAAAACTCAAATCATTCTGAACAGCACGTGCGGCTGACGCATCTTTACTTGCAGCAACGATCGCCGTCGGATGCCCTTCAACCACTTCCTTCGCGAACGATGGACCAGACAGACAAACGAACGGCCGCGCACCTCCGGCGACCTCTTTCGCGATCTCCGATATTCGCTTACCGCTTTCAATCTCGATGCCTTTGGAAACGCTCACGATGATCGCCGCTTCATCCAACAACGGCCGTATAGTCGTTAACAGCTCTCGCGCCGCGTGCGATGGACAGGCAAGTAGAACCATCGACGATTGATCGAGTGCGACGCTCATTTCAGCCGTTGCAATCACATTCGCGGGGATGGAAGTAGCAGTGAGATAACGCGAATTAACGCGGCGATTATTGATTGACTCGACTACGTCAGCATTGCGCGACCAGAGCGCCACACTGTGACCGGCCCGCGCAGCAACAACTGCGAGGGCAGTCCCCCAACTTCCTCCGCCGATGACCGTGATCCGCTTCATCAAATCCGAGCTTCAGTTCCCCGGGCCAATCGCCCGATGTTCCCACGGTGCGCAAAGATAATCAGCAGCGCTCCACCAATCGCCGCCACCAACAACGGCCGCAGGTCTGCAACTGGTTCAACAAACACGCTCTGCAACCATACAAACAACGGAATTGTCGCGGCAGCACTGATAGAACCCAGCGAAACATACCTCGTCAAGGACACAACGGCCACAAACAAGACGCCCGCACACAACAGAGCGACCGGCGCAAGTATCACAAAGACCCCAACTCCAGTTGCAACACCCTTACCACCGCGAAAACGCAACCACACAGGAAAAATATGGCCCAGGAGAGTCGCGATCGCTGCCGCAGCAACGAACCAGTCCGCCCCTGGTCCATCGTTCAGCAAAACCCTGGCGAAAAGAACGGCAACGCTTCCCTTCAACGCATCGAGTATCAACGTAAAAACACCCGCCACCTTCCCTGCCCGTCGCGAAACATTCGTCGCCCCTGTCCCACCCGAACCCGTCTCGCGAATATCATCGCCGATCTTATAACGCACAATTAGGTACCCGAACGGAATCGATCCAATCAAGTACGCAATAATTATGACTAGGAGTGGTCGCATCCTGTAAATTCTGAAAATCTTGTAAATCCTGTCTAACATTGGACATGATTTGCAGGATTTACACGATTATCAAGATTTAGAGTAATCGCCTTCGCAACAGATCCAGGGCGGCCTGGGAGGAGCGCCAGCGGATGAGATGGCGATCGCCGGGAAGGTGGAGTTTGCGGTGTTCGGTCTTGACGTCACTCGCGAGGGCGATGAAGACGGTGCCGACGGGTTTCTCTTCAGTGCCTCCATCCGGACCGGCGACTCCTGTGATCGATAGTCCGAAATCAGTTCCCGCGCGCCTGCGAATTCCCTCAGCCATCGCTTCAGCCACGGGCGCGCTGACAGCACCGTGCTCCAGCAACAAAATCGGCTCGACACCGAGCGTTCGCGTCTTCGCGTCGTTCGCATAAGCCACGACGCCTTCGATGAAATATTTCGACGATCCAGGAACCTCTGTAATCCGCTGCGCGAGTAAACCACCAGTACAACTCTCAGCAACCGACAACGTGTAACCGCCCAGCGACAGCTTCAGCCCGATGACCTCTTCCATCTTTTCACCGGCAAACGAGAAGATGGCATTTCCAAGACGCTCTTCGATCTGTCCAGACAAACGATCGAGCAGATCGGTCGCTTCCTTTTCGGTCCGCCCGCGCGCTGTCAGATGAATCTCAATCTCGCTTTGATTGAACAGAATCGTCGTCACAGGGTTGTCGTACTGCGTATAGATGGGCGCGATCTTCTCGTCGACTGCCGACTCGCCCATTCCCGCGACACGCAACATTCGTCGAACTACGCATAAACTTCCCGCACGTCCCGTGAGACGCTGGGCAACGTGATTCTCAAACATCGGCCGCATCTCACGTGGCGGACCCGGCAATAGCACAATCGCGGTCCCCTGATGATCGATGAACATTCCCGGCGCAGTGCCGTTTGGATTCGGCAGCACCTCGGCATCGTCGATCACCATTGCCTGGCGCGAATTTCTTTCCGGCATCGTCACGCCAAAACTCTGAAAGCGTTGACGAATCTCTGCGAGTAAGGTGTCGTCGAGCAGCAGCCTGCGACCCAACGCGCGCGCAGTGATCTTGCGCGTGATGTCATCCTCAGTTGGACCAAGACCCCCGGTGGTAATCACCACTTTCGATCTCCGGACAGCGTCTTTGATTGCTTCTTCGAGGCGGGCATCGTCGTCGCCGACGATGGTTTTTAGTTTTACTTCGATGCCGAGGCGGTTGAGTTTTTCAGTGAGCCAGAGACTATTCGTGTCAGTGCGATCGGGCGCAAGTAGTTCCGATCCGATCGCGATGATTTCTGCTGTCAGCGTTTCAAACAAGCGAGTGGTGCTTTGTCAGTGGTCTTTGAACGATGTCTGTGCTTCGTACTTGGTGCTTTGTACTTGGTGCTTCGTACTTGGTGCTTTGTACTTGGTATTTTGTACTTTCTTTCACCAGCAGCCAAGTACAAAGTACTAAGTACTAAGTACAAAGTACTAAGTACTTAGTACTAAGTACCAAGTACTACCTTGAATACTGGGCTCTTGTTTCATCAGCATAAATGTCGTGCAGCACTTTCGAAATCGGCGGGGGCGCCGAAATCGCACTCAGTGGTAAAGAAGGCGCGAAGGTCACTTCCGGTTCCGCCGGTTTTACTTCTTCCACGACGCGCTTCTCCGGTTGCAGTCCAAGCTTCTCCTGCGTCTCGAGCAAGGCGCGACTCTCGACCAGCATACTCGTGGCGTGTCGCTGGCGCGCGCGTTCCAAACTCCTGATTGCCGCCAGCGTCTGCGGCGCGGCGGACGGGTGATACTCAAGTCTTCGCAGCATCATCACATACCGGCGCAGTTGCGGCGACGGCTTGGTGCGATGTGTTTCGTCGTACGATTCGTCGTCAATCAAGCGAGAAATATACTCAACCGTAGCCTGATGATTGCCGAGTCGTTGATACAAAGTACCGAGCGCGTAGTAGTTCAGCGGAGGCGGGTCAGGCATAACTTCGAGCAAGCTCTCGCCATGCTCAATGACTTCGGCAATCTCGAAACCGTACCAACGTCGCTCTTCTTCACGAAGGATCGCATCCGCCGCGATATAAAACTCGAATATGCGCTCGACCTCACGAGCTTGTGCACGCCGTGCAAAAAGCCAGACGACGAGAAACACGCCAGTAACAAACACCATGATTACGGGTGAAAGCCCCACCGCATCGAGCATCGCCACAATCACAATAACCGCGATAGCTTTTGTCGTGAGTTTCCCAGCGCCCGGAATCATAAAACCCCTCCACTTCTACTTCTTTGCGATATTTCTGAGGTGCGCGACGATTGCCGCGCCTGCTTCTTCGGTTGAAAGTTGTCCGCCGAGATCTCTGGTAGTCTCATTTGCAGAGATCGCGGCCCTGACAGCCCGCTCGATATCTTTACTCAACGTTTGGAAGCCCAGGTATTCTAACATCATCGCCGAGGTCAGAATAGCTCCAATCGGATTAGCGATTCCCTTGCCCGCGAGTGGCGGCGCGCTGCCGTGCACAGGTTCAAACAAAGAGACTTTCCCCGGGTGAATATTTCCCGACGCGGCAAGACCGAGTCCACCCTGAATCGCAGCTCCGAGATCCGTGAGAATGTCGCCGAACAAATTATTGGTGACGATCACGTCGTACTGCGACGGATCGAGCACCATGTACATCGCCATCGCATCGACGTACTGATGATTCGTCGTGATCTCCGGATAAGTTTCGGCGACTTCCTTGAACACGCGTTGCCAGAGATCTCCGCCGAAGCGCTGCACGTTTGACTTGTCAGCCATCGTCACGCGCTTACGCCCGTTCGCACGCGCGTACTCGAATGCGGCGACGATGATTCGTTCAACTCCGGCGCGAGTGTTTACTTCGTCCTGTAGCGCGATCTCGCCTGCTGTTCCCTGTTTCAGAAAACCGCCGGCGCCGCAGTATGCGCCTTCAGTGTTTTCACGGAAGACTACGAAATCGATGTCTGTGGTTTTGCGGTTGAGCAGCGGTGTGAGACGGTCGTTTAGCAGACGAACTGGCCGCAAGTTGATGTAAAGATCGAGACCACGTCGCATTCCGAGCAGAATGTCTTCAGCGTGCTTGTTCGACGGCACTCGCGGATCGCCGAACGCTCCTGCGAGAATCGCATTAAACTCCGCAGTCAGCATTTCGAGCGCGCCTGGCGGTAACGTCACACCGTCGCGTAAAAACTTTTCCGCGCCCCAGTCAAAATCGACAAATTCGAGCTCAAGACCGCTCGCGTCGTTAAGGTAGCGCAGCACACCCAATGCTTCACGCACGACTTCAGGACCGATTCCATCACCAGGAATGACTGCGATTCTTTTCATAAACTTTGATCTTTGTGCTTAGTGCTTTGTTCTTGGTTTGAGGTCTGCAAAAAACAAAGTACAAAGCACTAAGATCCAAACGAACAAAACTCAAACTGGAACGCAGAGCACAGGCACACGTGTGCCACGCAGAACTTTTTCAGCGGTCGAACCAAAGAGAATTTCCTCAGCGGGCATTGACCGCCCTCTGATTCCCATCACAATCAACGGCAGATCGAGATCGCGAACGATCTTCAGAATCTCCACGAATGGAATACCGACGACGATCATCCTCTCGATGTTGACCTTCCCCGCGTCCAGTCCTTCGAGTACGGAGTTGAAGTTTGACTCCGCCATCTCCTTCAGTCGATTTCGCAGATCTTCGGTGGATCCCATTCCCGCCGCGACGACGTGTTCGACAAACTCCTCGTCGATAACATGAAGCAAAGTCAGATCGCCTTCAGGCGCCGCCATTCCCACAGCAACTCTCAACGCGTTCACCGAACAAGGTGAAAAATCCATCGGCACGAGTATTTCAGGTGATGTAAGCATTGGATTGGTCTTTGGTTCTTTGTACTTTGTTCTTTTTGTTCTTTGTACTTTTTTCTTTGTCTGGTTCTTCCTGTTTTGTTCCTTTTGTGCCTTTTTGCGGCCTACTCTTTCTTCTCTTTCGTCACCTCTTTAACGATCTTCGGCAAACTCGCGAGCACCGTCTCGCCGACGATCTTCATACTTTGCGCTGACACCTTGTCGATCGTGTCGTCAGCCTTGTGCCAATGCGGATAAGAACTCAGTTGTATGATGTCGACTGCGTCTATGCCGTGGCGCATAAACGGCTCGTGATCGTCGCCCCCGACCCCTTCTTCACGATCGAGAAAGATCTTGTCATGTCCGAGCTCTCGTCCGGTCTGCCAGATGAGATCCAGCAGCCACGGCGTGCTCGAAGTATCACGACCGAGTTGAAGATTCTTGTAACCCATCATGTCGAGCAGAATCAGCGCCGCCGTATTTACCAGCTCATTTTTCTCTTTCAGCAACGACACATAGTGACGGCTTCCGTACGTGTTATCCGGCCCGTCTTTGTTTTTGCAATCACTCCAACCCTCACAGAACGACTCTTCGCCGTCGAAAAACACGAGCCTGTACGTGACCTTCGGTTTTTCTTTCACACTACCGAGCACTCTTCCCATCTCGAGCAGCGTTGCAACAGACGTCGCCGGATCATTCGCGCCAACGAAGTGCATGTCTTTGTAAAACTTCGTGTCGTAGTGACTCGCGAGCAGGATCGTCGTCTTCGTTTCGCCGGGAATCTCGCCGACGATATTTGCCATCTTCTTTTCGCCCTGAGGAGTAGTGGCGGTGAACTCGTAGAGCGACACCGTCAACCCATACGACCTCAATTCGTTTGCAATGTAAACACGAGTCTTTTCGAGTTCGGGCGAGCCGGGTGGGCGTGGTCCAAAGTCAAGCTGCTTTCGGACGTGGTCCATCGCTCGTTCACCATTGAAACCAGCGACCGGAGATTTATCGGCGGATGCAGTGCGGCGGCTGGTGGAAATGGCGGCGCGCGGTCTTGGTGGTAAATCGTTTTTCGGGCACGCGGTGAAAAGAACCGGCATGAGTAACACAATCGCCAATAAGCTCGCGCGATCAGTTGTGCGATTTCTTGTGCTCACGATTAGGGAATAGTCAGTTGTCAGTTGTCAGTTGAACTTACAACGGACAAAGGACCGCTGATCACTGACAAATTATTTTTTCTGCTCGCCCTGTGCGCTCGCCGCGCGTTTTCGGTTCACGATCGAATCAAAGGCTTTGGATCCGTATGCGAGTGGCTTCTCGATGGCCGAATCGAACGCTTCCGACATCGCGATCATTTCGAACTGCACGATGGTCGCGATCTTTTTGCCGAGCGGCAAGGAGCTGAATTTCTTGCGCAGCTCCGACTCCGTGTCGACCGATGTTGTACTGGTGCGTGTTTCTGGTCGAGCAGCAACCATCACGACGACTTCACCGTGGTGTTCGATCTTAACCTGACACGCGAGGCGTAATGCCTGGTCCAGGTGCTCGACGCCGAGTTGTTTCTCTTCGGCAAGGCTTGGTTGCGAAAGTAAGTGCGCGCCGGTCTTAACTGAAACAACACACGCCGGACATTCGCCTTTTCCTGCCGTGCATCCGGTTCCAAGCGATGCGCCCATGCGACGCGCAGCATCGATGAGATAGGTTCCTTCGGCGACAAGACCGCTGATTCCGGAAGGTTCAAATGTAATCGAAACGCTCATTTCGACCTCCAACCGTTTGTTATGATGTCTGATTAGTGTAAATCGGCGCGGGAATTCTGCAAAACTTCAGGAAGCGGCGGTGAGGGTTGACTGCTTCCGGGCGCGGCGGCATTCGACGCAAACTCCGATAATTCGCAGCAAGTGTTGAGTAATTTCGAACTTGTGCTTGGCGGCCATCGCATCCTGGATTGCTTCGAGTTCGGCTGAGAAAAACTCGATGATTTTGCCGCACTCCGAACAGATCATGTGATCGTGATGCTGGTGTTTGTAGTTGTGTTCGTAGTGCGTACGTCCGTCGCCGAAGCGAACTTCGCGTGCGAGGCCGGCTTCGGTGAGGATTTTCAGCGTGCGATAAACCGTCGTTTGGCCGACGGTTGGATCCTCTTTTTGAACGAGTCGATAGAGATCTTCGTTCGACATGTGCTCTTCCGTGCGCAAAAAAACATCCAGGATCAAGTCACGCTGAGACGTGCGTTTCAGCCCCCGCTTCTGAATGTGTTTAAGAAAAACTTCCTGCTCTTCGCTTAATGGCTCTGTCGCGGTCATCGTTGAGGAGATTTTAACATTTGTGTCCTTTGTGTACACAGAGGACACAAGGATCGCACAAAGAAGCTCAGAACGAATACTCGAGATAGAGATTCGTCTTTGTTATCTTTCCGACCTTCGGTTTCGGGAGCTTCACACCTTTCCGCGCTGCAACCGACAGCTTTGGATCTTTAAGGCTGATTGCAATCGCATCGCTGCGCACCAAACAACTCCCCTTGCCCAGTGCGTCCATTAAGAGAGTGCGCGGCACTTCCGTCGACTTGTCGCGATTGCCGTAGACATCGTCTTCAGTGGAACACATGGAGACAAAACCTTTGCTCCCTGCGGGTCGATCGGTCGCCGTTTCAACCATCTGAATTGGTGTGGCATTTGTGCTCCCGTGATGGCCCACCTTGTAGAAGTCAATCGTTTGTAGCAACTCTTTACTCTCTTCGACGATGTCGCCGGCTTTTGTCGGATCCTTGATCGGCTCGCTCATTTTGAACAGCCAGTACTCCCAATTCCCGGCTTGTGCGTCGCCCGCAAACAGCAACTTCTTACCGCCGAACTCAAACAGCACAACCAGACTCTGGTTGTTAAGGAAGTTTTCGATTTTCGAAGCCGCGGCCGCCAGCATATCCGGCTGCGAACTCTCCACAGCCTTCATTGCATCGTCGTACCTGATTTCGTTGTCGCGCAAATCCCGTGGCTTGTAGTCCCGCTCTAAAACGGCGGTCCACTCTTGTGGGAACGGCTCAATTGATTTACGTCCCTCATCACCATCCGTCATCGAGTCGAGATACTGGCCCACGCCTTTTTTGAGATCGGTGAGGGCCAAAAACGCCTTGGCCTTTTTCGGCGGTGGTCCAAGAATGGTCGCCGTCAGTCCCTTCAACTCATCCGGCAATTCCGGTTCATCGCCGGCCGCGTAATACCTGACTCTCTTCCCGTTGTCGCCGAGTTGGGTTTTCAGGACGTGGAGTGCAGCCGCGTTGCCCCCACCTGTTTTCTTCTTGCCGTTCGCAGCCACACTGAAGTCCTCGATGCCGGTCGCATTTGCGAGTTGGGCCAGTGCTTCTTTAGCATCCGGATCGGTCCTGCTGCCGAACTGCATGGCCAGATTTGTCGCCAACGCATTGATATCAAGCTGGAGATTGAACGCTTCGTTCTCGTCTTCTTGTTCTGACAAGTTCGCCCCGTCTGCGGCGAAGCTTTTGGCCGTCGACTTCTTGCCCTTGTCGGCGTTGAACTTCTCCCAGTACGGCATCCACACCAAACTGGCTTCGAATTTTGAGAAATCGGCCTTGCTGAAGCCGGCGATGTGATCGGCATGACGGTGCGTCATGATCACCAATGCGAGCTTTCCCTTCGTCGTTTTATGCATGTCGTCGACGGCGGCAACGATCGAGCCGATGTCACCCGTGCCCGAGGTTCCTTTGAACACACCGCAGTCGATCAAAATGAATTGATTACCGCGCGACGTGGGCACAGTGACGAGGAAGAAATCGCCAAAGCCGACGCGGTACATTCGCACCTTGAGACCCTTTGCGCTCGCGCGACCGGCGGCCTTCTTCGTTGCCTTCTTCGTTGCCTTTCGCGTAGTTGGTTTGCGGGTGGATTTTTTTGTTCGTGTAGTCATCTCACAACCCCGAATGCAGCATGTTAAAGTTCATTTCGAATCTATTCTCGCCCTTTCCTTCGAGCAGTCCCTCGCGCAGATGGAAGTCTCGTTGCCGCTTCTGGCGTTTTTCGCCGCTCTTGCGATCGAGTCGTTTTCTGATCAGATAACGCAGCACGCCGTCTTCATATTTGCCATCTTTAAGTGGCGGCTTGGTGATCAGAAGCGTCGAACCGCTGCGCATCGGAAAGGTTCCCAATTCCGGCCTCTTCGGATCAAATGGGATTTCCTCCTTCTGGGCCATTTCAACCACCATGTCGATACGCATACGGCCATCCGGAGTGAAGCGACAAGCAGGATGGAATGAAGGGACAGAGATAGACTTTCCAGGACGGAAGCCGAGCTCTTCAGCATTGGACTCAGCATACTGTCGCAAGATTTCTCCGTTATCATTTTTTTCTTTGGTTGTAAGCCCGTTCGGGTCGCCAAACACGAGCCCTTTAACTGGCGGAAACGTATTAGGGGGGACTGGCGACCAGCAGAGCGATTCTTCCGCGAAATACTGCGCATCCTCAGGCAGAATTCCGCGCAAACGGAACGCCTGCATGAACGCGTCACGCACGCCGAGAGGATCCGCAGGATGATTGTCGCGATCCGCAGTGATCAGTGCACGCAGGTAGTCGCCGAAGGTGATGTCTACTGCCGGACAGTAGTCGATAGCTCGCACACAAATTTTGAAGAGTATGTCCGCAGTCTTACTCGCTGCTTTCGCGAGTAAGTTCGCCATTGGACCAGATAATTCCAGCGATTGTTTGTTGCCGCCACCCGCGTGAAATATGCGAAACAGGTCTGCCGTCTGTCGCAGGTAGACGGTGAAGTACGCATCGAAAATGGCGGCTACCAGGATGCCACCGCGTTCATGCGGTTCAAGACTCGGGTCTTTAATCTTTTTCGGATCAGGCAATTCACTCAACGCTCTGCGCAAGGCTCTTCCAGTCGCTCGCGCCTCGCCAAACTGCTGGGCCAAACCGATCAAAGGATTCTCTTGTAACTTTTGGGCTTGCAGTACCTGATTACCTTCGTAGGTAGCAGCGTCAGGTTCGAGGTGATATTGATAAAGCTTGCCACCTGTCTTTTGGATCGTATCGAGCAGCGCTTCCTTGTGTGAGAAGTGCCGGAACAAGGCAACGATGTCGGCGAACGCCTCGTGAAACGCTGCGACATCAGCGCTGGTCCGTTCGGAAAAGTAAGTGCGAATGCCGTCGAGGATTGCGTGCGTCATCTCGTGCACGATGATGTCGTGAGATAAACACGTGAAGACTGTCTGGCCGGGGAGATTGCGCCCGGGATCGTCTGTGCTCGCGCGAAAATAGCCAAAGAGAATGCCTTTCGCCGACGGTGAATAAGCGGCGTTGGCAGAGACCATTGCATGGGGATACAAATTCAAGCGACGGATGTCACCATCTCCAGTGCCCGGCGGGAACTTGCCGTCCGGACCTGGTATGCGTTCGTCGAGCCGCCAGCGAATACGTCTTCCGAGTGCCGCTTCAAAGTTCTGGATTGTTTCACTTGCGACCGCATACACCATCTGCTGGTGAAAGCGTGGATCGGATTCCGAGGGACTCAAACCAGAACGAATCAGCAGGCTTGGATTTTCGAGATCGATGGGTTTGTAAAACCTCTTGTTCTCGCCGTCGTAATCGATGACCGCCACACGCTCGCCGATGGGACCCGGAAGGAGGTGTTCGTACTTCACTTCCAGCGTCATTTCGTTTCCGAAGAATTTCCCGAGGCTGGGATCGAAGGCATAGCACTTCAGCGGGCGGGTTTCGGGAGTTGGAATATCGATATTATCCGCGAGTACGCTGGCGTCGACGATTTTGTCGTTTGGCATTTATGTGATCCTTGCTGGCAAATGGAAGTGCGACGATTGCTGTTTGGCGTTGCCTCAAAAGTCAAGAACGCTCCTGGATAAATGTCAGTACCACCTGCGGTAGCGGGTGGGTCAACGATCGGAATTCATGTCGCATGCTCATCAACGACCCACCCGCTACCGCAGGTGGTACTGACATTTATCCAAGCGGAACTCCTGACTTTTGAGGCAAAGCCTTGCTGTTTATATGTGTAAAAGATCGTCAGAGCGTTTCAACTGGGTTCATTGGTAATGCTGAGGAGACGCCGGTTCGTGAGAATCGATCTCAAAACGCAGGGCGGAAATTATTGTAATTAGTGGTGCGAAGTCAATAGATTTTTTGCGAAAGCTTTTATCTTTTTGCGGAAACATCGAGTGGCTTGGACACGAGCCTGACTCCTTTGGTCAGCGAAATACATAAACCCAGGCGATCAATACCAACGCGATGAGGATTACACCCGGCACAACTCGGCGCCAAATGAATCGGTCAATCATGTTTTCCGCTTCCAAATTTAGCGCGCACCGGGGACAGCCTCGCGCATTTTGCGCGAGCAGGTTCCCGCAATCTCGACAGGCCTTTGTGCTCATCGGTCCACGGCAGGTGAATTATTGTGAAAATTCATCTGGAATTGCTACAGACCAGCACATACACTAATCTACTGGCCCAAGAAGTTCAGACTGGTATGAACGCATCTCAGGGTAAGTTCCCCGAAGAAGCCCCCGATCCTGGTCGTTGGCTGGACGATCACGGCGATTACCTTTTCAAATATGCCGTGTTTCGACTGCGCGACAATACTGCCGCGGAGGATGCGGTGCAAGAGACTTTTCTTGCTGCCCTCAAGGCTTACCAGCATTTCGAAGGGCGTGGCTCTGAACGGACCTGGCTAGTCGGGATTCTCAAACATAAGATCGTGGATCATTTTCGACGCGTTGGCCGCGAAGCTCCGCTCGGCGAAGGATCTGATGAAGGCCCGGAGCACCGCGAGTTCTTTGAAAGACCCGACCCATGGCAGGGTCATTGGAACAATGATTACGCGCCGAATGAGTGGCATGCAACGCCGGCGGAGCTGACCGAGCGCAACGACTTCTGGAAAGTATTCAACGACTGTCTGTCGCCGTTGCCGCAACGCACCGCCAGCGCTTTCACCCTGCGAGAGGTTGACGGTCTTAAGAGCGAAGAGATCTGCGAGATTCTCAGCATCAAAGTAAACAACCTCTGGGTTATGCTTCATCGCGCTCGGCTGCATCTACGCAACTGTCTTGAGCTAAACTGGTTCAGACGCGAACCGTGATATGGCAGTGAAACTGTACGACAAACTGAAGCACTCAATTCGTTACTGGCTGTTGCGAACTCTGCCTACGTGCCAGCAGACTGTCGAAAAAATCTCGCAATCAATGGAACGACGGTTGACGTTGCGCGAACGAACCAATCTCAAGCTTCACCTGTGGATTTGTGCATGGTGCCAGTGGTACATGGAACATCTGCACGTTATTCGCGAAACGGCGCGTGCCAAAGCTGATGAGCCGCCCGATTTCTTGTCAGGCGGAGGTCTTTCGAACGACGCACGAGAACGAATCCGTCGCCGCCTCACCAACCAGAACTAAAGACAAACCGTGTAAGGTTCGACCGTAGTGTTGCGACAACTCTGCGGAGGGGGAGCGGTTTGTCCCGGCGCGAAAGTATGGACTCATCGAACCACGATCATCAGCACTCGCCAAATCGATTCGGCGTGATTCCCACACCGGTCAGGTTAAATGCAAATCCGGAATATACGGGCAAGGGCGTAACGATGGCTTTTCTCGACTCCGGATTCTATCCGCATCCGGAT
>Ga0157372_10003002_pt1 | contig 18191 bp, 19 predicted proteins | sample C55metaG_FD_115307 | JGI IMG/M metagenome (GOLD analysis project Ga0157372, IMG submission 115307) | Corn rhizosphere microbial communities from Kellogg Biological Station, Michigan, USA - C5-5 metaG | ecosystem: Host-associated > Plants > Roots > Rhizosphere > Soil | place: USA: Michigan... | reverse complement strand
CGCGGAAGGCGCGCGCGAAGTACGCGCCTGGCTCGGGGGTACGGGCGAATCGTGCGATGCGTACCACATGTCGTCGCCCCATCCCGAAGGCGCCGGCGCGCGCATGGCGATGGAGGCGGCGCTGAAGAGCGCACGCGCCGCCCCGGGCGATATCGATTATGTGAACCTGCACGGCACCGGCACGCCTTCGAACGATGCGGCCGAAGACAAGGCGATCGACGCGGTCTTCGGCCGCGAGGTGCCCGTGAGCTCCACCAAGGGCATGACCGGCCACGCGCTCGGCGCCGCGGGCGGCGTCGAAGCGATCGTGTGCCTCGTCGCGATGGAAGACGGCGTGGTTCCCGGCAGCCCCGGCACGCGGGAGATCGACGCCGCGCTGCACGCACGCTACGAGCGCACCCCGCGGCCCCAGCGCCTCGAGCGCACCCTCACCAACTCCTTCGGCTTCGCGGGAACGAACTGCAGCCTGGTCTTCGCCCGGGCCGCGGCATGACCCTCGCCGCAACGGTCGAGGGCGTGGGACTCGTCGGGCCCGGCCTCGCGAGCTGGAGCGCCGCGCGCGCGATCCTCGCGGGGCGCGAGCCCTTCGCGCACGCAGCGACCGTGCTGCCGGTGCCCGAGGCGCTGCCGCCGACCGAGCGGCGCCGCGCGGGCAAGACCGTCCGCCTCGTCCTCGGCGCGGGACTCGAGGCCGCGCGCATGGCGGGGCGCGAGGCGAAGACGCTCGCCGCGATCTTCGCCTCCGACGGCGGCGAGAACGAGAACTGCCACGCGATCTGCGAGGCGCTCGCGAGCGACGACCGGCTGATCTCGCCCACGCGCTTCCACAACTCGGTGCACAACGCCGCCGCGGGCTACTGGAGCATCGCGACAGGCGCCATGGCGCCGTCGGACGCGATCGCCGCGTTCGATGCGAGCTTCGCGGCGGGACTCCTCGAGGCGCTCGTGCGGCTCGCGGCGAATCCCCGGCAGCCGGTGCTCCTCGTCGCCTACGACACGCCTTATCCGGAGCCGCTGAACGGCGTGCGTCCGATCGCGGATTCGTTCGCGGCGGCGCTCGTGCTGACCGCGGACGATGCGCCAGGCAAGCTTCGCATCGAGGCGCGGCTCGGCAGCGAAGCTTCCACGGCGCTCGACGATGCGGGCCTCGAGCGCGTGCGCACGGGCATACCCGCCGCGCGGGGGCTGCCCCTGCTGCGCGCGCTCGCGCTCGATCGCGCGTCGAGCGTGGCGCTGGAATATCTCGGCGGCCAGTCGCTGCACGTCGAGGTGCGGTCGTGAGCGAGGTGCTCGGGCGCGAATGGATCGCGGCGCACGTGCCGCACCAGGGGGCGATGAGCCTGCTCGACGAGGTGGTGCGCTGGGACTTCGCGCGCCTCGCGGCACGGGCCACGGGCCATCGTGACGCGACGCATCCTTTGCGCCGCGACGGCATCCTGCCTTCCGTGTGCGCGATCGAATACGGCGCGCAGGCGGTGGCGGCCCACGGGGCGTTGCTCACGAACGGCACGCCCGCGCGGGGATTCCTCGCGAGCGTGCGCGGCGTGTCGCTCCGCGTGGCACGGCTCGACGACATCGCAGATCCCCTGGATGTCGAAGTCCAGAGATTGGGCGGCGGCTCGCACGGACTTCTTTACGCGTTCCGCATCTCCGCCGCGGCGCGCATGCTCGCCGCGGGGCGGCTCACCATCGCGCTCAACCACGCCCGATGATGCGCCGCGCGCTGGTGACCGGCGGCAGCGGGGCCCTGGGCGCCGCGATCTGCCGCGCCCTCGCGGCGAGCGGTCTCGAGGTGATCGTGCATGCGAATCGGCACCTGGACGCCGCGCAGGCGCTGGCCGAGGAGATTCGCGCGGCGGGCGGCACCGCGGGCGCGCTCGCGTTCGACGTGACCGATGCGGATGCGACGCGCGCCGCGTGCGAGGCTCTGACCGACGAGAAGCCGGTGCAGGTGCTCGTGAACAACGCCGGCATCCACGACGACGCCCCCTTCGCGGGCATGTCGCAGGCGCAATGGTCGCGCGTGATCGACGTGTCGCTGAACGGCTTCTTCAACGTGACGCGGCCGCTCGCGATGCCGATGGCGCGCACGCGCTGGGGACGCATCGTCACGATCACGTCCGTCGCAGCCACGCTCGGCAACCGGGGACAAGCGAATTACGCGGCGGCGAAGGGGGCGCTGCATGCCGCGACACGCACGCTGGCCCTCGAGCTCGGCTCGCGCGGCGTCACCGTGAACGCGGTGGCGCCCGGCATCATCGAGAGCCCCATGGCCGATGCGGCGTTCGACGGTGCCCGCATCGCGCGCATGGTGCCGCTGCAGCGCGCGGGGCGGCCGGCCGAGGTAGCGGCGCTCGTCTCGTTCCTCGCCTCGGACGCCGCGAGCTACATCACGGGACAGGTGGTGCCCATCGACGGCGGCATGACGTGACGTATCAGGCCGCCTCGCGCGAGGGAGTGGCTCGCCGAGATGAAAGAAAAGGGGCCCCGAAGGGTCCCTTTCCCGAACTGCCTTGTAGCGGCGCTTAGCGGAACGTCGCCGGCACGTACTTGGCGAGGCGTCCCGTCGACGCCGACAGCGCGGCGGCGACTTCGGACATCTTCGCGGAACGGGTCACGCTTCCGAGCGCGCGGGCCTGAGCTTTCTTCCCAGCAGCACGGGCAGCCGCCACAGGAACCCGAACACGAGCCGCGTGTGCATCCACGAGAGCAGGATGTTGTCGCGCAGGTAGTTGAAGTGCGACACGCCGCCCTCGTCCGCCTTCAGGTACTTCACGGGCGCATCGATGTTGATGGGCTGCAGCCCGCGCCACACGAGGCGGATCGCGACCTCGGGATCGAAGTCGAAGCGGCGCATCCAGCGGCACTCCTCCATCACCGAGATCAACTCGGCGAGCGGATAGATGCGGAAGCCGTAGAGCGAGTCGCCGATACCGGCGTTCAGCGTCTCGACATCGGTCCACCAGTTCGAGAGCTTGCGGCCGTTCACGCGGATGCGCGGCGCGCTTTCGTCGAAGATCGGCATGCCGAGCACGAGCGCATCGGGCCGCTCGATCGACTGGTGCATGAACTTGGGGATCAGCCACGCCGGGTGCTGGCCGTCCGAATCCATGGTGAGCGCGTGCGTGTAGCCCTCGCTCAACGCGAGCCGCGCGCCGCGCAGCACCGCGGCCCCCTTGCCTTCGTTCTGCTCCTGCACGATCACGCGCAGCTTGTCGTCCTCGGCGGCCATCTTGCGCAGGCCCTCGAGCGTGCCGTCGGTGCTGCCGTCGACCACGATCCACACGGGCCCCCATTGGGCGCGCGCCTCGCGCACGGTGTCGTAGACCTTCCGCCCGGGGTTGTAGCTCGGGATCAGGACGATGTGGGTGCGGGAAGATTCAGTCACGGACGGCGGGAGAACGGTGGCCGAGGTCGGGAACGTCCACGCGCTCCTTCGACTCGCCCAGGATCCAGGCGATGGCGAAGCCGCCCGCGACGTAGTGCTTCGAGGTCACGAGCGGGCTTTCGATGAAGCGCGCGTTGTCGAGGGTGTCATAGCGCAGGAATCCTCCGACCCAGAACCGGGGGAACCGCTTGGACAACGCCACGATGGCTTCGGTGCCCGCATACCCGCCGCCAGGCGGGGTGTAGGCCGGTCGCGTGGCGGTGGCGAAGGCGGGATCCACCTCGTAGTAGTAGCGGTTGTAGCGGCCGTCGGTGAAGACGGCCCCGGCGAGGAGTCCCAGGTTCCAGCCGGGGAAACGCTCTTCGTTGCGCAGGTCGACGTTGAGGTGCGGGAAGAACTGCGTGCCGACGAATTTCGGCTGCGACTCCACCGAGAACGCCGCCCGCACCGGCAGGCGCAAGTCCAGCTTCGCGTCGCGCCGCGACGATCTCCAGAGCGTCAGCTCGAACGACGGCCCCGCCTCGATCGTGGGCTTCAGGTCCGGCATGCCCTCGCGCGCGCGGTTGTCCTTGCTGTAGACGGGGAGGGAAGCGCCGAGGCTCAGGTCGACGTCGAGCGATTCGTTGCGGAAGAGAATCCCCCGCGCGCCCTCGCGGTCGGCCTTCAGGAAATCGCCGCGATAGACGAAGTACGGCGCGGGCAGCACGTAGGTCTTCGACTGGTCGCTGCCCCGGTACTGCGGGAAGTCGATGGCGCCGGCGCCCAGGCCGAGCTCCCAGAGCGGCTCTTCCTTCGCGTGTGCCGGGCACGTCGAGACCATCGCCGCGCCGAACGCGGCGAGCGCAGCCGATCGCGCCCTCATCCGCGCGAGAGCCGCATGCGCGAATCGTCGCGGATGTTGAAGGCACGCCGGCGCCAGGCGGCGATCGAGCGCCGCAGGTGGATCAGCGAGAAGACGTAGTACACCGTGCGGAAGGCATTGAGCCCGCGGCGGATCGGCGTGCGGCCGAAGACGTCGCCCGCGAGCACCGACAGCAGCGCCTTCTTCATGTCGAGCTTGTCGCTCGGGGACATGAAGAGGTCGCGCAGCGTCGGGTTCGTCACGCGGTAGATGAACCACGAGAACTGCTTCGGGCCCTCGCGCATCACGAAGTCGTAGCGCTTGCGCGCCGCGGCCTCGGCCTTCGCGTCGTTCGCGAGCCGCGCCTCGACGATCTTCACGCCCTCGAAGGCGCTGTTCATGGCGAGCATGACGCCCGAGGAGAAGACCGGGTCGATGAAGGCGAACGCATCGCCCAGCATCACGTAGTTCTTCCCGTGGCAGTGGTCGCACGAGTACGAATAATTCCCCGTGGCCTCGGGCTCGGAGACGAGCTCGGCGTCCTCGAGCCGCGCCTGCAGCTCCGGGCAGCGCGCGATCGTCTCCATGAAGAACTCCCGCAGCGGCTTGTCACGGTTCTTCATGTAGTACGGCCACACGACGGCGCCCACGCTGGTGACACCATCCTTCAGCGGGATGAACCAGAACCAGCCGTGGTCGAACCAGAAGATGATGATGTTGCCTTCCATCTCGCCGCAATCGCGCTTCGCGTCGCGGAAGTGGCCGTACATCGCGGAGCTGTTGTGGTCCTTGTTGCGGCGCTTGAGCTTGAGCTTGTTGGCGACCAGCGTGTCGCGGCCGGTGGCGTCGAGGATGAACTTCGGCTGCCACTCGCGCACGGTGCCGTCGATGCTCGTGGCCTTCACCGTCGGGCGCGTGTTCGCATCGCCGAGCGTGAAGTCGCGCACGCGCGTGTTCTCGTAGGCCTCCGCACCGAGCTCGCGCGCGCGCTTGAAGAGGATCTCGTCGAATTCCGAGCGGCGGACCTGGTAGGCGAGCGGCAGGTTCGGGTCGGTCGCGTCGGCGAACTTGAAGGAGGTCGTGTGATCGTGCCAGGGCGAGACGAAGGTGGCCCCGTACTTCTGCATGCCGATGGCGCCGATCTCGCGCTCGACACCCAGCTCCTCGAAGAGGGGCATGTTGGCGGGCAGCAGCGATTCCCCGATGTGGAACCGCGGGTGCTCGTCCTTCTCCACCAGCACCACCTTGCGCCCCTGGCGGGCGAGCAGCGCCGCGGCCGTCGACCCCGCCGGGCCCCCACCGATCACGACGACATCACAATCCAGCAAGCGAATCCTCCGTTTCGAGCGGTCATTCTAGCGAAATATCGCAAGGGCCTCGCGTGACCGGGCACGGGCCGTCTAAGGTGGCCGTTTTCGCCCGGAATCCCCATGCCCATGCGCACGGCCGCCCTCGCCGGCATCACCCTCGTCCTCGCCGCCTGCGCGCCGCAGGAGGCGCGCTTCGACCCGCTCACCGTCCCGCCCGCGAGGCTCCGCGAGGCGGTGATGGCGCGCTTCTACTTCAAGCCGCCGCAACCGGCGCCGCCCGTGGTCGCCGACCGGGCGCAGGGCCAAGCCCTCGACGCCGCCTACTTCACCGCGTTTCCCGATCTCGATCGCGCCTATTCGCCCGAGGCGCGCGAGCGGGCGAAAGCGCTCGCGCGCGAGCTGGTGCGCGATGCGCCTCGCCTCTCCCATGAGGCTTTCGTGCTGCGCGCGATGGCGATCACGGCGCTCGCCGACAACGGCCACACGGCGATCGGCGAGTACGCGTGGCAGAAGAACACGCCGCGGGTGCCGGTGCGCACTTATCCTTTCGCCGACGGGCTTTACGTGCTGCGCGCTCGGGCCGCGGACGCCGACCTGCTGGGCGCGCGCATCGATGCGATCGATGGCCATCCGGTCGAGGAGGTATTCCAGGACCTGCGCCGCTACGCGGGCGGCACCGAGGGGCACCGGCGCACGCGCCTGCTGCCGCTCTTCGAGTCGCCCGCCTTCCTCGCCGAAGCCGGGCTCGCGCGCGAGCGCCATGCGCTCACGTACTCGGGCGTGCTGGCCGACGGCCGGCCGTTCGAGCGCCGGATCGAGGCCGAGGATCGCGATCGCGCGGCACCGGTCACCGGCAGCGAGCGCCTGCTCTTCCCGAGCGATCCGGCGGGCGCCCTCCACATGTCGAGCTTCATTGCGCTCGATGTCCCGCTCCCCGTCTCGCTGCACGAGCGCACGCGCCTCTTCGCGATGGCGCCATTGCCGCCCGACGGCCTCTACGTGGCGCTGCGAGACAACATGGGCAACGACGACGAGAACCTGCCCGCGTTCCTCGCCGGCGTGCTCGAGCGCTGCGCGCGCGACAAGCCCGCGTTCGTCGTGGTCGATTTCCGCATGGACGGCGGCGGCAACTACACGCTGAGCCATCCGTTCGTCGTGGCGCTGGCCGAGCTCGTGCGCGACAAGTCGCGCATCTACGCCCTCACCTCGCCGTGGACCTTTTCCGCGGCCATCACCACGGTGGCGGCGTTGAAGACCTTCGGCCGCGGCGACGTGACGATCGTGGGCGAGCCCGTGGGCGACCGCCTCGATTTCTGGGCCGAGGGCGGGGCGCTCCCGCTGCCGAACATCCCGATGAACGCTTACTACGAGACCGGTCATCACGTCTACGACGGCCCGTGCGACGCGATCGACTGCTTCTGGATCAACCGCTTCTATCCCGTGCGCGTCGACACGCTCGAGCCCGACATCGCCGCGCCCCTCACGTTCGCGGCGTACCGCGCGCGCCGCGATCCGGCCCTCGAGGCGGTCCTCGCGCGCGAGAAGGATGCAAAGCCCGCCCGCCTCCCCTAGAATGGGTCCATGGCGCTCGCCATCGACCGCATCGACCATGTCGTGCTCACCGCGCACGACGTCGACCGCACGATCGATTTCTATTCCCGCGTGCTGGGCATGGACCCGATCTCGTTCGCCGGCGGGCGGCGCGGCCTCGCGTTCGGCCGCCAGAAGATCAACCTGCACCAGGCGGGGCGCGAGTACGACCCCAAGGCGTTGAAGCCCACGCCCGGGTCGCTCGACCTGTGCTTCATCACCGAGACGCCGCTCGAGGAGGTCGTCTCCCACCTGAAGGCGGAGGGTGTGGCGATCGCCGAGGGGCCGGTCGAGAAGACGGGCGCGCTGGGTGCCATGATGTCGGTCTACTTCCGCGATCCCGACGGCAACCTCATCGAGGTGTCGAACTACCCGCGATGAGCGACGACGCACCGCGCCTACCCACGCGCCTGGACGAGCTGCGCAAGGAATACACCCGCGAGACGCTCGACGAGGGCGACGTCGATCCCGATCCGTTCATGCAATTCGGCAAGTGGATGGAGGAGGCGATTCTGGCGAAGGCGCTGGAGCCCACGGCGATGACGCTCTCCACGCTCGACGCTCGCGGGCGGCCCTCGGGGCGCATCGTGCTGCTCAAGGGCGCGGATCCGCGCGGATTCGTCTTCTTCACGAATTACGAGAGCCGCAAGGGACGCGACCTGGATGCCCATCCCGTCGCGGGGCTGACATTCCTGTGGAAGGAGCTCGAGCGCCAGGTGCGCATCGAGGGGCGCGTGGAGAAGGTGAGCGCGGCGGAGTCGGATGCTTATTACGCCACGCGGCCTCTCGGATCGCGGGTGGGTGCGTGGGCGAGCCCGCAGAGCCAGGCGATCGCGGGCCGGCAGTGGCTGGAAAAGCGCTGGGAGGAGCTCGGGCGTCAATACGGCGGCGAGCCGCCGCGTCCGCCGCATTGGGGCGGCTATCGCGTGCTGCCCGATCACTTCGAGTTCTGGCAGGGGCGCGCGAGCCGCCTGCACGACCGCATCGTGTACGACCGCACGGGGGATGCGTGGACGATCTCGCGGCTCGCGCCGTGAAGGACACCATCGCCGCTTTCGATCGCATAAAGCTCGAGTCCGAGCGGATGTCGCCCGAGCAACTCCAGGCGTCGCTCGAAAAGATGCTGAAGGAGCACGGCGACGGCAAGGATCCGATCTGGATCTTCGGCTACGGCTCGCTCATGTGGAATCCGGAGTTCGACTTCCACGTGCGGCGCGTGGCGACCGTGCACGGCTATCACCGCAAGTTCTGCCTGTGGTCGCGCATCAACCGCGGCACGCCGGACAAGCCGGGGCTGGTGCTCACGCTCGAGCGCGGCGGGAGTTGCCGCGGGTTGGCCTATCGCCTCACGCCCGCCACCTCGCGCGACCAGCTCTCGCGCCTCTGGACGCGCGAGATGTCGATGGGCTCGTACATCCCGCGCTGGCTCGAGTGCCGCTCCGGCGAGGAGACCTTCGAGGCGCTCGCCTTCGTCGTGAACCGCTCCTGCACCGGCTACGCGGGCAAGCTGCCGATGGAGACGATGGTGCAGGCGATCGCGACGGCCCACGGCAAATACGGCCCCTGCGCCGACTACCTCTTCAACACCGAGGCGGCGCTGCACCAGCACGGCATCCGCGACGAGCACGTGTGCCAGCTCGTGCAGCGCGTGCGGGCGCACATGCGGGGGTAGCGACCGGGGTCAGACCACGGTCACGATGTGAAACAGCTCCGGCATTGTTTCGCATCATGACCGTGGTCTGACCCCGGTCGTTGCAGTCGTTTAAAACCCTCGCTTCCTGAGCAGCGCTGCGATCCCCGCGTCGCGGCCACGGAAGGCGCGGTAGGTTTCCTCGGGATCGACGGTGTTGCCGCGCGAGAGGACGTGGCGATAGAGCTTGCCCGCCACCGACTTGTCGTAGGGGCCGCCCGCCTCGGTGAAGGCCTCGAAGGCGTCGGCGGAGAGCGTGTCCGCCCAGAGATAGCTGTAGTAGCCGGCCGAATACGCGTCGCCGCTGAAGAGGTGCCCGAAGTGCGGCAGGCGATGGCGCATCACGATCTCGCGCGGCATGCCGAGCGCATCGAGCGTGCGCCGCTCGAAGTCCGCCACGTCGAGCGAGGCCGCGTCCGCGAGGTGCATGCGCATGTCCACCAGCGCGCTCGCGAGGTACTCGACGTTCTCGAAGCCCTTGTTGAACTTCGACGCCCGCTCGATCTTCTCGACGAGCGCGCGCGGGATCGGCTCGCCCGTCTTGCAGTGGCGCGCGAAGCGCTGCAGCACCTCGGGGGTCGCGAGCCAGCTCTCCAGCAGCTGCGAGGGAAACTCGACGAAATCGCGATCGACGTTCGTGCCCGAGAGCGACGGATAGCGCACGTCGGAGGCGAGCCCGTGCAGCGCGTGCCCGAACTCGTGGAAGAGCGTGACCGCGTCGTCCCAGCTCACGAGGATCGGCTCGCCGGGGCGCCCCTTCACGTAGTTGCAGTTGTTCGAGACGATGGTCGTGACCTCGCCGTCGAAGCGCTCCTGGCGGCGATAGGCGTTCATCCACGCGCCCGATTCCTTGCCCTTGCGCGCGTACGGATCGAAGTAGAAGAGGCCCACGTGCCGGCCGGCGCCGTTCGCCACCTGCCACACGCGAACGTCCGGATGCACCACCGGCACGTCGGTGACCGCCGTGAAGCGCAGGCCCAGCAGCTCGCCCGCGACCCAGAACATCGCCTCGCGCATGCTCTCGAGCTGCAGGTACGGCATCACCTCGTTGTCGTCGATGTCGAAGCGCGCCTTGCGCACCTTCTCGGCGTAGTAGCGGTAGTCCCACGGCTCGATCTTGATGCCGGCGCCCTCGCGGTCCGCGAGCGCCTGCATGTCGGCCACTTCCTGGCGCGCGCGCTCGACCGCGGGCTTCCAGAACGCTTCCATCAGCGCGATCGCGCGCTCCGGCGTCTTGGCCATGCTCTTCTCGAGCCGCCAGTGCGCGTGCGTGGGATAGCCGAGGAGGCGTGCCCGCTCGGCGCGCAGCCGCACGATCTCGCCGATGATCGCCTTGTTGTCCGTGCGCCCGCCGTTGTCGCCGCGGTTGTAGTACGTGCGCCACACCTTCTCGCGCAAGTCGCGGCGATGGGCGTACGTGAGGAACGGCTCCATGCTCGAGCGCGTGTTGAGGATGGCATAGCGGTCCGTCTCGCCGCGCTCTTCCCCCGCTATCGCGGCCGCCTCGACGAGCGCCTCGGGAAGTCCGGCGAGATCCTCGCGCGAATCGACCACGATCGCCTGGTCGCTCTCGTCCGCGAGCACGTTCTGGCTGAACTCGGTGTAGAGCGTCGCCAGCCGCTCGTTCACCGCCGCGAGCCGCTGCTTGGACGCGGCATCGAGCCGCGCGCCGCGCCGCACGAAGTCCGTGTACTTGGTCCAGAGCAGCCGCTGCTGCTCGGCATCGAGCCCGGCGCCGTCACGCGCCTGGTAGGCCGCCGAGATGCGCTGGAAGAGCTTCGTGTTCTGGACGATGCGGTCGCGCAGGCCCGCGAGCTTCGGCTCCATCTCGCGCTCGACCTCCTGGAAGTCGGGCGTGCGCATGGTGCCGCTGAACACGTTGTAGACCGTCTCGACGCGCTCGAGCGCCCGGCCGCTGCGCTCCAGGGCCTCGATCGTGTTGGCGAACGTGGCCGCCGCCGGATCGTTCGCGATGCGCTCCACGTCGGCGAGCTGCTCGGCCATCGCGGTCTCGAGCGCGGGCTTGAAGTGCTCGACCTTCACCCGGTCGAACGGCGGGACGCCGCCGTAGGGACCGCTCCACGGTTCCAGGAGAGGATTGGGGCTCATGGCTTCCTCCGGTCAGACTTTCGCGCGGGCATCCTTCTGGGACAATCGCGCGAGCAGGTAATCGACTTCGGCACGGGCGGCGGCCGTAAGTTGCGCACCCGGCTTCCTTAAGGTGTCGTGGGCAATGATGCCACGGCGCATCATGACGTATTTACGCACGGCAAGGCCGGGGCCGGGCTGCTGCTCGTAGCGGACGAGCGGCAGGTGCGCGTCGAAGAGGTCGTGCGCCTCGTCGCGCTTGCCCGATTTCATGAGGCGCACCACGTCCGCCAGCATGTCCGGGAAGCAGTAGCCGGTGTTGGCCCCGTCGGCCCCGCGCTCGAGCTCGAAGTCGAGGAAGAGGCCATTGTTGCCGATGAGGATCGGCAGGCGCCGCAGCGTCCCGTCCTTCTCCCACGCGCGCAGCTGGGAAATCTTTTCCAGTCCCGGCCAGTCCTCGTGCTTGAGGAAGAGGCAGGACGGGTTGTCCATGACGATGCGGCGGATGACGGCCGGCGTCATCTGCACCGAGAACGTGAGCGGGTAGTCCTGGATCACGAAGGGCACGTCGGCTCCGATCGCCTCCGACGCCTGCTTGTAGTACTGCACGATGGAGTCGTCGGTGCGCAGCGTATTGGGCGGCGCGATCATGACGCCGGCCGCCCCGAGGTCCATGACGTCACGCGTCAATGCGCGCATCGGGGCGAAGCCCGGCGCCGACACGCCGACGATGACGGGTTTCCTGAAGCGCGCCAGCACGCGCTTCACGATGCCGGTGGATTCCTCGTGCGACATCTTCGGCGCCTCGCCGAGCTGGCCCAGCACCGTCATGCCGTCCATGCCGGCCTGGATGTAGAAATCGGTCATGCGGTCGATCGACGCCTCGTCGACGCGGCCATCGGGAAGGAACGGGGTCGGCGCGATGACGTACACGCCCTTCACTTGCTCGACTGAAACCTTGCTCATGCTTTATCCGTGTTCATCCGTTCTTATCCGTGTTCATCCGTGTTCCAAAGGTTTGCTGCCCGCATCACTCCTTCTTCTTCCACGCCTCGTACCGCGCCTTATTTTCCGCGTTCGGCGGATAAAGCCCCGGCAGCACGTGCCCGCTCTCCACCTCCGACATGATCCACGCCTCGAGCCGCTCCTGCTGCGGCGCCTCGGCGCAGATCTCGTCGATCTTCGCCGCGGGAACGAGCACCGCGCCATCGTCGTCCACCACGACCCAGTCGTCGGGGAAGACCGCGACACCGCCGCAACCGATCGGCTCGCCCCAGTTCACGAAGGTGAGGCCCGCGACCGATGGCGGCGCCGCCGCACCCTGGCACCACACCGGAAGCTTCGTGCCGCGCACGCCCGCGACGTCCCGCATGACGCCATCCGTCACGAGCGCCTTCACGCCGCGCTTCTTGATGCGCGCGCAGAGGATGTCGCCGAAGATGCCCGCGTCGGTGACGCCCATCGCATCGGCCACTGCGATGCAGCCCGCGGGCATCGCCTCGATGGCCGCCCGCGTGGAGATGGGCTTGGACCACGACTCGGGCGTGGCCAGGTCCTCCCGCGCGGGCACGAAGCGCAGCGTGAAGGCCTTGCCCACGAGGCGCGGCTGCCCGGGGTTGAGCGGGCGCGTGCCGCGCATCCAGACGTTGCGCAGGCCCTTCTTGAGCAGGATCGTGGTGAGCGTCGCGGTGGTGACGTGCTGGAGGGTGGAGACGATTTCGGATTCGCGGGACATGGGGGATTGGGCACCGGCCTGCGCCGGCGCGACAGGGAATTGGGCACCCGCCTATGCAGGTGCGACATCGAATTTTACGCGAGCTTCGCGAGGTACTTCCGCACCCGCGCCGCGTTCGCCCCGAGGTCGCTGCGGCCCACGCGCGAGACGCTGCGCACGTCGACGCGGCTGCCGCCCGACGCGTCAGGGCGCACGCGCACCACGATGTCGTCCTTGAAGCCGAACCACCCCGTGGTGTCCGTGGCCTCGATGCGGCCGCTCGCGGCGTCCGTCGAGATCACCTCCCAGCCCAGCGCGCGCGCCGCGTCGATCGCCCGCTGCAGCGCCTCCGCGGGCGGCACCTTCAGCACGAGCGGCTGGATGTCCGCATAGGCCTGCTGCTGCTGCGCCGCGATCTGCGGCCCGCCGTAGGCCACGCCGTTCGGCGCCTTCTGCCGCTCGCCCTGCAGCGCCACGAATTGCGGCGGATCGGCGAAATCGGTGGTGATGTCGTGGATGGGCGGGACGCTGCGCGCCTGGTGGCGCAGGATGAGCGGCGGCGCCACCGCGAGCAGCGCGACGATGAGGGTGACGAGCGGCACCCACGGCCGCACGCGCCAGCGCGGCACCGCGAGCAACACCACGAGCACGGCCGCCGCAGCCGCGGCTGCGAGGGCCACGTAGGCGCCGAACTGCAGCAGCGTGAGGCCCACGCGGTAATCCCACCAGCCGTGCTTCGTGCCGGGGCCCGCGAAGATCACCAGGAGCAGCGCCAGCAGCGCCACCGCGAAGACGATCGCCCTCACCTTCCTCATGCTCATGCGCTTCCTCCCGGCATCCGTGCGCGCGTGCGCACGGCGAGCGCAGAGGATAGCGCGTACGCGCCGGTCCCGCGCCGGAGGACCTACGAGCGGCCTGCGAGCGTGAGCTGCGCCTCGCCCTTCGCCTCGAGGAGCGCCAGCCCGTCGCCCACCAGGGTCACGCGCTGGCCCGCGGCGAGCCACACGTCGCAGGGCTGGCCCTCCTCGGTGATCCAGAGGTGCCCCGCCTCGCAGGCGACCTCGATGCCGCGGGCGCCCACGATGCGCATGACCGCTCCGGGCGCGAGCTTCACAGCGCCCTCGCGCCGGTGCGGACCCATTGATGCCGCTCGGCGAAGGTGCGCGTGTCGGGCGTCACCGCCGCGGCGACGAGCGCGAGCCCGAGGATCGCCCCCACGAGGGCCAGGAGCATCCACACCGCGACGGGATGCCGCGCGCTCGTGCGGCCGCCTTCGGGCCGTGGATCCAGGTCGGGAAAGTGCAGGTTCATGGCCGCCTCCGTGTTCATCCGATGTGAGGATTATTGACCCTTGCACCGGCGCGCCGTAAACGATATCTTGGCGACTCGCTTGTGAGTGAAAATCACACATGCCGCGACGCCTCCCGCCCCTGTCCGCGCTGCGCCCCTTCGAGGCCGCGGCCCGCCTCGAGAGCTTCTCCCGCGCCGCCGACGAGCTGCACCTCACGCACGGCGCCGTGAGCCGCCAGGTGCGGGCACTCGAGGACCACCTCGGCACCGAGCTCTTCGCGCGCCACGGCAAGCGCGTGGCCCTCACCGCGCCCGGGCGCGCCTTCGCCGAGCGCGTGCGCGCCGTGCTGGACGAGCTCGCGCTCGCGGCCGAGATGGCCCGGCCCGCGCGGCGCGAGGGCCGGCTTTCGCTGAGCGTGCTGCCCTCCTTCGCGTCCCGCTGGCTCATGCCGCGGCTCATCCGCTTCATGGAGGCGCACCCCAGGATCGAGGTGAACGTGAACGCGAGCGTGGGGCTCGCCGACTTCGCGCGCGACGAGATCGACCTCGCCATCCGCTTCGGGCCGGGCCCGTGGCCCGGTGTCGACTGCGAGAAGTTCCTCGAGGACGAGTACTTCCCCGTGTGCAGCCCGCGCATGAACCGCGGCAAGCTCCCGCGCGCGCCGCACGACCTCGCGAGCGTGCGCCTCATGATGGAGGACCGCGACTACTGGAGCCGCTGGTTCGAGGCGGCCGGCGTCGAGCTCGAGCGCCCCATCGTGGGCCCGAACTTCAACGACTCGACGTACTCGCTGCAGGCCGCGGCGCGGGGCGAGGGTGTCGCGCTCGCGCGCCGCTCCATCATCGGCGAGGACCTCGAGCGCGGCACGCTGGTGCGGCTCTTCGACGTCGCCGTGAAGTGCCGCGAGGCCTACTGGTTCGTCTGCCCGCGGGAGCTCGCGAACGCCGAGCGCATCGTCGCCTTCAAGGATTGGGTGAAGTCGGAGCTCAGGATCGAGGCGTCTGCGCGGAAGCGCCGGAAATGAATCGCGCGATGTCCTTCACCGCCTCGGCCTCCATGCCGTTGTAGCCGTGGTAGTGCATCGGCTCGCAGGCGGGGCCGTAGGGCCAGCTGCCGCCGTCCACCAGCAGCAGCTTCTTCACGGGCGCGTTGGCGAGCGCCTCGACGATGAGGTGGGCATCCCGCGGATCGGAGAGCCTGCACGCGTCGCGCTGGTGGTGGAGCACGAGCACGGGCACGCGAATGTCCGCGAGAGGCAGCGACGTCACCGCCGGCCCCATCCTCGCGTCCGTGATGCTCGAGGTGAGGACGATGCCGGCGACGAGCGCGGCATCGAGGCGCGTGGCGGCCGCGGCGGCCGAGACCGAGCCGCGGCTCGTGCCCACGAGCCACACGGGCACGCCGAGCTCCGCGCGCAGCTTCGCGGCGATGACGCGCAGGTCCTCGACGTGCTCGGGGCTCGCACGGAACTCGAGCGTCATGTCGTCGTGGTCGCTGGGCTTCCCGACCACGGCCACGTTGAAGCCTTCGGCCGCGAACAGGTCGCGCGAGCGCACGAGGAAGTTCTTCGAGCGCGGTGGCCCGCCCTTCACGGCGCCGATGCCGCCCTCGCCGCCCGGGAGCAGCATGAGGGTGGCCGTAGCTCCCGGGCGCTCCATCAGCCAAAAGCCCACGCGCACGCCGGGCCGCGTATCGACGAACACCAGGCGATCCGCGGCCGCCGCGCACGCGGTGAACGCGACGAGGAGCAGGACGAAGAGGGCCCGGCGCATGGCCGGATACTACGCGCCCCGCGGCGCGCCGCTAGACCGGCTCGTGGTTCGCGTTCGGAGCTGGCTGCGCCGGGCCTTCGGCGCCGCGATTGCGATTGCGGTTCTTGTGGCGGCGATGGCGCCCGGGCTTGTTGCCCTGCGGCTGCGGGGTGCCCTGGGCCGGCGGCGTGGCGTTGCCCTCCACCGGCGCGCCCGCGGGTTGCGCATGCTTCGGCCCGCGCTGCTTGCGCTGGCCGTGGGGCTGGCCATGCGCCGGCTGCGGCGCGTTGCCCTGGGGCTGGCCGCCGCCGCGCTTCTTCTTGAAGAAGCCCTTGCCGCCCTGCGGGCGCGGCTGTCCGTGCTGCTTCGGCGGGCGGTTGCTGTGGGCGTGCGCGTCCGCGCGATTGCCGTCCGCGCGGTTGCCGTCCGCACGGTTGCCGTCGGCGCGATTGCCGTCGGCCATGTGCGGCTCGGAAACATACGCGCGATTGCCGTCGACCATGTGGCCGGGGTCGCCGCGATGCGCGTTGCGCTTGCCATGCCCTCCATGGCCGTGCCCGTGCCCGCCGTGGCCGTGACCCGCATGCCCGTGCCCGCCGTGGCGCGGCGCGTGGTCGATGCGATTGCCGAAATCGTCGTCGACGATCGGCTCCTCCCCCTTGTGGAAGCGCGGGTCGTAGCGGTTGCCGATGTTGTCGAGGCGCTCGTCGACCTCCTCGGCGCGCTTCTCCTTGCGCGAGGGCGCCGGCGCGCGGTTGCCGATGTTGTCGTGCTCGTCCTCCTCGTGCTTCGCGCCTTCGTGCTCCTCGCCTTCGGGTGCCTCGTTCATGCCCGAGAACGCGAGCAGCGTCTGCACCGCCTCCTCGTCCAGCTCCTTCATCTGCCCGCGCTTGAGGTGCGGCGGCAGCATCACCTCGCCGAAGCGCACGCGCATGAGGCGGCTCACCGTGAGGCCCACGGTCTCGCACATCTTGCGCACCTCGCGGTTCTTCCCTTCGCGCAGCACGACGTGGTACCAGTGGTTGGCGCCCTCGCCGCCGCGATCCTCGATCGAGTCGAACTTGCAGGTCTCGCCCTCGATGTCGACGCCGGCGAGGAGCTTCTGCTTCTTCTCCTCGTCGAGCTCGCCCAGCAGGCGCACGGCGTACTCGCGCTCGACCTCGAAGCGCGGATGCGTGAGGCGATTGGCGAGCTCGCCGTTGGTCGTGAAGATGAGGAGCCCGCCGGTGTTCAGGTCGAGCCGGCCGACGGAGACCCAGCGCCCGCCGTTCACCTTCGGCAGCTTCTCGAAGACGGTGGCACGGCCCTCGGGGTCGTCGCGCGTCACGATCTCGCCCTCGGGCTTGTGGTACATGAGCACGCGCGGCAGCGGCTCGCCGAAGCGCAACCGCACGTGGTTGCCGTCGAGCTTCACCTTGTCGCCGGGGCCGACGGAGTCGCCGAGCTTGGCGACCTGGCCATTGATCGTGAGGTGGCCCTGCGCGATCAGGATCTCGATGTTGCGGCGCGAGCCGTAGCCCGATTGCGCCATCACCTTCTGCAGCCGCTCGCGCTTGCCGCCGCCCCCGCCTTTCGCCTTGTTGCGGCGGCGCTTGCCGCCCTGGGGCCGGGCCCAATCCGGCACGACGCCGCCGGGCCATTCCAGCTTGGGGTTCTTGAATTGGGGTTTATCCCGCATGGGCTTGCTCCGTGGACTCGGGGTTGGGTTCCTCGTCGACGAGCTCCTGTTGCTCGGGCGGAGGGGGTTCCGCCTCGGTCGGGACGAGGGAGGGAGGCGCCAGCTCGAGCGCGGCTTGCAGCTCGTCGAGCGGCGGAAGCTCCTCGAGCGACCTCAGGTTGAGATCGTCGAGGAATTTGCGCGTGGTCGCGAAGATCGCGGGGCGGCCGGGCGTCTCGCGGTGTCCGACCGCTTCGATCCAGCCGCGTTCCACGAGCGCGTTGACCGTGGGCGCGGAGACCGCGACACCCCGGATCTCCTCGATGTCGCCGCGCGTGACCGGCTGGCGGTAGGCGACGATCGCGAGGGTCTCCAGCACCGCGCGCGAGTACCGCGGCGGCTTTTCCTGGGTGATGCGGTCGAGGAATTTCTGGTAATCCGGCTTCACGCGGAAGCGCCATCCCGAGGCGACCGGGGTGAGCTCGATGGAACGCTCGCTCCACTCGAGCCTCAGCTCTTCCAGCACCTTGCGGATGTTGTCCGCGTCGACCTCGCCGCCGAAGAGGCGCTTCAGCTGCTGCACGGTGAGCGGCTCCATCGACGAGAGGAGCGCCGCCTCGAGCACGCGCTTCACGTGGACGATGTCGAGGGCATTGTCATCCCCGCGAAGGCGGGGATCCGATTCGGCGCCGGCAGGCGCATCTGCGGTGGTCTCCGCCACCTCCGTTTCGCCGAGGGCCACGTCGGGATCGGGAGATCGGGCCCCCGCCTGCGCGGGGGCGACATCGTCCGGCTGCGCGGGGGCGACATCGTCCGGCTGCGCGGGGGCGACATCGTCCGGCTGCGCGGGGGTGAGGTCGTCTTCGGGCTT
>Ga0157372_10003000_pt1 | contig 18202 bp, 17 predicted proteins | sample C55metaG_FD_115307 | JGI IMG/M metagenome (GOLD analysis project Ga0157372, IMG submission 115307) | Corn rhizosphere microbial communities from Kellogg Biological Station, Michigan, USA - C5-5 metaG | ecosystem: Host-associated > Plants > Roots > Rhizosphere > Soil | place: USA: Michigan... | reverse complement strand
GTCAGGAGACAGACGACATCGAATGCGCGTTCGGCGACGATGGTTCCGACCAGTTTGTCGGCGGGTACTTTTTCATAACGGGCGAGGATGGTGCATTTGATCACCTCGCCGAGGCGAAGCGGGCCGAGGTTGACGAAGTAGCCGATCATGACGCCGAGAAAACAGTTGACCCGGGAAGGGGTATAGCCCAGGGGTTCGATCAGCTGGCGCCACCGCAGTGCGCGAAGCCAGTGGCTTGCCAGCAGAAAGAGCAGGACGGGGATCAGCAGCCAGTAGTTGGCGCGGTCCAGGGCGCTTTTTAACTGCGCCCATTTCTGACCATCCATGCCCTTCAAGCTTAGCCAGATGAAGAATACGGCTATAGCGGAGAAAAAAATGTATTGGAGGACGGTCAGAAACTTCTTTTTCATTCCGCGACAAGTTACAGTTTATTTCCTTCTTTCGGAAATACGATGCGGGGCTTGAACTGTTTGGCTTCTTCGAAATCCATATGCGCGTAAGAGATGACGATGATGATATCGCCCACTGCACCCTGTCTTGCAGCGGGGCCGTTCAGACAGCAGGTGCCGGAGCCGCGTTTGCCTTTGATGAGATAGGTTTCGATCCGGGAGCCGTTGTTGACGTTGACGATCTGCACTTTTTCATTCTCGATCATGCCCGCTGCCTCCATGAGATCTTCGTCGAGGGTGAGACTGCCAACGTAGTTAAGATTGGCTTCGGTGATGGTCGCACGATGAACTTTCGATTTGAGTATTTCTATGTCCATAGGTTTTTTATCTATAGGTCTTTCAAATGGGGCACAAAGTTACATGATTTCAAATTCAGAGAACCATGTTGTCGATGAGGCGGACATCCCCCTGGAAGGCGGCTATGAGGGCGACCGCGCCGGACGGGGAGGGCCCGGGGATCGGTTCGAGGGTATTGGCGTCGGCAATCGAGACATAGTCTACCCGGAAGCCTGCCGATTCGAGGATGCGAATGGCATTTTCGATGAGGGTGGGGACCGGGCCGGCGGTATAGCCGGTCTTTATCAGCATCAGTGCGCGGTAAATCGCGGTGGCGTTGGCGCGCTGTTCGGGGGTGAGGCGGAGATTGCGGCTACTCATGGCCAGGCCGTCGGCTTCGCGGATGATGGGGCAACAGTGCAGGGTGGTGGGCAGGTCCATAATGGTCAGTAGCCGGCGGACAACCATACATTGCTGGTAATCCTTGCTGCCCATGAACAGTTGGTCGGGTCGGACCTTTTCGAGCAACCGGCGCATCACCTGGCTTACTCCCTGAAAGTGGCCGGGGCGAAATTTGCCTTCGAGGAGGGTCTCGAGGGGGCCCAGGTCATAGGTTTCCAGGCCCTGGGTGCCGTCGGGGTACATTTCGGCGACCTCGGGGAGGAAGAGGACGTCGACGCCGGCCTTTTCGAGCATGGGGATATCCTTTTCCAGGGTTATGGGATATTTCTGAAAATCCTTAGGATCATTGAACTGCGTGGGGTTGACGAAGATGCTGCAGACCGTTAGTGCGGTGGACTGTTTTGATATGGCGATAAGTGAGATATGTCCTTCGTGCAGGGCTCCCATGGTGGGCACGAAGCCGATGGATCGGCCGGATTTGCGTTGCTTTTCCAGGTGTGCGGCGAGGTCAGCGGCCCTTTTATATATTATCATTTTTTGTTGTTTTAATGCGCAAAACGGCCACGGCGCCGATTTTACAATAAAAATTGTACCTTTGCAAACTGTTTCGGGTGTTTCACGCCTGCGGATTTTGGTTGTAAAATAATCCTTCGGCGTGAAACGATCTAAAGATTGCCTTTCGGCAGCGAGCCTGTGGCCCGCTTTTGTTCTACACAATCATCGAGATTAAAATAATGGTACAAAAAAAGCGAATTTTATTTATTGCCAACGAAATGTCGCCTTATTTAGAGCTGACGGAGTTTGCGGAGATCGTTAATAAGCTGGCAATTAAATCAAATGACAATGGATTCGAGGTGCGTTGTATCATGCCGAGGTTTGGGGTTGTAAATGAACGGAGGCACCGGCTTCATGAAGTGGTTCGCCTTTCGGGGATCAATGTTTCGGTTGACAATGATGACTTCCCCCTTCAGATCAAAGTAGCCTCTCTGCCCAACGCCCGTCTGCAGGTGTATTTTCTTGACAACGAAGATCTTTTCAAGCGCAAGTTCATCTTCCACGACGAGCAGGATAAATGGTTTGAGGACAACGGCCTGCGCACCGTATTCTATTGCAAGGGCGCCCTCGAGACGGTCAAGAAGTTTGGCTGGCCTCCGGACGTCATTCATTGCAGCGGTTGGATGACGGGACTGATCCCATTGTATCTGAAAACGGTGTACAAGAAAGAGCCGGTGTTTGCCCACAGCAAGTGTGTGTTCACCATTGGCCAGCCCACTTTCAAGGAAAAGCTGGGACCCGATTTCCTGAAGATCGCGAATATCCATCCCAATATCAAGGAAAAGGACCTGGAGCCTTACAAGGAGGCTAACAATACCGCTCTCTTCCGCGGAGGGGCCACTTATGCCGACGCCATCACGTTCGGCGCCGAGAAGGTGGACAAGAAGCTGGTCGAGGAATTCGGAAAGATCCGGGGCCGGAAAGTTCTCTCCTTTAACGCGGAGTCTGATTTAACAGATTATTTGCAGTTGTACATGGACCTGAGTAAATAACCTACTATCTTTGCCGCGTTTAATCAACTTTAACTCATTAATTTTCATCAAACCTTTTAAACAAAATGCCTTATTTATTCACTTCTGAGAGCGTTAGCGAAGGGCACCCGGATAAAGTGGCCGACCAGATCTCCGATGCATTGATCGATCATTTCCTGGCCTTTGACCCCCAGTCCAAGGTTGCCTGTGAGACATTGGTGACCACCGGCCAGGTCGTGCTTGCCGGGGAAGTAAAATCTAAGGCGTACCTCGACGTGCAGGACATTGCCCGGGACGTTATCCGGCGTATCGGCTACACGAAGAGCGAATATATGTTCGAGGCCAATTCCTGTGGGATCTTTTCGGCCATTCATGAGCAATCCTCCGATATCAACCAGGGTGTCGACAAGAAGAAGAAGGAAGAGCAAGGTGCGGGTGACCAGGGGATGATGTTCGGCTATGCCAGCAACGAAACCGAAGACTATATGCCGCTGGCGCTCGATCTGGCGCATAAGATCCTCCTCGAGTTGGCGGCGCTGCGCCGGGAGAACAAGCAGATCAAGTATCTGCGTCCCGATGCCAAGAGCCAGGTCACACTGGAATACGATGACAACAACAAGCCGGTGCGGATAGATGCGATCGTCGTTTCCACGCAGCACGACGACTTCGATACGGAAGCCAAGATGCAGGCGAAGATCAAGAAGGATATCATCGAGATCCTGATCCCCCGCGTGAAGGCAAAGTATAAGAAATATTCCCGCCTGTTCAACGATAATATCAAGTACCATATCAACCCTACCGGGAAGTTCGTTATCGGCGGACCGCATGGCGATACGGGTCTGACGGGCCGTAAGATCATCGTCGATACCTATGGCGGCAAGGGCGCCCATGGCGGTGGTGCATTCAGCGGGAAGGATCCGTCCAAGGTCGACCGTTCGGCTGCTTATGCCACCCGGCATATCGCGAAGAACCTGGTCGCCGCAGGAGTAGCCGACGAGATACTGGTACAGGTGTCCTACGCTATCGGCGTGGCTCAGCCTACCAGCATCAACGTCAATACGTATGGTACGGCCAAGGTAAAGCTGACCGACGGGCAGATCGCCAAGAAGGTCATGGAACTGTTTGATATGCGGCCTTATTTCATCGAGAGCCGCCTGAAGCTGCGCAATCCTATTTATAGCGAGACGGCAGCTTATGGTCATATGGGCCGTCAGCCGCAGGTGGTAGAAAAGACCTTTCTTTCGCCTGACGGGAAGGAAGTGAAGCGGAAGGTGGAGCTGTTTACCTGGGAGAAACTGGACTATGTCCCCAAGGTGAAGAAGGCTTTTGGGTTGAAATAAGGTCAACTTATAAATTGAAACCTCCCCTTCGGGGAGCCCCCCGGCGGCTTGGCCGCCCGGGACATTAGACTGAGGCCGGCCCCATTTTTTAAAGTTGGGCCGGCCTCTTTACGTTATGATGAAGAATCCGTGGAAGATATTGCAAGAGAGGCCCATTTACGACAACAAATGGATCGGGGTGACCGAGTACGATGTGCTGAACCCCAGTGGGGGGAAGGGTATTTATGGCACCGTTCGGTTCAAGAACCTGGCTATCGGGATATTGCCGCTTGATGAGGAGGGGTATACCTGGCTGGTGGGGCAGTGGCGATTCCCGCTGGAGATGTACAGCTGGGAGATACCCGAGGGTGGTGGCGAACCGGGGGTGCCGCCGATAGAATCGGCGCGGCGGGAGTTGAAGGAGGAGACGGGGTTGGTGGCCAGCGAATGGGCACTGATCCAGGAGATGCACCTGTCCAATTCCGTGACCGATGAGCGGGCGTTGATCTTTATGGCCCGCGGGCTGCGGCAGGAGGAAGCGATGCCAGAAGAGACCGAGCAATTGGTGATTCGGCGGGTGTCTTTCGACGAGGCGTTCGAGATGGTGGAGCGGGGGGAGATTACCGATTCGATGTCGGTGGCGGCGATCCTGAAAGTAAAATTACTATTGACCACCGGAGCGATCATAAAATGAAGCAAAGTAAATTAATTATAGGCCGGCAGCCGCTTATCGAGGCGATCCGTTCGGGGAGAGCTGTGGATAAGATACTCATGCAGCGGAATGCAGTTGGAGAAGTTGTTGGGGAGATCAGGCAGCTTGCGAGAGAGCACAACATCCCGGTGCAGGTGGTTCCCGCGGAAAAATTGGGTTCGATGACGAAGGCCAACCACCAGGGGGTCATCGCCTTTGCGGGCCTGGTGCAATATATGGACCTGCAGCAGGTGGTCGATCATGTGGTAGGAGCGGGTAGCGTGCCTTTGTTCGTCATGTTGGACGGAGTTACCGACGTGCGGAATATCGGAGCCATCGCCCGGAGCGCGCTATGCTGTGGAGCGCAGGCGCTGATCATTCCCGATAAAGGGGTGGGAGCGTTGAACGAGGAGGCGATGAAGTCTTCCGCCGGGGCGCTGGAACTGATCCAGGTATGCCGGGTGCCCAGTTTATTAAAGGCGGTGGATACCCTTCATCTGAATGGCATCAAGGTGTTTACGAGCGAGATGAAGGCGGAGAAAAAGGTTTTTGAACTGTCGCTGGCCGAGCCATGTTGTATCGTAATGGGGAGTGAGGATAAAGGCGTACAGCCTTATATCCGCAAGGCGGCGGACGAATTCTTTACGATCCCGATGGCGGGCAATTTCGATTCGTTCAACGTGTCGGTGGCAGCAGGAATCATCTTATATGAAGCATTGAAACATCGGTTATGATAACGCTTGTCGAATGTCCGCGGGATGCGATGCAAGGCTGGCCGCACATCATTCCTACGGCCAAAAAGATCGAGTATCTGAATTCGCTGTTGCGGGTAGGGTTCGACGTGCTTGACTTTGGGAGCTTTGTTTCGCCGAAGGCCATTCCGCAGATGGCGGATACCGCCGAAGTGCTGGACGGACTGGACTTGCGGGGTGTGAAGACCAGGTTGCTGGCTATTGTAGCGAACTTCCGCGGTGCGGAGGAGGCGGCGGGGCACGAAGAGATCGCTTATCTCGGGTTTCCTTTCTCCGTGTCGGAGACCTTTCAATTGCGAAATACCAATAAGACCATCGAGGGCAGCTTTGCCACGGTGGAGGAGATGCAGGAGCTGTGTGCGAGAACTCAGAAGGAGCTGGTGGTGTACCTATCGATGGGATTCGGCAATCCCTATGGCGAGGCCTGGAATGAAGAGGTGGTGTACCAATGGGCTGCTGCGCTGTCGAAATTGGGAGTGAGGACGTTATCGGTGGCCGATACGGTGGGGGTGGCGACGCCGGAGCATGTATACTCGGTGGTGGATTACCTGGTCCGGCAGCTGCCGCAGTGCACCGTTGGGGTGCATTTGCATTCGACGCATCACAACCGGAAGACGAAGGTCGATGCGGCGCTGGAGGCGGGCTGCCGGCGATTTGACGGCGCATTGAAAGGCATCGGCGGGTGTCCGATGGCGGGCAATGCGCTTGTGGGGAATATGGATACTGAATGGATGATCCGGCATTTCCGCGAGAAAGGGTTATTGGGTGACCTGGATGAAGGGGCGCTGGCCGACAGTCTTCGGCTGGCGGGGGAGGTGTTTGTATAATCATGGAATTTCAATTGCCGATATCGCTTCCACCGCTGCCCGTACCCATCCGATATGGGGAGAAGGTGTTGCTTACCGGAAGTTGCTTTACCGAACATATCGGGAATGCGCTTGGGGAGTGGAAATTCGATGTGTTGCAGAATCCCAACGGCATCCTTTTTGACCCGGCCAGCGTGGCTTCGAGCCTCGTCTCTTATATCCGGCCGGAGGAGTATACCGAGTCGGATCTTTTTTATCTGAACGAAGTCTGGCAGAGCTGGCAGCATCACGGTATCTTTTCGAATATGGACAGGGCGGCTGCGGTGGCGGGGATCAATGCTTCGCAGCGGCGGGCTCATGCTTTTTTAAAACAGGCGGATTGGTTGATCATCACGTTGGGTAGTGCTTTCTCTTATCGATTGGCCGATACCGGGGTGGCGGTGGCCAACTGCCACAGGGCGCCGGCGCAGGGCTTTCGGAAGCACCTGATGGCCATCGAAGAGATCCATGCGGCATTCGACAGCTGTCTGTATCAGCTGTTCAATTTCAATCCTCGCCTGAAAGTGCTGTTCACGATCAGTCCCGTGCGCCATATCCGCGATGGGGTCGTGGATAACAATCGCAGTAAGGCCCGGCTGATCGAGGCAGTACACCATCTCGTCAATAAATTCGATCGTATCTGGTATTTCCCCGCCTATGAGCTGGTGATCGATGTGCTTCGGGATTATCGCTTTTATGATGTCGATATGGTCCATCCAAATTATCCGGCGACGCAGTTTGTGCTGGAAAAATTTATTCAGCAATGTCTCGATGCGGATGCCCGGGAGCTGTTGGAGGAAGTGAAGAAGATCGTCATTGCCCGCAAGCACAAGCCATTTCATCCGGCCACGCAGGCACATCAGCGGTTTTTGGCGGAGCAGTATAGCCGGACCGTGGCGCTGGCGGAGCGATATCCTTTTCTCAATCTCACCGAGGAGATCAACTATTTTTCCGGGAAATGAACTACGCTACAGCGATATTGGATTTTTACAAGGGGCTGCGACCGAAATTTCCCATGCCCGAGGGCGTCTCCATCATGAATCCTTATACCAATCCTGATACCTGGGATCTGTCGAGCCGGTTCTACCGGAAATTCTACGATGACGACCGGCCGAGGGTTTACATCTTTGGGATCAATCCCGGACGTTTTGGGGCGGGGGTAACGGGAGTGCCTTTCACCGATCCGATACGGCTGGAGGAGAAATGCGGCATTCCGAATGCGATGCCCCGAAAGGCGGAGTTGTCTTCGCTTTTTATCTATGCGATGATCGAGGCATTCGGCGGCGTGGAGGCTTTTTACGGGCGATTTTATTTTACGGCGCTGTCGCCCCTGGGTTTTGTGCGGGATGGGAAGAACCTGAACTACTATGACGACAAGGAGCTGACGCGGGATTTCGAGCCTTTTATGCTGCGCTGTATCCGGCGTCAGCTGGAGACGATGCCGACGATCGAGATCGCTTACTGCCTGGGGGAAGGAACGAATTTCAAATACTTCAGCAAGGTTAACGAGCGGCATGGATTCTTCAAGGAGATCATTCCATTGCCGCATCCGAGATGGGTGATGCAATACCGGCTCAAGCGGATGGAGGAATTCGTGGACCTGTATCTGCAGCGGTTTAGTGTATCCGATCGCCCCTAACTTCCAATGAATTCATGACCTCTGCCTCCTTTTCGAGCCATTCTTTCCATCTTTTGCGGACGGTGTCCTTGTCGATATAGGTTTCGGCGAGCTCGATAAAGAGGTGATAGTGGCCGGCTTCGCTTTCCATGAACCGGCGGTAGAACTGCCGGAGGTAGGTGTCTTCCAGGCCTTCGCTGAGGCGTTTGAAGCGTTCGCAGCTGCGGGCTTCGATGAGGGCGAAGATCAGGAGGCGATCGAGGAAGCGTTCGTCCTGGTTGGCGTTCTTCTTTTCAAATTCCATCAGCTGGTTGACGTAGATGTCTTTCCGCTGGCGGCCGAGTTTCAGTCCGCGTTTTTGGAGTTCGGCCAGGACCAGCCGGAAATGCCCCCATTCTTCGGTGACGATGGGTGAGAGGTTTTCGACGAGGCGTTGTTTGTCGCTATAGCGCTGGATGAGGGAGATGCAGCTGGTGGCGGCTTTTTGTTCGCACCAGGCATGGTCGGTGAGGATGGCTTCGAGGGAGATGCTGGTGAGATCGACCCACCTTGGGTCGGTGGGAAGCTGGAGTCCGAGGATGTTCTTTTGACCGGTGGTGGTTTCCATGGGGCGAAATTACGTAGGTTTGCCGGAAATTTTGCGATGCGGGACGAGACCTTTTTAGATCGGAAACTGGCCGAAAGGCGGGCGAATGCGGCTTTTCGGAAGCTGCGGCTGCCGGAGGGGAAGGTCGATCGTTGTTCGAACGATTATTTGGGGGTGGTGCGGGATGGGTTGCTGACGGCGGGTGAGCAGGAGGCGTTGGCGCATGGCAGTGGGGGATCGCGGCTGTTGGCGGGAAATTATGCGTTGATCGAGGAAGTGGAGGGTTTGCTGGCGGGCTTTCATGCGGCGCCGGCTGCCCTGATCTATAATTCGGGATATGATGCGAACCTGGGGTTGCTGAGCTGCGTTCCATAGCGGGGGGATGTGGTGCTTTATGATGCGCTTAGCCATGCGTCGATCCGCGACGGGATGCGATTATCTTTTGCCCAGACTTATTCTTTTGCTCATAACGACTGCGCCGATCTCGAACGGCGGCTGTCGGCCCGGAGCGGGGACGGCACCTGTTTTGTCGTGACCGAGTCGGTATTTTCCATGGATGGGGACCTGGCGCCTTTACAGGAGATGGCTGCGCTGTGCCGGAAGCATGGGGCGCAGCTGATGGTCGATGAGGCGCATGCAACGGGGGTCATCGGGGATGCAGGAGAAGGGCTTGTACAGGCGTTGGGGTTGCAGGAGGAGTGTTTTGCGCGCGTCCATACCTTCGGGAAGGCCGTTGGTTGTCATGGTGCGGTGGTGCTGGGTAGTTCTCTTTTGCGGGACTACCTGATCAATTTCAGCCGAAGTCTGATCTATACCACGGCGTTACCGCCTTCCAGTGTCGCGGCCATCGCGAGGGCCTATGCGCTAATGCCGCAGTTAGGATCGTTGCGGGCTCAGCTGTCGCGGCTGATCGATCTATGGCGGGCGGAGGAGATCGGCTACCGGCGGCTTGACAGCCGGACACCTATCCAGGTAGTGATCGTCCCGGGGAATGATGCCGTGCGGGAGTTGGCGGAGAAGTTGCAGGCGGCGGGCCTGGATGTCCGGCCCATTCTGTACCCGACGGTGCCCAAGGGGAGCGAGCGGTTACGGATCGTGTTGCATGCCTTCAATACGGAGGAGGAGATCAGGGCGCTTTGCGGGTTATTAAAAAAATAAGCCGTCTCACTGCTGAGAACGGCCTATTCATCTACCTGAACCACCTGAACTGACTTAAAGAGTACGTTGTTATTTTCGGGCCGCTATTCTGCGGCGTATTTTCCAAGACAAAATTGAGACGAAGAAGGCAATGGGACAATACCATTTTGTGGTAGTTTTGAAGTATTTTAACGGAATAATAGCCATTTCTCATGAGAATAATCCCTTTCCTGCTTTCACTTATCCTGACCGTAGGGTTGATCTATTGTTTGAGCCGTCAGTGGGGCGGACTACAGAAGACCCCGCCTTTTGGCCAATTTTTTAGTCCACAGCATGGGTTCTGGCAGAATGCCGAGCCGGTGAACAAGAGTTTCGACGGGAGCCTGCTATTGGCGGGATTGAAAGGGAAGGGAGATGTCTATTTCGATGAGAACCTGGTACCGCATGTCTTTGCGGCCAATCATGCGGACGCCAGTTATATCCAGGGGTATCTTCATGCCCGTTTCAGGCTTTGGCAGATGGAGTTCCAGACCTTTGCCGCGGCGGGCCGGGTGAGTGAGGTGCTGGGTGCGGGTCCGGGCAATGCCTATGTCAATTACGATCGCAGCATGCGGCGGCTGGGAATGGTCACGGCGGCAAAGGCTGCGTTGCAGGAGATGGAGAAGGACAGTGTCGTAAAGGCGGACTGCGATGCTTACACTGCAGGCGTGAACGCCTATATCAGCCAGCTAAAGGCCAGCGAGCTGCCACTGGAATACAAGCTGCTGAACTATTCGCCCGAGCCGTGGACGAACCTGAAGATCGCGCTTTTTGTCAAATACATGGCCTATGACCTGGCTGGCCACGACAACGACTTCGAGATGACCAATGCGAAGAGCTTCTTCAGTAAGGAAGATTTTGCGAAGCTTTATCCCGAGGTGCAGGATAGCGCCGATCCGATCATCCCGAAGGGGACCCATTTTTCACCGCCGGGATTTAGCCCGAAGGCGCCGGCTACCGTGGATAGTCTTTATCTGAATATGCCGCTGACGGTTACGGCGGCGGAGTCCAAGCCGGATCCTGACAACGGCAGCAATAACTGGGCGATCAGCGGAAGCAAGACGATGAGTCACCGGCCGATCCTTTGCAATGATCCCCATCTCAGCACGAATCTGCCTTCGATCTGGTACCAGATGCAGATACATACCCCGGAGTATAATGTCTATGGAGTGTCGTTCCCCGGCGCGCCTTATGTGATCATCGGGTTCAACGACAGTTGCGCCTGGGGGATCACTAATTCGGAGCGGGATGTGCGGGATTATTATGCCATCAAATTCAAGGATGAGACGCGGAAAGAATATTGGTACAATGGGAAATGGGTAACGGCGGACCAGCGGGTGGATACGATCCGGGTAAAGGATGGTCCCGCGTATTACGATACCGTAGCCACGACGGTGTTCGGGCCGGTGATGTACGATCCCAGTTTCCCCGGTTTTTCGGAGGAAGGGACGACCCGAAGCTATGCCGTACACTGGAAGCCGGCCGACCCTTCCAATGAGCTCAGGACCTTCACCCGGTTCCAATCGATGCGGAACTATTCGGATTATAAAGAGGCGATCGTCACCTACAAGAGCCCGGGGCAGAACTTTGCCTTTGCGGATAAGAGTGGTGTGGTGGCGATCTGGCAGCAGGGCGAATTCCCGGCCAAATGGAAGGAGCAGGGGCGGTTTGTTATGCCGGGTGAGGACAGCAGTTATCGGTGGCAGGGGAATATTCCGCAACAGGAGAACCCGACGATGTTGCTGGATACGCTGGATAGTGGCCGCGGATTTGTCAGCAGCGCCAACCAGCTGCCGGTGGATACGAGCTATCCGTACTACCTGGGGATCGATTTCCCGCCGTACCGGGGATTGATCATCAACCGAAAGCTGAGTAGCATGAACTCCATCACTCCCGGGGACATGGAATCGATGCAGACGAGTAACTATGACGTCTTTGCGGCCATGGCCAAACCTTTGCTGCTCCGGAACATCCGTGAGGAGCCGCTGAGCGCGGATGAGAAGAACTATCTCAAAGTCTTCCGGGACTGGAACTGCAATAACAACCCCGATGAGGAGGGGCCGGTGATCTTTCAATATTGGTGGAGGCATCTGACAAAGGACATTTACGACGATGAGTTCTCGAAGTCGAGCCTGAACATGATGCGGCCTTATGAGAGTACGTTGCTGGAGTCCTTGTTGAAGGATTCGGCTTATTCTTTTATCGACAATGTCAACACGCCGGAGAAAGAGACCTTGCAACAGGTGGTCACCAAGGCCTTTCTGCAGTCCGTTCCCGACCTTGCGGCGGCTGCCAATGCGGGCCGGCTCACCTGGGCAAAGAATAAGGACACCTGGGTCCGTCACTTGCTGCGGATCCCTCAGTTGAGCCGGACGAACCTGCCGATCGGCGGTGGCGTTCATTGCATCAATGCGGCCAAGAAGCTGCACGGGCCCAGCTGGCGGATGATCGTCGAGTTGACGGATAAGACCTCCGCCCTTGGCATCTATCCGGGCGGACAGAGCGGAAATCCGGGGAGCCGCTATTATGACAATTTTGTCGACAAATGGGCTGCCGGTGCGTACAATAGCCTTTGGGTAATGGGGCCGGAGGATGTAAAGGACAGCCATGTGAAATGGACGGTGCATTTTTCCAACCAATAACATTATTAGCCATGATAAAATTCATTGTTTCCATTCTGCTTATCGCTTTGCTAAGCTTTATCTGCGGACTTTTCTTTCCCTGGTGGAGCATCGCCATCGCGGCGTTTGTCGTCGGCGCCCTGATCCCGCAACGGCCCCTGGCGGCCTTTTTTGCCGGTTTTGTTGCGCTCTTCCTGCTTTGGGGCGGTCTTGCCGCCTATTTCGATACGGCCAACAACAGTATCCTGTCGGCGAGAGTTGCCGGAATGGTCTACTTGCGTGGATCTTCCGTTGCTTTGGTGATCGTGACGGGATTTATCGGTGCGCTGGTGGGGGGCGGAGGTTCGCTTACGGCGGCATTCTTACGAAAATAAATTTATGCGGAGCCTTATTCTATTCGTACTCGCGATCCTTTGCTTTATAGAGGCCCGGGCAACCCGGGTTACCGGGATTGTGAGGGATGAGAAGGGGAATGTTCTTCCTTACTCGTCCATACTGATCAAGGGAACGACCCGTGGCGTGACTGCGGGTGGTGACGGGCGATACAGCATCGAGCTATCGCCGGGGGAACATGTTCTGATCTGTCAGTATGTCGGCTATGGACGGCAGGAGAAGAGTGTTTCGGTGGGCGCGGACGCGGTTGTCGTGGACTTCCGACTGTCGCCGCTGCAGCTGTCGATGGCCGAGGTGGTGGTTCGGCCCGGCGGGGAAGACCCGGCCTATGCGATCATCCGGCATGCCATCAAAAAGCGCCGGGATTATGAGAATCCGCTTGATTCGTTCACGTGCGAGGCCTATATCAAGACGCTGATGCGGACCCGGGGTTTGCCCAAGCGGATCCTCGGCCAGAAGATCGACGAGTCGGATAGGAAAGATATGGGCGTCGATTCGGCGGGAAAGGGGATCATCTTTTTGTCGGAGTCGCTTACGAAGGTGGCTTTTAAACGGCCGGACAAGGTCAAGCTGGAAGTGTTGTCGGGAAGGCAGAGCGGGAGCAATGGATACGGATTCAGCATTCCAACCTTTATCAATTTTTACAAGAATAACGTAGCGGTACTGGGAGACCAGCTGAATCCGCGTGGATTTGTTTCGCCGATCGCCGATGCGGCGTTGAACTATTACCGCTATAAATTCCTGGGAAGTTATTTTGAAGATGGGAAGGAGATCAACGAGATCCAGGTGATCCCGAGGCGAAAGTATGAACCCTTGTTCTCGGGAAAGATCGATATCATCGAAGGGGAGTGGAGGATCCATAGCCTCGATCTGCGGTTGTTGAAGGAGTCACAGCTGGAGATACTGGATACGCTGGAGATAAAGCAGATCCATGCGCCGGTGGGGGCGGCGGCGACTTCCGGGGCGTCGGGTAGGAGCGGGGAGGTGTGGCTGGTGAAGAGCCAGGTCATTTATTTTACTTTCAATATCCTGGGCATCGATGCCGTAGGTAACTTTCTGAATGTTTACAACAACTATGATGTTGCGCCGGTGTTCAGGAGGCGGTATTTCAACAATGTCCTGATCCGTTACGACACGGCGGGGAACCGGAAGACCAAGGCCTACTGGGATAGCATCCGGCCGTTGCCGCTCGAGCCGGATGAGAAGATCAACTATGTCATCCGGGACAGCATTTACCGGTATAGCCGCGATTCGATGGGTACGAAGCGGAACCGGGATTCGCTGTTGAAGCGGCAGGGACCGGTGAAGGCGGGACAGTTGCTGATTGGCGGATTTGACCGGAGTGATTTCCGGCAGCCGCGGCCGTTGCGGTATTCCATGGAGGGGTTGTTGCCCAACGTGAGCTATAATACCGTGGAAGGCATCAATCTGACCGTTGCCGGGCGGATCAGCAAGCGGTTGGGGGGTGGGGTTGGAGACCTCGGCTTTTCGCCGCATTTCCGATATGGATTTAACAATCACCTGTTCAATGCGTGGGGGGAGTTGAGCCTGGACCGGAGATCGTTTAACCGGGAGGGAGAAGAAGTTTCCGCTTCGCGCCAGAGCTGGACACTGGCCGGGGGGAGGAGGGTGGCGCAGTACAATCCGGACAATCCCATCTCCGAGACGGTGAATGCCCTGTATACCCTGTTTCGGGGCCGCAATTATATGAAGATCTATGAAAGCCGATTTGCGGAATTGAGATCGGCGACGCGTTTTGACAACGGCATGCGGCTGAATATAAAGACCCTGTATGAGGACCGGCGACCACTTGCCAATACAACCTACTATTCGTTTGTCAAGCAGTCCAGCCGGGCCTTTACGGGCAACTACCCGTGGGAGATACCGATAGCGCCCCAGCTTGTTGTGCCGCACCAGGCGTTGGTGACGACGGTCGACCTGGAATATCAACCGGGGCAACGGTTTATCGAGTATCCCAACCGGAAAGTATCGATAGGCTCGAAATATCCAACTTTTGCGGTCAGCTATTCGAAGGGTTGGGAGGTGCTGGGAAGCGATGTGAATTTCGACAAATGGTCGTTCTCCGTCCGGGATGCGATGAACTTCAAATTGCGGGGGGAGTTCCGGTACCGGTTCTCGATCGGGGGATTCCTCAACGCCAACTCGGTGTATCTGCCCGATTACCAGCATTTCAACGGCAACCAGACCCTTGTCGCCACCGAATATCTCAACAGCTTCCAGGTGGCGCCTTATTATGCCAACAGCACGACCGAAAATTTCTATGCGACGGCGCATATCGAGCACCATTTCAATGGGTTCCTGACCAACAAGATCCCGTTGTTCCGGCGGCTGAACTGGCATCTTGTGGGCGGGGGTAATGCTTTCTATGTCAATGGGCCCGAACATTATGAAGAGATGTTCTGGGGGCTGGAGAATATTTTCAAGCTGTTGCGGGTGGATGTCGTCACTTCCTGGCGGGACGGGCGGTATTGGGAGACGGGTGTGCGGGTTGGGTTTGGGGGGCTGTTGGGTGGTGGGCGTGGCCAGCGGTGAGGGGTGCTGCCTGTTGGGGGCGCCTGCCGGGGCGTTGATGCCTGGGGCCTGCCTGTTGGGCCGCGATGTGCGGGGGCCTGCCTGGGCGGCGCTGGTGCGGGGGGACTGGCTGCGCGGCGCTGGTGCGGGGACTGCCTGCGCCCGGAATTTTTTGTAATTTTGCGCGATGGCCGCATTGCATAATCGCGTCTCGCAGAAGGAGCTGAAGGAGCGTTTGTACCAGGAAACCGATCCGCGAACGACGATCTCTTTTTACCGGTATTTTCCGATCGCCGATCCCCGGCTGTTTCGGGATGAACTATATTCCATGCTCTCGGGGTTGAAGGTCTTTGGCCGTATCTATGTGGCCCGGGAGGGGATCAACGCGCAGATCAGCGTTCCGCAGCCGAATTTTGAGCGGTTGCGGGCGTTGCTGGAAGGGGTCGCGGGTTTGGAGCGGCTGCGGTTGAATATTGCCGTCGACGACGATGGGAAATCCTTTTGGGTCCTAAAGATAAAGGTGCGGGACAAGATCGTGGCGGACGGGATCGAGGATGCCGGTTTCGACATGAACCGGAAGGGAAAATATGTCGACGCTGTCGAATTCAACCGGTTGACGAACGATCCGGATACCATTGTCGTGGACATGCGTAATCACTACGAGTACGAGGTTGGGCATTTCGATGGGGCGATCGAAGTGCCATCGGACACCTTCCGCGATCAGTTACCGATGTCGGCGGAGATGCTGGGTGCGGAGAAGGATAAGACTATTATCATGTATTGCACCGGCGGCATCCGGTGTGAGAAAGCCAGCGCCTATCTGTTGCATAAGGGTTTTTCCAATGTATTTCACCTGGAGGGTGGGATCATTCACTATGCCCATTCCGTCAAGGAGCAGGGGTTGGAGAATAAGTTCCGGGGAAAGAATTTTGTCTTTGACAACCGGATGGGGGAGCGGATCAGCGATGAGGTGATCGCCCATTGTCATCAGTGCGGGGCGCCTGCCGATACGCACACCAATTGCCGGAACGAGGGGTGTCATTTGCTGTTCATTCAATGTGCGGCCTGTGCGGAGAAGTATGAGGGGTGCTGTAGTGCGGCCTGCCAGGAGGCGATCCATTTGCCGGAGGAAGAGCAAAGGATGCTGCGGAAGGGGGTTGAGAAGGGGATGCACACGTTCAATAAGGCGAGGAGCCGGACCCGGAAATAGGCTCCGGGGCGTTGATTTTGCAGCCAGAGGCGTTTTTGTTCGAGATGCAAATCCTTCTTTTTCTGCACTGTTATAGGTGGTCCTGTCTCCGACGGGGGGGATGATTTGTGGAAATGCCATATATGTAGTAGTTGCATTTTCAATAAAATTCCAATAGATTTGAATCCAACAAAAACTGTTGAACGTACGTTTAATCAATAACTTTTTCCTTAGTAGCTAAATCGTATTTGCGTCCGTACCGTCGATCGCAACCCTCAAACTAAACCAAGGCTCGTCCATGAACAAGGCCGCAAAAAGTTTCTTTCGTCTTCGAGGTTATGTCTGGAACATCGGTTACCGGCCTTCGCTTGGCAGCTACGAAAAGCGGAAGCTGGGTATTTTCAATGTCATGAATTTCCTTGGGCTTGCGGCGGGTATTATCATTCCTGTGCTCGGCCTGTTCAACCGGGATCATTTTCCTTCCACCGCCCGGATCGCTGCGGGTGCGCCTGCGCTGATCAGCTTCTTCGTGTTGCTGGCCAATCACTATCAACGGTATGAGTTTGCCCGGCTGCTGTATTTTACGCTTTACCCGCTTGTAACGACTTTAAGCTATGCCCTGGGTATCGATGCGGGCATCGAGTTCTTTTTCGTTCTGTATGGGGTGCTCTCGGTCTTCTTCCTGCAGAGCATATACAATATCGTGTTTTCGTTCACGCTTTCCATGGCCTGCTATTTCCTGGTGGCGCTGATCTGGAAAGACTATGCCTACAGTCTTCAGAAGCATAATTTTTATTTTTACGTCTTCAATCATCTGCTCGCGGTCTTCTTTATCTTTTACGGTCTGCTTTTGATCAAAAATGAGAATACGAGGTATCAGAACCAGACCCGGGATAAGAACTGGCAGCTACGGCGCAGCAATCTGAAGATCCTGCGGCAGAAGGCCGATATTTCGGGGAAGGCGGCGCTGCTGGAAGAGCAGACCTACCAGCTGACGGAGCTGAATTCCCTTAAGAACAAGCTTTTTTCGATCATCGCGCATGACCTCAAGTCGCCTCTGTATGCCTTGCGTAATCTGTTTCGCAACGTGCAGCTGTATGATCTGCCGGGAGATGAGATCAAGATCCTTATCCCCGAAGTGGTCAACGAGCTGACCTACACGACGGGGCTGATGGAGAATCTGCTGCAATGGGCCAAAAGCCAGATGCAGGCGGAGTCGGTGAAGCCTCAGCTGCTGGATATCGCGCGGGTGACGAGGGAAGTCGTGCAACTGCTGCGGCTGCAGGCGGAAGCGAAGCATATTTACATGAACAGCAAGATCGAGCAGCCGGTGTATGTATATGCCGACAAGGATATGATCAACCTGGTGTTGCGCAATCTCGTTTCCAATGCCATCAAGTTCACTCCGGAGGCGGGCTCTATCCTTATCGAAGCACGGGAAATGAGGTCGTATATCGAAGTGGTGGTGCAGGATACCGGGATGGGTATTCCTCCTGAGGGGCTACAGAAGCTGATGGATGCCAACTATTACACCACGCGCGGCACGGGCGGTGAGGCCGGTACCGGGCTGGGGTTGATGCTTTGCAAGGAATTCCTTTCCCGTAATGGCGGGCAGATGCGGATCGAGAGCGAGCCGGGGAAGGGCAGTACGATATCTTTCACCCTGCCGAAGGGTGGATCGGCGCCGGTGGAGCCCAAGGATCGCTCCGACGCGTGAGGGGCGAAGATGTGGCCGTGGACTAGCCTTCCAAATTATTTAATGCATACAGAGCCCGCTGATAGGTCTCTTCATCGCTCAGGGATTGCGGGTGGAAGGGTTCGCCGATG
>Ga0157372_10002998_pt1 | contig 18208 bp, 17 predicted proteins | sample C55metaG_FD_115307 | JGI IMG/M metagenome (GOLD analysis project Ga0157372, IMG submission 115307) | Corn rhizosphere microbial communities from Kellogg Biological Station, Michigan, USA - C5-5 metaG | ecosystem: Host-associated > Plants > Roots > Rhizosphere > Soil | place: USA: Michigan... | reverse complement strand
TCACCGGAAGTGGTACCTTGGTGAGGGCCAGCGGAAAATCGTATGCAATCAATATCACCAGTCCGCTGCATACGGCCATGAATTGCAACTGGATAGAATCGGGCACTGTATCTATAACACCGCAAGGTGCAAGTTCGGCCCGCGTGCTGGACTATGGTAATGGCAACTGCGATGACCATGCAACCATAACGGTGAACGGACATACAAAGAACATCATCCTAAGATAACAGCCATGTTTCATTAAAATAAAAAATATTTAAAACTGCGTTAAACCTTCTTTTCAGTTGTGCGTCTTAAGTAGGCAAACGATAAATGTATCTTCTGATATAAAAATATCGATTACGTTAAGAAGGTTTTAATGCGATGGGGCGTTTTATTACCCGGGGCGACAGTTTTCTGTTGCCCTTGTTTTTTATCTACCCAAGGCATTCACAGATGATACTACAGGCTGTCCTGATCTCCTCATCCGTTATTGTAAGCGGTGGTGCAATACGGATACATTGAGGAGCAAAAAGAAACCAGTCAGAGAAAAGACCTTTGCCAAGGCAACGACGCAGGACCTCCAATACCATTTCATTACTTTCTAATTCTATAGCAATAAGCAAACCCTTACTCCGTACAGCTTTAATAACCGGATGTTTTAAATGCTGCCTGAACAACTGTTCCTTATTTTGAACGCTGTCAATAAGCTTTTCATCCAGCAAGACTTGGAACGCTGCCATACCCGCCGCGCAGCAAACAGGGTGACCACCAAAGGTTGTGATATGCCCCAGTACCGGGTTGCTCGTTAGTTGCTGCATGTACTCATAGCTGGAAACAAAAGCGCCCAGAGGCATTCCTCCTCCCAAGGCCTTACCAAGCAAAATAATATCCGGAACTACATCGTAGTGCTCAAATCCCCACAGTTTACCGGTACGCCCAAAACCACATTGTATCTCATCAAATATTAGTAAAGCGCCTTTTTCAACACATTTCTTTTTTAGCTTCTTTAGCCATTGAGGATCCGGGCTTATAACCCCTGCTTCTGCCTGTATGGTTTCAATAATCACGCAGGCTGTTTTCTCATTGATACTATCAATCAACAGCTCGCTGTTATAATCGCAATGCCACACGCCCGGCATCAGTGGCCTGAAGGCATTTCGCCAATACTCATCGCCCATTATACTGAGTGCGCCTAGCGTAGCGCCATGGTAGCTATTATTGCAGGCAATGATATCGGGCCGGCTCGTAACACGGCGTGCCAGCTTTATAGCCCCTTCCGTAGCCTCAGTACCGGAGTTCGTGAAATAAACGCAGTTCAACTGTTCCGGTAAATGCTGCGCCAAAAGATGTGCATAGTTTACCTGCGGGCTTTGTATCACTTCGCCATATACCATTACATGCAGGTATTCGTCTGCCTGTTTCTTTATTGCTTCAACCACTGCGGAGTGGCGATGGCCTACATTGCATACACTAATACCTCCTATAAGGTCGAGGTATTTTTTGCCATCAGCATCATACAAGTAATTGCCTGAGGCAGATGTGATATTTAAGCCTATTGGCGTCTCAGATGTCTGCGCTACATGCTGCTGGAATAGCTGGCGGATATTCATGCTTCAAATGTAGATTTATTTCAGGTTGAGTTTTATATGCAATTCAATCAACTGAATAGCAATCACTTAATTTGTTGCAAATCTTACACTAAGATAGTAAGAAGGTAGAAGCTGTCTATGTAGATTCGAGATAGTAATACTATTCAATAAAATTCTTAATAAGCTCAAAATCGCTTTTACTTAATTCGCGAGTTCTATTTTTAAGAATTGGTCTGCTAAGATTTAAGTTTTTTATTCGTGAAGTAAAATTAGTCCATGACAATTCTTTCTGTACATCGTTTCTATCGAAAAATAGTTTAGTATAATCTTCTTTGTCAGTCCTTAAACGAATACTATAGGGTCCACTTATTATTGTTCTTGTCTTAGTTGCATTAGTACTTATTTCAATTAGTAAATCACCAGGAGAAGCATGATCTCTAATTTTAGATTTCCCTTTAAATCTTATGTACGATAAAGAATCTCGATCCATTTTGTGAGATTCTCTAATCTTTTCAATAGCATATATCTCGTCATCGTATTCTTTTTCAATAATAGTTTCGCTCAATGGTCTAACATTTGAAACCCATATTTTATCTCCGACATAAAAACTTTTTCGACGCTTAGTCAATTTTCTTTTTGAAGATCGTATAACATGGATTTCAAGTAAGTCTTGAATATCAATTTCAGTCAGTGGCTTTATTTCTTTAATTAAATTAAAAATAAAAGCTTTAGTTTGGGATATTGATAATTCATCTCTACTAATGATAGCAGCTTCAATCAAGTTTTCTGCACTATTAACTGAAAGATTTGCTGATCCGATGATTATAAAACGATTACTTACTAAAAGTTTCGCGTGTAGTGCTTCAATTGAATATATAGTAACGCTATCATTAAAATAGTCCTTGAGTATTTTTGCACTTGTTCTTCCGAATTTAATCGAATCTTTCGATGCGTCGCAAATCAATATATCTTTTGATTTCAATTTAAGTGTTTTTGATGTCACGTAAGCAATTACTGCATTTACAGAATCATCTTTTTTAAGATATTGATTTGCCTGTTTCCAAATGTCATTTGTGAGAAATAGTTGGTCTTTCATTTTAGATTATTCTAGATAAATATAAGGTTGTTTTTAAAAGTCTATTTACTTTTAACTGTATGGAACTTCCTTACGTAAAAGACACCACTTTTGAAAAGCAGGACTATACGGCAACGCCTTTGTCTAAAGGAGAATACGAAGGTTGCACATTTGTGAACTGCGACTTAAGTAAAAGCAATCTCAGCAATATGGAATTTGCAGATTGTGTATTTGACAACTGCAACATAAGCAATGCAAAGCTCAGCAAAACGGCTATGCGTCATGTCCGGTTTAAAAACTGTAAATTATTAGGGCTGCGTTTTGATGAATGCAGCGAATTCCTGTTTGAAGTAGGCTTTGAAAATTGCGTGCTCAATTTTTCTTCATTTTACAAAGTGAAGATGAAGAAAACAAAATTCACAGACTGCACTATACAAGAAGCTGATTTTACAGAAGCAGACTTGACCGAAACGGTCTTTTCCAATTGCGACCTGCGTAATTCAACTTTTGAAAATACAATACTCGAAAAAACAGATTTCCGCACCGCTTACAATTACAGCATTGATCCGCAAATGAACCGCATTAAAAAAGCGAAATTTGGAAAAGAAGGACTGGCAGGGCTACTATATAAATTTGATATTGAGATAGAGTAAATTACATTTCCAGTTCACCTGTAATAAAGCTCTTCACACCTTCATCGCCGGTTATTTGCAGGAATGCAAAATTACTATTGGTCACTTCCATAGAAAAATTAAAAAACGGACAGCAAAGCCTTTCTGATTTTATAAAGTCAACCAGGTTATCAAGCATAGCATCATCACCATTGAACTTATAACGAAAGCCATTAGCTAGTTCGCTACGCTCCAATAATTGTTGCTTTAGTATCGCAATCACTTCTTCTTTACGCTTGCGCAGTTCTGGGCTGGTAAGCTTGCATGCCATCTGTATATTTTTCATCACAGCAGTTTTTGGTATAGCTCTAAATTAACCTCATCGAAACAAACAAATATAATTTCGTCAAGTGCCGTTGGATATGCTACTATGAATTCTTTAGCTGTTATAGTTGCTATTTCTGCAGCTTTATCCTTAGGAAAACCGTAGATGCCTGTACTGATATTCGGGAAAGCTATCGTGCAAACATAATGTTGAACCGCAAGGCCCAGGCTGCTTTTATAAGCGCTCTGCAACAATTGCTCTTCATTGTATTTTCCGCCATTCCATACTGGGCCAACGGTATGTATCACATGCTTAGCAGGGAGCCTGTAGCCTTTTGTAATCTTCGCTTCACCTGTTTTGCAGCCATTCAGCATTCTGCACTCTGCCAACAATTCTGGTCCTGCCGCGCGGTGAATAGCCCCATCTACACCGCCACCACCAAGTAATGATGTATTAGCCGCATTTACGATCGCATCAACCTGTAGTTTGGTAATATCGCCTCTTGTAACGGTAAGTTTCGTCATACTGCTAATTTACGAAGCAGGCTTCAACCCAAGCTCAGCAGCAATTTTCAGCATGTGCCCGTAAGCGGCTTCATAATTGTTAGGAATGATCCCATCAAGTATTGCTTCGCGAACAGCCGTTTTTATAATGCCTACATTGCGGGAAGGCGGCAGGTTAAATATCTCCATGATCTCTGCGCCATCAATTGGTGGTTGCCAGTTGCGGATCTTATCACTTTCCTCCACTGCCTTAAGGCGCTCTTTTACATAATCAAAGTTCTCCAGGAAACGTTTTACCTTCTGTTTGTTTTTAGATGTGATATCGCTTTCGCAGAGTATCATCAGGCTTTCAAGGTCTTCGCCTGCATCAAACAGCAAGCGGCGCATAGCGCTGTCGGTTACTTCTTCTTTTGTGAGGCTAATAGGACGCAAATGCAACGCAACCAGCTTAGCTACATATTTCATGTGCTCGTTTTGCGGCAGGCGCAACTGGCGGAAAATTTTCGGCACCATGCGCTCACCTACTACTTCATGACCATGGAAGGTCCAGCCGTGGCCTTCTTCAAAGCGCTTGGTTGCCGGCTTGCCTATATCGTGCAGCAAAGCAGCCCAGCGCAGCCACAGGTCGTTACTGCGTTCAGCCAGGTTATCCAGCACTTGTATGGTGTGATAAAAATTATCCTTATGCCCTTTGCCGTCAATGAACTCTGCACCTGCCAGGTCTGTAGCCTGCGGAAAGAATTCTTTCAGCAAGCCCGAGCGAAACAACAGATCAAAGCCAACAGATGGTTTAGCCGCCAGCATTATTTTATTGAGTTCATCGGTAATGCGCTCTTGTGATACTATTTTGATGCGGTGTTTATTGCGGCCGATCGCTTCAAAAGTTTCGGGAACTATGGCAAATCCAAGCTGCGTAGCAAAACGGATGCAGCGCATCATGCGCAGCGGATCATCTGAAAAAGTAATATCCGGATCAAGTGGTGTGCGTATCAGCTTTGCTTCGAGGTCTGCAATGCCATTAAAAGGATCTATCAGTTTGCCATAATCGTCTTTATTAAGGCTAATGGCCAGTGCATTGATGGTGAAATCCCTGCGGTTCTGATCATCCCCTAAAGTCCCGGTTTCCACATCAGGTTTGCGGGAATGGCCTCTGTAAGATTCCTTACGCGCACCTACAAACTCTACATCAAACCCGTTCTTCAATTTGAACTGCGCGGTACCAAAATTCTTAAAATAATTTACCTGTGGCTTATGGCTAAACTGCCGCGCCGTAGCATGCGCCAGGTCTATTCCATCACCTACACATACAATGTCTACATCTTTCGTTGGGCGGCCTAATATCTTATCACGCACAAAGCCTCCAATGATGTAGCAAGGTACATTCATACCCGCTGCAGCATGAGCTATCTTATCAAACAGATCCAGTTCTTCTTTAGTGCAGGAAATATCCATGGGCGGCAAATCTAAAGAATATCATGGACGTAGCACTTCCATATTACCCTCATCATCTATACGCACTAATTGCGAAGACTGACGCGGAACACGGTCGTCCTGTCGGTACTGAACTGTATAATCTACAGAAGCGATCAGTTCCTTATTTATCATATCAAATGTGGCTGGTGTTGGCTCGCCGCTGAAATTAGCAGAGGTAGATACGATCGGCTTTTGAAACCGCTTTATAAGCGCTTTACAAAAAGGATCAGTAGTAACTCTTATGGCAATGCTGCCATCCTCATGCACCAGGTTATCCGGAAAACCAAGCGCTCCGTTATATATGACAGTTGTAGGCTTGGCAAACCTGCCGATCATGTCAATAATGTCAGGCGGAGGAGCAGCTATGTATTGCAGGATATCCCTGGCATCTGCCAGTAAAATAATCAGGCTTTTATCGCGGGGCCGCTTTTTAACTGTGAAGATCTTGTCTATTGCCTGCTCATTAAGAGCATCACAACCTAGTCCCCATACCGTATCGGTTGGATAAAGGACCACTCCCCCTGCTTCCAATGCTTTAATACAATTTTTAATATCCTGCTCGAAATCCATCCTGCAAAAGTTTAAAAAAATGCCCGGAATGCCGTACATTCATACAAAAATAGCATTGTTTAACTGTGCCTTAACAAACTATGGCCTGTTAATCGATGTCTTTATTTTAAATTTGTCTTTATTCTTATAAAAAGGTTGAAAATGAAAAAAGTAGTACTCTCACTGGGTATTGTACTGATGGCGTGCAGTGCTTCTATGGCACAAAACCATGGAGAGAAAACAGCATCGGCAAGTACAACAGCAGCAGCTTCTACCCTGAAGCCAGAAAACATGGAATTTAAACAGGACACACACGATTTTGGTACAATTGAGGAAGGCCCTGCAGCAGAACACGAATTCGTGTTTAAAAACACAGGTACAGAGCCTATCCTGATACAGCAGGTGCATGCATCTTGTGGCTGTACAACACCTTCTTATTCAAAGGATCCTGTATTGCCTGGCAAAACAGGTATTGTAAAAGCTTCTTTCAATACAAAAGGCCGCGGCGGCGCTCCTTTTAACAAGAGCATTACCATTACATCAAACGCTGGTACTAAAGTGGTTTTCATTAAAGGAACTGTGGAAAAAGCGCCTGAAAGCTCAGTACCTGAAAACACTTCAATGATCAGAACAAACTAATAAAACAATAAATCAAATTTAAATTTTAACAACAACCAATTATGAAACGTTTTTTTGTAACAGCAATCCTGGTAGCTGCATCTATCGTAGGCGTTCAGGCACAAGATGCTAAGGAAGTAAATAAAAATGCTCCTCAGTTCAGCTTCAAAGGCGGTGAAACATGGGATTTCGGTACTATTAAAGAGGGTCCTGTAGCTGAGCACGTGTTTGAATTCAAAAACACCGGTAAAGAGCCATTGATCATCACTAACGCATCTGCATCTTGCGGATGCACTACGCCTGAATGGCCTAAAGAACCAATTCTGCCTGGTAAAACCGGCAAATTGACAGTTCGTTACAATACGCAAGGCCGTGTGGCTCCGTTCACTAAAGATGTTTACATCCAGTCGAACGCTGTAGTACCTGGCGGCCAGGAGCGTTATACGATCCACATCAAGGGAACTGTGGTAGCTGACAATAAAGCATCCGCAGACGCTCATCCAAAACAATAATTAGTAAAGCTTAATTAAATAGAGAATAGCCGGATAAATTCCGGCTATTTTTTTATGTATTAAGTATCCATTATCTAATTTTGCGCCCATGCCAGTTATATCGCATCGTGGCGCGCAGATGCCACCGTCTCCCATACGTAAGTTGGTACCCTTTGCGGAAGGAGCAAAGAAAAAAGGTGTGAAAGTATATCACCTGAATATAGGCCAGCCCGATATTGAAACACCGCCAGCTATCCTGGATGCTGTACGCCATACAGATATGAAAGTATTGGAGTACAGCCACAGCGCAGGCTTTGAAAGCTACCGCAAGAAACTGGTAACTTATTATAAACGTAATGGCATTGAAGTAAACCATAATCAGATCATCGTTACTACAGGCGGTTCTGAAGCAATTGCGTTCGCAATAATGAGCTGCATGGATCCGGGTGATGAGATCATTATACCTGAACCTTTTTATGCGAATTATAATGGTTTTGCCACCAGTGCCGGCGTGAAAGTTGTGCCTATACCTTCAGGTATTGAAGACGGCTTTTCGCTGCCATCCATCGAAGCTTTTGAAAAGGCAGTAACGCCGCGCACAAAAGCTATTATGATATGCAACCCTAATAACCCCACTGGTTACTTATATAGCAAAGAAGAACTGGAAGTATTGAAACAAATATGCCTGAAGCATGACCTGTTCCTGTTTAGCGATGAAGCATACCGCGAATTCTGTTACGATGGCCGCAAGCATATCTCTGCCCTTTCACTGGAAGGGCTGGAGAACCACGCTATCCTGATGGACACCATTTCTAAAAGATATAGCGCATGTGGTGGCCGTATAGGCGCATTCATTACACGCAACCAGGAAGTGCTGGATGCCGCCATGAAATTTGCACAGGCAAGGCTTAGCCCGCCATCCTTTGCACAGATACTTGGAGAGGCTGCAGTGGACCTGCCGGCAGATTATTTTGATGCCGTACATGCAGAATATACATCACGCCGCGACCTGCTGGTAAAACGCCTGCAGGCGATGGAAGGTGTCACCTGTCCATTACCAGGCGGCGCATTTTATGCAATGGCGAAACTACCGGTTAATGATAGCGAAAAATTCTGCCAGTGGCTGCTGGAAGAATTCTCACATAATGGCGCAACTGTAATGATGGCACCTGCGTCAGGATTTTATGCAACGCCGGGCAAAGGCCGAAATGAAGTAAGGCTTGCCTACGTATTGAATAATGAAGATATAAATGCTGCGATGGATTGCCTGGAAGCAGCGTTGAAGGCATATAAAAATTAGAAAGCTAAACGCCCCTCAATGAGGGGCGTTTTAATTAATTCCTTATCTCAACCGAACTTTCTGTATCAGCCGCACAACGTTTGCGCCGCATGATGGAAACTACACCTACAAGCTCCATTGCAAGGCCTAACCCAATAATAAAACCGTGAAAGAAATCCGGCAACCCAAACCTGGTCAATATAGAACTGCATGAGACCATTAGCAAACCTACGCATACCAATATGCGTTCCCTCCTTGTGAATTTATTCTTCATTTTCTATTTGATTTGATATATGATGTAAAGTATTTAGCATATTATTCAGCTTATTTGTTTGCTTTTTGAAATTGCGCGGACGGATGTACAGCCACAGAAACAATATCCAGATCACTATAAATCCATAAACTGTAATAATTATAGTTGCGGAATGATGGCTGACAAATTCATAGGCATATAAAACCAATCCTGCAGATGCTAAAAACATCCCTATTACTTGTGTACGCTTGTAGTAACGCAATTGATTCATTCGTGTATGCTCCAGGAAGGCAATAAATTCTTTATTACTGCAATCAGAAAAATTGACAAAGCGCTTTAATGATCTCAGGTTAGTGCCTGCAAGTAGCATACATGCAGCAATGGTACATAGTTCCCCTATGCGTGTACTGAGCATTTTCGAATGGTAGTTTATAACAACCATTACCATAACCCCCATCAATATCACAGCCGTTAGAATGAGTAATATCTTTTTCCGCAGGCGCTCATTCCTGAACTTTTGGGCCATACGCTGCACTTCACCTGCTTGCGGAAGCGTAGCCGTATCTGCCGTATGCCATAGTTCCTTTAATTCCTCAAAATTGTCCATACGCTTTCATTTTAGTGGCCAATTTTTGTTTTATGCGATGCACCTTAACCCTAAGGTTAGGCTCGTTAATACCCACAATAGCTGCTATCTCCAGGTAAGGAAGATCCTCTAACAACAATGAGATAATGATACGTTCCATTTCTTCCAGCGCAGCTATACAAGTATAGAGCTTTGATAGTTTTTCGTCCTGTCCTTTATCATAATCAGCAGTTGGGAAGCTCGCCAATAAGCGCACATTCTTTTCCCGTTCATCTTTTTCTATAGCGCGCAAGCAGATATTCGTAGCTATCCTGAATATCCAAGTACTTATGGCCGATTCATTCCTGAAACTATGGAGGTTCTTCCATACTGAAATAAAAGTATCCTGCACCATATCCTTTGCCAGCTCCCTGTCATTTACATAACCCATACACACACGAAATACTTGTGGTGCATATGTATTATATATTTCTTCAAAACCGGGCATTATGAGCTATATCTGTTAAGCAAGTTTATTGTTAGATACGCGAAGCGGGAAAATGTTACAGTCGAGTAAAAACTTTTTCGATGCAACTGCTTTTAAATGAAAATGCCCTTCTTTGAAGGGCGCTCATAACTATATTACATTGTACTAATCAAGTGTTACCCAGGCTAGATGCTCTTTTTTTAAACCATTATTGCTTTCGATCATTAGCGTTATATAGGTATTAGTATTTGCATCAAAACGGCTACTGCTGATGTTTGCAAATCTTGTAATTCTTTTATTAGCAGATACATCAAATAACAGTGACCTATCCGTGTTATCCTTATTAAAGCTATAAAGAACTGCATTTGCATCAGAAACTGTTAGTAACGTTTTAAGGTCTTTATTACTAGATCTTTCAAGATTTTCAGGCAAATCGTTTACTACAACGTAATCTCCACCTTTTGAATGAAAATAAGCATATCCAAAATACGGAGACCCCATAGACAATCCAGAGAAAACGGAGGATGGTTTAGCCTGCTTTTTTTGAACGCTATATCCTTTCAATTCATTACCCTCTTTATCCAGCAATAATATACCTACATTCCCATAACCATAGGTCGTTGACCGACCATTATTTATTGTATATCTTTCTTCAAAACCTAAAACTGTGCCCTCATCTATGCTTTCTAAAAAATTAAAACTACCGGAATAACCCTCTTCCACGCCTAATTTATTTTTTGCATAATCATCAACCTTTTTACCTAAGATCATCTTTGTTGATGCAACATTAGTAGTAACATCAATTGTAGTCAACTGGGTTGCTAAATAGCTTATTAAATTATGTCCTCCAAAAGTTGAGTATTCAGACTTCTTATCAACCTCTGTAACATTTACTATATTAAATTTCTTTGTTTTACCGTCGAACGTTACATACCGCATATTGTATTCAGCTGGTAATTCAGCATCAATTTTATGCACTTCAAAATCATTCGCCCCATCTATTAAGCTAGCTATATAAACTTCCATTGGCTTATGTTTCTTTGCCACCGGTGAAATTATTATATAGCACGATTTATCACTTTCCCCAGCCCCTATGATATTCACAGCCTGCATTTCAGGAATGCTTACTGTATATTGTTTGGTACTTATACTGTCAAAATAGGTATTTATATTCAAGGGGCTCCCATCTTGTCTGGATACGACGAAATAAGCATCTGATCCATCATCCTTTTTCACATCAAAACCATTACCTGTTAAAAGCGTTTCCGTTTTTACAACCTTAGCTGTAACAGGATCTATCGTCACGCGCTTCAACTCGCTAACATTTTTACTTTTAAGCTGGCTTAGAAAAATTTCAATTTGCCCATTTATTTCAAATACCCCTTCTATATATGTCGTCGCTAACCCTATATTAAAGCCATTGTTAGCATTTTTCATAAAAACTAATCTTTTGTGATCCGGGCCGTAGATCCGCACTTCAATTCCTTCGCTTCCCAGATGCACAAAAGCTGTATTACCATTTTTGACCACTAAAATCCGTTTCCAGCCCGTAGTATGTTCATCAAATGGCTCACTATATATAATTGTTTTAGCGTAAGTAAGGCAGGAGAAGAATAATATAACTCCCGAAAAAGTAAGGGTTTTAAAAATATTCATTTCAAGTATTTTGGGTATTAATATACAAAGAAACCATTGCCAAACGAAGTTTTATGAGCTTACATTCCAACATTCACAAACTCAAATCTCTCCCCGTCAAATAAACCTTCATCGCTGAGCTTTAATGATGGGATCACCAGCAGGGCCATAAAAGAAAGGCTCATAAATGGTGCGCGCAATATGCTGCCCATCTCTTTTGCTTTGGCATCGATAGCTGCATATTTTGCAGCCACTTCATAGCCATCTTCAGTGCTCATCAGGCCGGCAACTTCCAGCGGCATTACATGTAATTCTTTATCCCCGTCAGCTACTGCAATACCACCTTTACATTCTATTAAAGCATTTACTGCATTGCACAATGAAATATCATCAACTCCAACTGCAATAATATTATGAGAATCATGGGCAACGGTTGACGCCAGCGCACCTTTGCGCAAGCCAAAGCCTTTTACAAAGCCAATAGCAACAGGAGCATCGCTATAGCGGTTGACAACAGTTATCTTCAGAACATCTTTATCCGTATCACTTTCAAGAAAACCATTTACAGGTTTTACCTGCACATTCAGTGCAGTAGTTAGTAGCTGTCCATCCGTAACACCAATAACGCGCAGTGATGTTTCATCCTCTTTATGTGCACGTACGGCAAAATCAGTCAGCTTTTTAGGTTGTGTATTAAAATTATTGATCGGCTCGGCTTTAACCTCCGGCAGTAATGATTTCCCTTTTTCAGCTACCAGTTGCCCGTTTATATAAGTTTGTAATACATTAAACCTTTCGGCATCATCTACTACAATGAAATCAGCAGGGTCGCCTTCTCGCAATAGTCCTACAGGAATATTATAATGCAAAACAGGATTTGCACATGCAATATTTAGCACATCAAAAAGATCATTGCCTTCGCTTAGCGCTCGCTTCACAAGTAAGTTAATATGCCCAAGTACTAATTCATCAGGGTGCTTATCATCGCTGCAAAACATAGTGCTTTCAGGATGCATGCTAATAAGCTTTGACAGTGCTTCATAATTTTTTGCTGCGCTGCCTTCGCGAATAATGATCTTCATTCCGCAGTGCATTTTATGCAACGCCTCGTCAAGCGTAGTACATTCATGATCGGTACTAATACCTGCGGCAACATATTCAGCAGCAGCTTCACCCTTTAATCCCGGGGCATGGCCATCCACAGGTTTGCCAAGGAGCTTTGCAGCTTCTATTTTCGCCATTACTTCCGCGTCTTTATTCAGCACACCCGGATAATTCATCATTTCTGATAAATACCAGATATCCTTACTTTTTAAAAGCTCTTCTACATCTCTTGCATTTAACACAGCTCCCGCAGTTTCAAAAGAAGTAGCCGGCACACATGATGGCGCGCCAAAGAATATTTTAAATAGCGTTTTCTTGCCGTTATCAATCATATATTTTACACCAGCCATTCCGCATACATTGGCTATCTCATGTGGATCTGAAACAGTTGCTACCGTACCATGCACCACTGCAAGCCGAGCAAAGGCAGCGGGTGTAAGCATTGAACTTTCAATATGCACATGTGCATCAATAAAACCCGGCAGGATATATTGCATTTCAGCCCGCTCAATTTCCTTTATGGATGATATCATTCCATTGTCTACTATTATTTCAGCAGGGTATATGCGCTTCTGGAAAATGTCGATCAACTGACCGGAGATTGTAAAAGAGTTCATGTCATCAATAAATGAGTATTAAAAAATAGATTTACCGCTCCGCGCCATTTCAACCTTCATGCTGATGAGATGCATCATAAGTGATGCCCTGTTTTTAGCTTCATCTGCAACCTCACCTGCAAAAAGACTATCAACAGTTTCAGTCCACAGTTTCAACCATTGCTTGTAATGATCTTCCTTAAGCGGCATACGTTTGTCAATTTCAATATGCTTTGCAACTGCATTGCCACGATAGCCGGGCAGGGACAGTAATACCGTTCCCCAAAATTGATACATGATCGGTAAATGATGTGACCAATCGTCGCCAATGATCTCATTAAAAATATAACCGATCACTTCATCCTTCCTTACTTTAGCATAAAATGAATCTACCAACACTTTTACATCTTCGTTCGTTCTAATATCTTCCATAGGCTGCATATTAATTACATAAAGTTACGATTAAGCCAGAGCTAAATGTAACGCTATGAAATTCGCTGTAATTGACCTATTTTTCGTGTGATTACCTAATGAAACCTGCACGTTTTATATTACCATTCATCCTGCTTTTTATTGCGTTGTTCGCCAGGGCACAAAAAGCTGATACATCCCAGTTCCTTCATTTTAATATTGATAATGGGTTGCCATCTAATAATGTTTATAGTGTTATACAAGACCATGCAGGTTATATATGGTTTTGCACTGACGAAGGACTTGTTAAATATAATGGCTATGAATTACGCACTTTCAATGCAAGGGATAGCCTTCCATCGAGTGACATTTGGGCTATATATCCAGATACATTGGGCCGTAACTGGATATTCTCCACATCAGAAAGATTTGGCTATATCAAAGATGATAAGTTCAACCTGGTCAAAGTTCCAGATGGTGTAAAAATTCTTAGACCGAATAATATTGTTCAACTAGGCAATAGTATTGTCTTTAGCTATTTTAACATTAAACCTAAAATAGGCATAGTAGATCAATTCGGTATCGAAAAAGAAATTTCTTTACGAGATGATGATTCAACAGTAATTGGATCGATAACATCTACCGGTAGAATATATCTTAGAACCTATTACAGTTTAAAGAGTTTATATTTAAAAGATAGCCGCTTTGTAACCGTATTGAACCAGAAGCTTAATCCAACATTCACACCACGACGGGAATCAGGCAATAAACTTTTATCATTTTCCTACGAGTCCAGGTATTTCATGGTATATGATATGAATAAACGAAAGCTGTCAAATGTATATTTTAAAGACTTAGGGGGCAGTGTTAATGAAACAACCTATACATGTATTTCAAATGGCGATTCAGGAATATTAATTAGCAATAAAGCTGTGTATCCTTATCGCAGGAACCTTAATTTTCAATCCAGGCAGTTGCTAACTGAAATATTGCCAAAACGTTCTCAGCTCTCTTGCTTATTTACAGACCGAACCGGTATTACATGGCTCACAACAAACTCAGACGGGGCCTGGATGCAACTAAACAAAGTTTTGTTATTCAACATCAGTGGTAAATTGAATTGGCTGAAAAACTGTACATACCTGGGGGCGGCAGATAATGGCTATAGCCTGTGGTACAACAAAGTGAACAGCGAATTCCAGGTATTGTCTGCTAAAATGAGGTTAGTTTATAAAGAACATCTTCCCGATCAACCTAAAATTACCCGTTATAACGACAGCATCGTTTATGTGTTATTGCCATCTTATCAATATTTTTTCAACTGCTACAATTTCAAAAAAACACCATTTTATAACAACAAAAAAAACATTACCGCCCAACATCTGCAAATACAACGATCAGTTGTCTTTAACAACAAAAACCAGATATACGGAGACCTGAGTGCAAACCTAATTGCCAGATATAATGACACTATAACCTATATATGCGGCACCGGCATAATAAAAATGACAGAAACTGCCCAGTCGTATAAAAAGCACTGGCTCAATAACACTAAATATCAGTATTGTATTTATGATTCCACCTCCAAAAAATTCTTATTTGCTAATAAAGAAGAGTTGGCTGTATTAGATCCAATAACTGACTCGATAAAAGTATTAAACTACAAATACCTTAAATTACTTAATGCAAATACTATTAACCAGCTAAAGTCTGACCAATATAGGAATATTTATATCCTTACCGACAATAACCTTCTTGTCTACAATTCGTCAGTCAACAATTTACAGCCTATTCAAGTTAACACTGATTTGTCAGACGCAACAATGGAAATATATGGCAGCTATGCTTTCTTAGCCGGGCGATTTGGAATATGTTATTTTCAAATTAAGGGTGTAAACGTTTTCGGACCGGTTAAATATATACCAAATGTCCAGGGGCACTTTTATAAAAAGCTTTATAACTTTTCAATTACCCCAACAGCTAATGTTATAATAAACACAGACAAGGGCGTGGATACTTTTAATCTTAAAAGAATTTTTGAGGCGAAGAAAATTGACATCAATAGATATATGTCAATAGTCGTATCTCCAGGTCAAAAGATATTGAAGGAAGCTGATACGTTTAATTTTGATCAAAACTTACAAAAGTTTAATCTCGATCTGATCAATTACTATGGTGCAGGCAACAGGCGATACACATATAGAGTTGATGGCGGAGATTGGCAGGTTTCTGAAATTGGAGATATCTTAACAGCTGACTTCCAAATAGGAAATTATCACAGAGTGGATTTTATTGTAAGCGATAACTTATGGAAAAGCAGGACATACACTTTCTACATTTATCGTGTCCCATATTGGTTTCAAACCTCAAAATGGAAAACAATCTTTTGGATTATTAGTATTGTACTCTTTATTGCATTGCTGATAACAGCTATTTTGATAACCAGGACTTTGGTTGCCCGTGCTAATGAAAAAAAGCGTGCGAACACTGAACTTCAATTACGTGCTGTATATGCCCAGATAAACCCGCACTTCATCTTCAATACTTTAAGTGCTGCTATGTTTTATATCAATAGTAAACGAATTGATGAGGCTTACCTGCATGTCAATAAATTTTCAAAACTACTTCGCGGCTATCTTAAATCGGCACAGGAGCGTTATATAACCCTGACTGAAGAAGTAAATATGCTGCGCAGTTATATAGAATTGCAGCAGGTCCGCTTTGAAGGCAGATTTGATTATACTATTAATATAGACAACAAAATACCGGCTGATAGTTTACAGATACCTTCTTTACTGTTGCAACCGCTTGTTGAAAATGCAATCAACCACGGGTTATTTCATAAGCAGGGTAAAGGATTGTTAACTATTAAATTTCTGCAGGGCAGCAATAATGATGAGGTAATTTGCATTATAGAAGATAACGGTGTGGGCAGGCTTAAGGCGAAGGAAATAAACCAGGCAAATACTGCCAAAAGGGATTCTTACGGCACTAAGCTTACGGACCAGCTTATTGATCTGTTTAAACAGTATGAGCAGATGAATATCACCGTGGAGTATGTAGATAAAGAAAGCCCTGATACCGGAACAATTGTAAAACTGATCATCAGAAATCTAAAATATGTCGCCTGAAATTAAATGCATCATCATAGACGATGAAACTAAAGCCATTGAACTATTATCAGAACGATTGAAATTACTGTTCCCACAGATTAGTATACTGGGCGCATTTAATGATTGGAAGAAAGGGCTGGAAAAACTTAGAACAGAGTCCGTTGACATTCTTTTCCTTGACGTGTCTATGCCGGAAAAATCGGGGCTGGATTTTTTGAAGTTATTCTCAACTATTCCGTTCCAGGTAATTTTCATTACTGCGCACGATGAGTTTGCTATACAAGCAATCAAATTTTCAGCAGCTGGCTATGTACTGAAACCAATAGATGATTACGAGCTTTCATTCGCAGTGAATAAAGCGCTGGAACGTATCAATGACATTAAGCCAAAGGTGAACAATGAGGTAAAACAGCCGCAATCTTTAAAAATAGGTATCCCGAATGTGAAAGGGATAGACTACTTACGGCCGGAAGAAATACTCTACTTCGAGAGCGTTAATAAATACACTAAAGTTGTAACCAGAGACTATAGCATCATGAGCTCTTATAACCTGGCCGAGTTCAGAAAGATCATTGACGCGAACTTGTTTGTTCAGGTGCATCGCTCATTCCTTGTCAATATCCAGCATATTAAACGGTACGAAACAAATGGTTTGCTGATAATGGAAGATAATATGGAAATACCTGTAGCCAGAAACTTCAGAAACGATTTTCTGAATGAATTTAGTAAGATCGGCCGTATTGCAGGAGGCAAGGGCAAAGAAACTGAATAACGAAAATTACCACTCGTCCAATGAAAGCTACCATTCGTCCGATCAAACTACCCTTTAGACAAATAACACATAAAATATCAAATTAATATCGGAACTTTATTATTAGTTAATTATTTTACTAAAATAATTAACTGTCAATTATCGTAGTTGGCCAGCCCTTATGTGCCCTGCAATTGACTTACCCGATTACACTACTTATAAGTCCTTACTGAAATTCATAAAAGCATATCAGTGCGATATGCTTTTTTTATGCATTCACGTAAAAGCAAAACACTTCGCCGGGTCCGTGTACGCCTACTACTAATGTTTTTTCAATATCTGCGGTGCGGCTGGGGCCAGTATTCAGGTTAATCATTGAAGGCATGTCTTTGCCATATTTCTTTTTAAGCAGGTCAATGCCTTGCTGTATGTCAGGCACCAACTGATCTGCATATGCTACAATAATATGATGCGGATAAAAAACCGGCGCTGTTCGACCCATGTTTTGCCTGCTGCTGAAAATCACCGAACCTGTGCGCGCTATGATACATTCACATCCTGTGATACAAGCATCTGCTTTTTCCTGTGGCGTTTCTGCGCTTTCGGTGATATTGAGTTTGTTGTTTTGAAACAATCCCAGCAGGCGCTTATCTGCGCAAAGCATTTGGCTCCATTCCCTTATCTCATATAGGGCAGCAATGTTCTCCAAAAGCTCCTGTTCATTGGCACAAAACACAAATTTGCCGCCCAGCTTAATAAAGTTATCAGCAAAGGTTTCTTCATTCCACTCGTCTCCTG
>Ga0157372_10002995_pt1 | contig 18214 bp, 15 predicted proteins | sample C55metaG_FD_115307 | JGI IMG/M metagenome (GOLD analysis project Ga0157372, IMG submission 115307) | Corn rhizosphere microbial communities from Kellogg Biological Station, Michigan, USA - C5-5 metaG | ecosystem: Host-associated > Plants > Roots > Rhizosphere > Soil | place: USA: Michigan... | reverse complement strand
TTGTGCTCGACCGAAACCGCGGGGCCTTCGCTCCAGACCTCGGTCAGCGGCACGCCATGCTCTTCGATCATGAGGAGCGCGTGCTGGTAGCCCTCGGCAATGCAACGGTCGAAGGCGCGCCAGTCGCGCAGACCAACGCCGACGAGCGGAGGCTCGAACAGATAATTGGCCTGCTCGCGCACGATACGCCGCTGCGCTTCCGATCCCACCGTGCCCGAGCGCATCAGGATCGAGACGATCGAAGGCGTTCCCGCCATGCGCTGGGCGAGCAGCCACCACCATGGCCGCTCGCCATAGCGGTCGTCGCGCGCCTTCAAGTCGATTTCGCCTGTGACATCGGAGGCGATGATCGGTCCGCTCGAACGTTGCGCCATGACGTCGACCGGAAGGTTGTTCATCACGCCGCCGTCGACAAGAAGATGACCGTGATGCGTTACCGGCGGCAGAATGCCCGGCAACGCCACGCTCGCGCGCAAGGCCCGCCAAACCGGACCTGCGCGGTGTTCGTGAATGCGCCCGGTCGTCAGGTCCGACGAGACGCAGAAGAAGGGCTTGGGCATCTCCTCGATGCGGATATCGCCGAAATTGTGCCGTAGCAGGTTCGTCACCTTCTTGCCGCGCACCAGCGCGATCAGCGGCAGGGTGTAGTCGTTGAGCGGATTGCCTTCGACGAAAGCGGCGCGCATGCGCTCCGTGAGTTCCTCGATGCTCCACTCGCTGGCGAGGCCCGCCGCGATGATGCCGCCCATGCTGGCGCCGCCGAGATTGTCGAACGGCACGCCCGCCTCCATCAGCGCCTTGACGACCCCGATATGAGCAAAGCCGCGCGCGCCACCGCCTGCGAGCACAAGACCGACCGCCCGTCCGGAAACGAATCTGGCCAGGCGCCGGATATCGTCGGGCCGCCCCGCGCGCACGTGATGATGCGACTCGAAGAGACCGCTGCGCACGGCGAAATGTTCCGGCAGATTCTCGCTCTTGTCCGTCGGGTGAAGGAGCAGAAGTTGCGGCAGACCGCTGGCACGCTCCTTGAAGGCGGGCATATCGGGCGTCGGAGCCGACAAAGGTTCATCGACGCGGGCGAGAAGGAAAATGCGATCCGCCTGCCGCAGGCACTGTTGCGTCCACGGACTCGAGGGCGAATCACCGCGATAGAACACGATGTCATGGGCGAGCTCGAAATTGTTGAACCATTCGGCCGATTGGTCCGCGCAGCTTGAATCGAGCACCGCTGCCTTGGACCCCATGTTGACGAGTGCGCCGGCCAGACGGTGGGCGATCGGCGACTGTTCCAGGCCCGGCTGAAGCGGCACGATCGCGAATGTCTTGGGCCGCGCGCTGTCGTCGCTGCTGCGCGTGGTGTCTTCCAGCCGCCTGACCAGAATTCGCATCAGGTTGAGCATGACGCGCGGATGGCGCGTGATCAGCGCGTCGAAGGCCTCGGGTGGTACACGCAACAGCTCGCTGTCGCGCATGGCGACGACTTGGGCGCTGTGCTCGGTGCTGCCGGAGATCATCGACATTTCGCCGACCGTCTCGCCGGGCGGAATATGCGCGACGAGACGGCGCTTGCCGCGTTCGTCTTGCGCAAACACGCCGAGACTGCCGGTAATGACGAGAAAGACGGCCCGCTCGTTCTCGCCGTCGCGCTTCAGCAGCATCCCGCCGGGCAAACCGAACCAGTTGGCCTCCGACAAGAGCTTCTTCAGCGCGGCATCGCTCACATCCTCGAGTAGGCGGAAGCTGCGCAGGTGCTGACGCAGAGACTCCGGGTAGACAGTATCCGGTCCGATCTTGAAGGAAGACAGAAAGGCCATGGTCATCGCGGCAGGCTGCCGGCCTTTCTAACGCACCAGGCCGCCCGACCGCCATCGACTGGTTCTGAACAGTCCGTGAGAGCGGTTGCGTCGGGCGTCTGAAGCCGCGGCGGGATCGGCCACGTCATGGGCTCGACCAGCCCGCGGCTTACAGCGATGCGGTCATTGTACGCCATGAACGCGGCCTTTTTTCGCTGCTGCGCGCGACACTCTCATACGCCGGTAAACGTGTCGTTAGCGTGAACTCTCCGTTCATCCGCCGTTCAATCCTGGCCCAGAATTTTCCACACGCTTGCCACGCTGAAGATCGCCTCGCCGCGTACCGTGAAATCCCCGCGGAAGAACATCAACGCACGCGTACGCCGCGTGAGGATGGGCGTCACCTCGACCAGATCTCCGAGTTTGGCGGGCGCGAGAAATTGCATTTGCATCGTCATGGTCACGCAACTGGCATGATCGCAGACATCCCAGGCTGCCTGCCCGAGCGCCGCGTCGGCGAACGTCATCAGCATTCCACCATGGATCACGCCGCGCATGTTGAGATGCCGTTCGTCTATGATGAGGGCAAAGCGGCGCGCGCCCTTGCTGCCGCGCTCAAAGACCGGACCGACATGGATCTCGAAGGGATCGACCAGTTCGGTTCTGGTGAAGCCAGCGGGCGGCGTTGTCATTGTTCGAGGATTTTCCAAAGTCCCGTGACCACGCCGAGCGTGCGCTTCTCGCAAACGAGTTCGGCAGAGAGAAAAACCATCGTTCGCGTTTGGCGTGTGACCCTCACCTGCGCGATGACGACGTCGCCCAGCTTTCCCGGTCCGGTAAAATCGCAAGTGAGCGAGACCGTGGTGCACGTCGAGGCGCCGCTCACCGCGCGCGATGTCTGGCTCATGGCGATATCCGCGAACGTCATGAGCACTCCGCCGTGCAGGCTGCCGGAACTGTTCATGTGCTTCGGCTCGACGCGCAGTGCGTAGCGCTTGGCCCCGCCCTCGTCTGCCAGACGCCAGAACGGCCCCGCGTAAGCGTTAAATCCGCCGCGCGAAATATTTTCGGCGCCGGGAGGCAAGGCAGCGTGCGTGTCGCTCATCTAAGGCGTGGATAAGATGTTTCTGGTTGCACTGCAATATCGCCCGCTCTGCGGATTGGAAACTCCGCGCCGCCACACTAAAGTTGCAAAACTTAGCAAGATGCGCCAAGCGAGGGGTCGCGCAAGCGCACGCGTTTCAGCAAGGTGAGGCTATTCATGAAGACCAGTTTCGTTCGCGCCGCCGTTGCGGCGTGCCTGCTCAGCTCAGCCGGCATCGCCGTCGGGCTTCTTCCCTTTGCGGCTGTGGCGGCCGACAAGCCAGCGGCCACGCCACCTGCACCGCCCGCCGTCAGCAAGGATGTCGGCAAGATTCTCGACGCGGCCAGGAAGCTCATGATTGCGGGCGACTACACGACGGCCAAGTCGACGGTCCTGCAGGCGCGCGACGTTCCGAACCGCACCGTCATCGACGATTTCGAAATCAACAATTTCCTCGGCAATATCGCCATCAAGCTGAACGATCACCCCACCGCCGAAGTTGCGTTCTCAGCCATGGCGGAATCGGCGGAGATACCCGAGACCGAACGCTCTGCGACCTTCCGCATCGCCGCGCTTCTGGCGACCGAGCAGAAACACTTCGATAAGGGCATCAAGTACGGAAAGGCATTTGTCGCGCTCGGCGGTCCGGCGGACGACACCGTGCTGGCGTCCATGTCGGAGGCCTACTACTACACCAATGATTATGCTTCCGCCGAAACCACCGGCAAGCAGGCCATTGCCGCGACGCCCGCCGGCAAACCGCCGAACGAGAACGCCTTGAGCGTCGTCTTCGGCAGCGAGATCAAACTCAAAAAGCAGGATGAGGCGGTCAAGACCCTCGAGCAGATGGTCGACTATTACGGCAAGCCAGACGATTGGGGACAGCTGGTGCGTGCGGCGTTTGGGATTACCGGGATCAAGCAGCTCGATGATCTCAACCTCTTCCGCCTCGAACTTGCGACGAAGGCAAACATGGAAGGGTCGGATTACGACACGATCGCTCAATTGGCGATTCAGCTCGGCTATCCCGTGGAAGCGCAAGCCGCACTGGAGGCCGGCCTCAGTTCCGGCAAAATCAGCAACAGCGGCAAGACGGCCGCCACATTGGCCAATGCACGCACGCGCGCAGCCAAGGATCGGGCTACACTTTCTTCGTTCGAGGCGACCGCCGCGAAGTCGCCCAATGGCGAACTCGACATCAAACTGGCGCAAACCTATTACGGCTATGGCCGTTACGCCGACGTGGTCACGGCTGCGCGTCGTGGATTGAGCAAAGGCGGAGCCAAGGCCGATCCCAACGAAGCCAATATGCTGATCGGCATGGCGTTCGCGATGCAGGGTAACACTGCGGACGCGCAGGCAGCGCTCAGCAACGTCAAGGGCAGCGCGGCAACGGCGAGGGTCGCGCATCTTTGGAGCCTCTATGCCGGGCGCAAATATGCGACGGCGGCGGCGCCTGCCCACTGAACGAGGCGGCACCTTCTTTCGGTGCCCCCTCTCAGTCTAATTTTGCTGCGGTTGTTCGCCGGAGATTGCCATGCGGGAAGCCGTCATCGTTTCGACTGCGCGTACAGGACTGGCAAAATCAGTTCGCGGCGGATTTAACCTGACGCATGGCGCCGTGATGGGCGGCCATGCCGTTAAGCACGCAATCGCACGAGCCGGCATCGATGCCAAGGACGTCGAGGACGTCTTCATGGGTTGCGCGTTGCCTGAAGGCGCAACGGGAAACAACATCGCGCGCGCTTCGGCGATCTGGGCCGGTTGCCCGGTCACGACTGCGGGCACGACCATCAACCGCTTTTGTTCGTCCGGGTTGCAAGCGATTGCCATGGCCGCGCAACAGATCATGACGGAAGCCACGCCTGTCGCCATCGGCTCCGGCGTCGAGTCGATTTCGCTCGTGCAGATGGGCGGGATGAATCTCAATCACTTCACCGAGGAACACCTTCTGCAGATCAAACCGGCACTCTGGATGGCCATGATCGAGACCGCCGAAATCGTCGCCGAACGCTATCAGGTGAGCCGCGAGCGCCAGGATGCCTATGCGCTGGAAAGTCAGCGTCGCACAGCCGCCGCACAACAGGCTGGCCGTTTCAAGGACGAAATCGTTCCCTTGGCGACGAAGATGAAGAAAGTCGACCGCGCCACGGGACAAGAATCGGTTGTCGGCGTCACGGTCGACCGCGACGAGGGAAACCGGCCGGACACGACGCTCGAGGGCCTGAGCGCGCTCAAGCCCGTCTTCAGCGGCGGTCAGCAGATCGCCCAAGGTAAGTACATTACCGCCGGGAACGCGTCGCAATTCGCGGACGGCGCTTCCGCGGCCGTGGTGATGGAGGCTGGTGAAGCAGCAAAACGTGGAATCAAGCCGCTCGGTATCTTCCGCGGTTTCGCGGTCGCGGGCTGCGAGCCTGACGAAATGGGCGTCGGACCGGTCTATGCCGTGCCGCGTCTTTTGCAGCGGCACGGTCTCAAGGTCTCGGACATCGATTTGTGGGAATTGAACGAGGCCTTCGCCAGCCAGGTGCTGTACTGCGCCGACAAACTGGAGATCGATCCCGCGAAGATGAATGTCGACGGCGGCGCGATCTCCATCGGGCACCCTTATGGCATGTCCGGTGCGCGTATGGCGGGACACCTCTTGCTCGAAGGACGCCGGCGGAAAGCCAAACTTGGCGTTGTCACCATGTGCATCGGAGGCGGAATGGGCGCTGCCGGTCTCTTCGAGATTCTGCAGTAGCATGCGCTCGGTCGCGGTTGCGCTTCTGCTATTGGCGTGTGCCGGGTGCGCCAGCCTTCATGACGTGTTGCGACCGGCGCCGACTGATCCGAAGACTCTGATGCCGGCCCTGGAACTGCGCATTGCGGTGCTGGTTGCCGACGAGCGCTTGCGGCTCGCGCCGGACTCGAAATCCCTGGTGATCGATCCGGAGCTTGGCGAAATCGCCCGCAAGCGTGCCCTGGATATGGCGAGCAAGAACTATTTCGCCCATACCGCACCGAACGGCGACACATCGGCGTCGTTGCTGATGGCTGAGGATGCCCGATTCCAAGGCTTGCTTGGAGAGAATATGGCCGCGCAGCATTATTCGCCTGCCAGCGGGATCGACATCGAGGCGTTTGCCCGGCGCTTCGTCGCAACCTGGATTTCCAGTGCATCGCACAGGGAAAATCTGTCGTTCCCGGACTACAACCGCACCGGGGTGGGCGCTGCCGTGAACGGCGACACGGTGTACGTCACGCAACTCTTCGCCACGGACCTGGGTCTTGGTCCGCATCAGGATGCCGAGCCGCGCGCCGTCGTCACGCCGTTGCCCAATGCGAAAGCCGCGCTCGCGCCGGCGCCAAAGGCGCCTCGCAGCGGCGCGACGGCTCATTGATGCGCGACCCCGTCGGTCCGAACCGTCCGATCGCCACCTATGCGGAATTCTGGCCACACTATCTGAGGGAACACGCACGCCGGGCGACGCGGTCGATTCATTTTGTCGGCACGGGCATCGCGCTTGTTTGTCTCACTGTCGGGCTCTCGACCGGTGGTTTCTGGTTCCTTCCCGCAGCACTCGTGGCGGGCTACGGACCCGCCTGGTTCGCGCATTATTTCGTGGAAAAGAACCACCCGGCCACCTTCACCTACCCGCTCTGGTCGCTCATTTCCGACTTCAAAATGGCCTTTTTCTGGATCGGGGGCCGTCTCGATCGCGAACTCGACCGCGCCGGCGTCGGCAAGCTTTGACGCTAACCCTGAATTAACGCTGTTGGTCCATTTTGGCCATCGGACCATCGCGACGCTTCAATAGTCTTGTTAGTCGGCGTCGAGACCATTCTTTACACTATATGTTGTGATCAGTACTTTTACTGGCGGGTGTAGTACCAAGTGAGTCGAAATGCGGCCAGACATCCCTTGGAACGTTGCGGGCATCCCGATGGAGGCCCGCGAAGCTGCGAGGGCGGCCGCGCGCCGGGAAGGTCTTTCGGTCGGCGAATGGATGACGCGGCGCATCCTGCGCAGCTTTTCGGATCCGGCTGAGGCACCGATGCGCGAGGCTTGGTCGTCCAACGTCAGCAATTTCACCGCAGCGACCGAAGTGCGACCGTCGCGTCGCGACACCGAAGAAATGCTGGCGCATGTGGCGCGCAGCGAATCCGAGACGGGCGAAGTCTTTCGTCGCATAGAAGAGCAGTTGCGCGGCGTGGCGCGGCGCCTCGAAGCGGCCGAGCGCAGCCAGTCCGAAAACAATCGCGCCATGACGAAGGCCGCGAGCGAAATCAACGTCACCGCACGCGAACAGGCGCAAGCCTTCGATCAATTGGGCAACAGCGTCATCAGTCTTGCCGACCGTCTCGATCGAGTCGAACGCCAGGGCGCAAGCGAGGGCCTGAGAGATGCGGTGAAGGGCCTGCATCAGGGCTTGTCACGACTCGCCGATCAGATTTCTTCCACGGCCACCCAATCCGCTACGCAAATATCCGCTCTCGCCGGCAATCTTGAATCAGTCGCCGGACGGATCGGCGAAGTGCGCGCCGAAACCGACAATACCAATCAGGCCGTCGAACAGCGTCTGGCGAAATTCGACGAACGCATCCGCGCGCTGGAAAACCTGGTGCAGTCCGGCCAGGCTGCTGTCGAACGCGCACTCACAAGTCTTGAAGCGCGCGCCCAAGGCGACGCGGCGGCGATGAAACGCGATGCGGACGCGGCGAGTGCGATATCGCGGCTCGAAGACAGCCTGTCGAAACTGAGTGCGCCGGCCGCCAATCCGGCGCTCGACCGTCGGCTCTCGGCTATCGAACGCACGCTCGGTGAAATCGCAACCCGCTTCGACAAGCCTGACACGCAGTCCGACGCGATCGAGGCCGAACTCAAGCGGCTGGCCGGGCGTATCGACGCCTCGGAAGCCGGACAACGCGACAGTGTCGCGCAGTTGCGTGCCGAGCTCACCACGGTTTCGAACCGAACCCCGGCCGTCGAGGCGGCGCCACATCCCGTCGCCGAGGTTCTGCCGCATCCCGTGGCCGAGCCTGCGCCTCACATGGTCGCCGAGACCATCGGGCCGATATCCGTCGTCGAACACCCTGCTGCCGCAGAGGAGACGCCGCCCTTCGTCAACGTACTGGCGCCCGACGTGGTTGTCCCGCACGAGGAGCGGAGCGCCGAGTTCTCCACCTTCGATGCGGCCGCCGATTCCGCGCCTCTGGCCGAAGAAACCGTTCCTGCCGAAGCGGCGCACGCGCCAGAGCAGAGCGGGTTCGAAACCGACCCCTTCGCTGCCGAAGCGGCTGAGGCACCGGCCGTCGAACCAGCGGCTTCGGCCGCGCCCGACTCCTATCTCGCCGCGGCACGCCGTTCGGCGCGCGCCGCAGCAGCTCAAGCGGAAACGGATATCGGTTCGCGCATCGGCGGATTTTCGTGGGGTTCTACCGCCGACGAAGAGGAAGCCCGATCAAACAGCCGCAAAACCTACTTCGTGGTCGCGATCATCGCGCTGGTCCTGATTCTCGCGATCGCCGCAGGAGCATTCCTCAGCCAACGCATCGGAACGCCAAAATCCTCGGCGCCACTCTTCCATCCGCAAAAGACCGCGCCCGCAGCAAACGCGCCGACACCGTCTCGGCATGCAAGCGCGGCGAACGGCACAGCGCCGGTCTTGAACACCGTCGTCGTACCCACACCTCAAGGCCAGGCTCCGAACGCGCCGGCGCAACCGCCAGGCGGGGCAGCCGCTCCGGCGCCGGCTCAGACCGCCTCGGTTGCGCCACTCGACAAGCTGACCGCGCTCGCCAATGGCGGCAATGCCAAAGCCGAACTCATCGTCGGTCTGAAATATCTCGACGGCGACGGCGTCGCAGTGAGCGAAGCCGATGCCGCCAAGTGGCTCGGCCGCGCTGCGCTCGCCGGCCAGCCCGTTGCGCAGTACCGCCTCGGCACGCTCTATGAACGCGGTCGCGGAGTCGCCGCCGATCCGGTCAAGTCGGTTCACTGGTACACGCTGGCCGCACAGGCGGGCAATCGCAAGGCGATGCACAATCTGGCCGTCGCCTATGCCTCCGGGACCGGCGTTGCAAAGAACCTTCCGGAAGCGGCCCGCTGGTTCGCCAAGGCGGCCGCGCTCGGCCTCTCCGATTCGCAATTCAATCTCGCCGTCCTTTATGAGCGCGGACTCGGCGTGCCCCAAAGCCTGATCGATGCATACAAATGGTATGCGATTGCGGCCACGTCGGGCGATACGGAGTCCAATGCCCGCATCGATGCGTTGGCGACACAGCTCAGTGCCGAAGATCGCGCCGCCGCACAACGCTCGGTCGACGCCTTCCATCCCCAGCCGCTCGATCCAAAAGCGAACGTCGCGCCGCAGCTGAGCGAAATCACAAACTAGAGTTTCGCGCCGGAAAGGTTGACCGCACAGCTTCCGGCGCGCACATTCGCATCAGGCTCGGGCCTGCCGGATTTGGACAGGTCCTTCATCCCTGACCGTGTATTTGTCCGATCGATGGAAATCTATCTCCCCATCGCCGAGATGTCGGTTCATTGGCTGGTCATCCTTGGCATGGGTGCGGCGATCGGTTTTCTCTCCGGTCTGTTCGGCGTCGGCGGCGGGTTCCTGCTGACGCCGCTGCTCATATTCTATGGCGTTCCCGCTTCGGTCGCGGTTGCAACCACGGCCAGTCACATCACGGCCTCGTCCATTTCGGGCGCCATCGCGCAATGGCGCAAGCGCGCGCTCGACATGAAGATGGGCGCCGTCATGGCGTCAGGCGGACTTGTCGGCACGGTGTTCGGGGTCTGGCTGTTCGGCGTCATGCGCCGCTCCGGCCAGATGGATCTCGTCGTGGCCGCAAGTTACGTCGTCCTGCTCGGCACGGTCGGCGGACTGATGCTGCGCGAGAGTCTCGGCGTGTTGCGCGCGGCCCAGAGCGGAACGAGCACACCGGCGCGCCGCAGCGGACAGCATCTGTGGGTGCACGGTCTGCCGATCAAGATGCGGTTCCGCGAATCGCGCCTCTACATCAGCGTCATTCCTCCGATCGGCATCGGGTTCATCGTGGGCGTTCTCTCCGCCATCATGGGCGTTGGCGGCGGCTTTGTCGTCGTGCCGGCAATGATCTACTTGCTGCGCATGCCGACCAATGTCGTCATGGGCACCTCTCTGTTCCAGATCGTCATCGTTACCGCGGCAACGACCGTTCTTCAGGCGACCAGCAACTTCGCGGTCGATATCGTCCTTGCCTTGTTCCTGATCCTAGGCGGCGTGGTCGGCGCACAGCTTGGCGTCAGGGCCGGCGAGCGCCTGCGCGGCGAACAGCTCAGGATGTTGTTGGCGCTGCTGGTTCTGGCCGTCGCCGGCCGACTGCTTTTCAGCCTCGTGATCGAGCCAGACGAGCTCTACAGCGTGGCGACGGCATCGCCATGAGACGAACTCTCGCCCTTCTTGGTCTGTGCGCGTCATGCGCCGTTCCCGCGTTGGCGTCCGAGGATCTCGTGTCGGGCCTGTCGCAAGACACGGTCGAAATCACGTCGAACTATACCGGCACCGACATCGTCGTATTCGGGGCCATCGAGCATCTGGACGATACCGGCGCGCACGACGTCATCGTCATCGTTCGCGGACCCGATGCCGACATGACCGTGCGCAAGAAAGACCGCGTCGTCGGAATCTGGCTCAATCGCGACCAGGCCAAGCTGCAAGACATGCCGACTTACTATTATCTCGCCAGCACCCGGCCGCTCGTCGATATTGCGACCAAGGAAACGTTCAAGCGCTACGGCATCGGACTCGCGAATTTGAAGCCCGCGCGCGTCTTTTCCCATCACAACCCCGAACCCTTTCGCCAGGCGCTCATTCGCCACAAGGAGCAGGACGGCTTGTACGGCGAAGCGCCGGCAGCCGTGGAATTTCTCAGTCCCGCCCTCTTTCGCGTGCATGTGCCGGTGCCGGCGACCGTCACGCGCGGTCAATATAACGCCGAGGTCTACCTGTTTCGCGATGGCAATGTGATCAGTGCGCAATCGACGCCGCTGTTCATCGATCAAACAGGCCTCGAGCGCCGCCTTTACAATCTGGCGCACGACTCGCCCTTGCTTTACGGACTCTCCGCCGTCCTCATGGCCGGCATACTCGGCTGGCTGTCGTCGGTCGTCTTCCGGCGCGCGAGTTGAGGCGAACCACGCGCCGCCACCGCATAGACTCGCCGCCCTCCGAGCATGTAAGCGGCGAAATCCGCCGAAAACAGCGCCGCGATCGCCTCGTCATCGATGTCGAGACCGCCCGCATAAGCACCGAACGCAGGCATAACCATGCGCGTGGCATCACCGGCAAAGCAGCGGCGGCGAAGACTGCGTCCGTGGCGCGCAACCGTCGCGCAAGGGTGGAGATGTCCGGCAATCTCGCCGGCTTGCGGTTGCCGCGCCGGTTCGTGGCGAAACACGAGGCCGCCGATGGCAAGCTCCGCCGCGATGCTGCCGCCGAGCCAGGAAGGCGGTTCCGGATCGTGATTGCCCTCGATCCAGATCCAGTCGGTGCGCGAGACCTGGCGCGCGAGTGTGTGCTTGTCGTCATCGTCGAGCCGGGCAGCGGCGGCGCTGTCGTGGAACGAATCGCCAAGCGCGACGATGCGAGCCGGAACATAAGCACTCATCAAGGCCTCGATGCGCTTCAACGTCGAGCGCGTGTCGTAGGGTGGCAACAGCGTACCGCGCGTGGCGAACGAGGAACCCTTCTCGAAATGGATGTCGGCCAGGATGAGGGTCCGTTCCGCCGGCCACCAGGCGGCACCCGTGCGATCGAGCAAAAGGGTCTCGCCGTTGACCTCAACGAACATCTGTTCAATCGACACGCATCGCTTCCTTGATCAACGCTTCTTCCGCCTCGCGCAGGATATCCTCATGCGCCTCGCCGGCCACCATCTCCTTCGATATTTCGAGCATGGCGGGAACGGCCAGCGGCGAGACACGGTCGAGCCGCCGGGTGACAATGCGGTTCTTGACGCGCTTCAAGGCTTGCGCAAGACGCGCGATGTCCAACAGCCCCGTCCCGGCGTCCTCGTAGGTGGCGCGCAACAGAACATGGTCCGGCTCATGCTCGCGCAACACGTCGTAGATCAGGTCGGAGGAGAACGTCACCTGGCGGCCGGATTTCTCCCGCCCCGGATAACGCCGTTCGATCAACCCCGAGATGATCGCGCAATTGCGGAACGTGCGCTTGTAAAGATTGGATTCGGCGAGCCAGGCATCGAGATCATCGCCCAGCATGTCCTCTGCGAACAATTCCGCCGTGTCGACCCCACCCATGTCGCGCAGCGCCCAAACGGCAAGCGCGTACTCGTTTGCGACGAAGCCGAGCGGCCGCATGCGCAGGCGTTCGAGCCGCCGCGTCAAGAGCATGCCGAGCGTCTGGTGTGCGAGACGGCCTTCGAACGGGTAGCACACCAGATATTCGCGCGAGCCGCGCGGAAACGTCTCGATCAGCAACTGGCCAGGCTGCGGAATGACGGAGCGCGCTTCCTGGATCCTGAGCCATTCATGCACAGGATCGGGCAGCACGTGCCAACTTTCGGGTCGGGATACCATCTCCCGCACGCGCTCGGCCAAAAACGTGGAGAGTGGAAACTTGCCGCCATTGTAGGACGGGATCTGCGCCAGGCTGTCGGTCGTCTTGGTGACATAAGCGCCATCGTCGCGCATGCCTTCGAAGCGAAGCACTTGACCTGAGAAGACGAAGGTGTCGCCTCTCGTCAGTTGTTCGACGAAATACTCCTCGAGCTGGCCAAGCACGCGGCCGCCCGCGCCGGCCGGGCGCCCTTTGGATTGCAGACGGATCTCCACCATCGGATCCTCGACGATGACACCGACATTAAGCCGATATTGCTGCGCCATGCGTGGGTGCGCGACGCGCCACAAACCGTCTTCCGTCTTGCGCAGACGCGCGTAGCGATCGTAGCGCTTGAGTGCATAGCCGCCTGTCGCCACGAAATCGACCACGGCATCGAAATCGGCACGCGTGATGTGACCATAGGGCGAAGCGGATTTGACTTCGCCATAGAGCTCGTTCGCATCGAACGGCGCCGAACACGCCATGCCAAGCACATGCTGTGCGAGCACGTCGAGCCCGCCTCGGCGCAGTCGCTCGCCATCGAGCTCGCCGGCCAGCACCGCATCGCGCGCGGCGTTGCATTCGAGCACCTCGAAGCGGTTGGCCGGCACGAGCAAAGCCTCACTCGGATCGTCAAGCCGATGATTGGCGCGGCCGATGCGCTGCACCAGCCGTGCCGCGCCCTTCGGCGCGCCGATGCAGATCACCTTGTCGACCGCGCCCCAGTCGATGCCGAGATCAAGCGTCGAGGTGCAGACGACCGCGCGCAAGTCGCCGCGTGTCATCGCGGCTTCGACCTTGCGGCGCTGCCCCGGCGCGAGCGAGCCATGATGCAACGCGATCGAGAGGTTCTGATCGTTGATGCGCCAGAGTTCCTGGAATGTGCGTTCGGCCTGGCTGCGCGTATTGACGAAAACAAGCGCCGTCTTCGCCGTCTTGATGGCGTCCATCACATCCAGCATGGCGTGACGTGCGAGATGGCCGGCCCAAGGCACATAGGAGTCGGAGGCGCTGATTCCGATTTGCGGTTTGGCGCCGGCCTGGCCGATCACGACTTCCGAAAAGGCCTCACCGGTTGACGGTTGCGGCATCAGGAATTTCTGCAAAGGCGCGGGATCGGCCACGGTTGCGGAAAGCCCGACGCGGCGATGCGTTGGCGCGAGCGTCTGCAGCCGCGCCAGACCGAGTGCCAAGAGGTCGCCGCGCTTCGAATTGTGCAGGGCGTGAAGTTCGTCCAGCACGACAGTCTTCAGCTCCGCGAACATCCGTTTCGCGCCCGGCGTCGCGAGCAGGAGCGCCAATTGTTCCGGCGTCGTCAGCAGAATGTCCGGCGGCGAATGACGCTGGCGCAGGCGGCGCGAATGCGGCGTGTCGCCGGTGCGCGACTCGACTTTGACGGCGAGGCCCATTTCGGCGATCGGAATCTCGAGGTTGCGCGTCACGTCGACCGCGAGCGCTTTCAGCGGCGAGATGTAGAGTGTGTGCAACGCGCGCGGGCGGCGTGCGGGCAAGCGTGCGAGTTCGATCAGGCTGGGCAGAAAACCCGCGAGCGTCTTGCCGCCGCCCGTTGGCGCGACGAGCAACACGGATTCTTCGCGAGCAGCATGCGCGATCAGCGCCGACTGATGCGCCCGGATCTGCCAGCCGCGCGAGACGAACCAACCGGCAAACGCCGGCGGCAACACGCCCTGGCGTTGGTCGCTGCGCGCAAGGTGGAGCGGCTTGGTCGCGTTGCCAGCGGCTCCTAGAACCTGGAACAAAAGTTTCGCCTGTGCCGTCATTCCTGCCGCTTACGCACCGTCGTTTTTGCCTTTGGACCCTGATCGCTCCTACTGTGCCTCAAAGAAACCGGGAGGAACAGATCATGTACGACTTGATGTTCAAGGACGGCATCCTGAAGGGCAAGCGCATCCTCGTGACCGGCGGCGGCACCGGCCTTGGCGAGGTGATGAGCGAGGCCTTCGCGCAGCTTGGCGCCAGCGTTTACATCTGCGGCAGGCGCAAGGCCGTGCTCGATGAGACCGCCAAAAAACTCTCCGACAAGACCAAGTCGAGCGTCAAAGGCATCGCCTGCGACATCCGCGTGGCCGAAGCGGTCGACGACATGGTGGCGCAGATCTGGGCCGACGGCGGAGCCTTGAGCGGCCTCGTCAACAACGCCGCCGGAAACTTCATCAGCCGTACAAAGGACCTCTCACCGCGCGGCTTCAACGCCATCGCCGACATTGTCTTTCGCGGCTCGTTCTACGTCACCCTTTCCTGCGGCAAGCGCTGGATCGAGGGCGGCAACAAGGCGAGCGTCATCTCGATTCTCACCACCTGGATTTGGAACGGCGGTCCCTTCACCGTGCCTTCCGCGATGTCCAAGGCGGGGCTCAACATCATGACGAAATCACTCGCGACCGAATGGGGCCCGCATGGTATCCGCTTGAATGCCATCGCGCCCGGACCGTTTCCGACCAAAGGCGCGTGGGAGCGACTCAATCCGTCCGCTGCGGGTTCCGGCGAAGCGCCAGCGCGCAGCGCAGGCATGTCGCGCAACGGCGAGATGTTTGAGCTCGCGAATCTCGCGACGTTTCTGATGGCCGACGGCTGCGATTATCTCACGGGTCAGACGATCGCGATCGACGGCGGCATGCATCTCGCAGCCGGCGGAAATTTTGCGCGACTCGCAGCGCTTGGCGATTCCGAATGGGACGCGATCCGCAATCAGATCCGTTCCGCCAACGACAAGGACAAAGCGCAACGCAGCGTGTAGCGAAATTTCAAAGTCTCGAAAAACGCACAGGAACAGGATTTCTTTCGCGTTGACTCGGCCATCCGATAGGCGGAGTATTTTCGCGACCGCGCCGCGGACGCGCCGCCCCGTAAGAGTCGGGGCGAGAGACGGCGGAACCCGCGAGCGGCTGGCGAAACGCAGAACAGGGAGTTTCCGCATGGAAAACACTCCACCGGGCAAGCGACCGGGGCTCTGCGTGCGCAGAGCCACAGCCGGTTGAGGCGCAAGACCGACTGCCGCCCTACAATCGAATCGGAATGACGCGAGCTTCGCTCGCAGAGATGTGCCCGTTTTGACGGGACTAGAAAGCCCAGGCCTCGTGCCGGGCTTTCGTTTTGTTGACAGTGCTCTTCGGCTGTCCCAACGTTTGCCTCCTGGGGGATGGGCGCATGTCGCAATCGCAAAATCGTTCGAACGAAGTGCGTTACCAGTCGATCGACACGGTGCGCGGCTTCGCCGTGCTCGGGATTCTCCTCATGAACATCGTGGGGATGGGGCTTCCGTCCTTCTCCTATCTCGATCCGACCTACTACGGCGGCTCGCACGGCGCCGATTTGTGGACCTGGGCGGTCAACAACGTGCTGACCGACGGCAAGATGCGTGGTCTCTTCACGATCCTGTTCGGCGCCAGCACGGTCTTGATTGCGCAGCGCGCCGAAGGCGGCAGGCCAAGCGCGCTGCAGACGCACTATCGGCGCATGTTCTGGCTCTTCGTCATCGGCATGATCCACGCCTATCTCTTCTGGTGGGGCGACATTCTGGTCTGCTATGCGCTTTCCGGACTCTTTCTCTTTCCGGTCCGCAAGCTCGATCCGAAGCTCTTGATCGCGCTCGGCACACTCATCCTCGTCATCCTCTTCGCCTACAACGCGATCGACTCCGAACGCCTTTATGCCTTGCGCGCGGCCGCATCGGCGCCGGGCGCGTCCGACGCCGCGATCAAGGCGTGGCAGGACGCTTCCCAGACCGTTGTGCTGCCGCCCGAGATGAAGGCGCAGGAACTCGCAGGCTTCGGCGGCGGCTTCATGGATGCGCTTCAGGCGCGGGCGCGCATGGCGCTTTTCCTGCAACTGATGCTCAATCCGACGGACTATATGCCGGAGGCCATCGGCAACATGCTGATCGGCATGGGCCTCTTCCGCCTTGGCTACTTCACGCTCGGCTGGTCCACCCGCGCCTATCTCGCGCTGATCGCCTTCGGCTATGTGGTCGCCGTGCCGATCACCGCCTGGCTCGCCTATCTGATCTGGAAAAGCAACTTCGATCCGCTCGTCATCCATCAAGTCGGCGGCTGGCAGCAGGCGACGCGACCGTTCATCGCTCTGGCGCACGGCAGCGTGATTCTGCTCATCGTGCGCGCTGGCGCCATACGTTGGTTGACGGAGCGGCTTTCCGCCGCCGGCCGGATGGCATTCAGCAACTATCTTCTGACATCGATCATCACGACGTTTGTCTTCTGCGGCTTCGGCTTCGGGCTCTATGGCAAGCTTTCGCGCTTCGAGCTGCTCTACGTCGTCGCCGGCGTCTGGGCGTTCATCCTCATCTGGAGCGCGCCGTGGTTGGCGCGTTTCCACTACGGACCGTTCGAGTGGGTGTGGCGCTCGCTCGTGCGCTGGGAAACCCAGCCCTTCGTGAAACGTCGGCCCAACGCAGCGAGTGCGACGGCCTGATTACTTGGTGCGCCAGGCGATGCGGACTCCCGGTTCATAGTCCGGCAGGTCCCACCGCGGTTCGGCAGGCTCGCGGCGGAACTTGATCGCCGGCCCGATATGCAGATTACCGGACTCATCGTGGAGCAGCATCGCGCGCGCCGCGGCGTTGGCGCCGTGAAATGCATCGTGCAGGTTGCGGACCGGCGCCCAGCACAAATCGATCGGTGCGAGGAACGTTTCCCATTCGGCCAGGGTCTTCGTCTTGAATATCGCCGTGAAAAATTCGATCAGCGGCTTCTGCGTCGCACCGGGCTCACCTTTGGCGACGTCGAGAAAGTCGAGCCGGCTCAGTGCACGCAGGAGATTCTTGCAGAACTTCGCCTCATTTCCAGCCAGCACGATGAAGCCGCCATCGCCCGTTTCATAAATGCGATTCATCGCCTGGCCGCCATAGTTGCGCATTTCGTGCGGCACCGGCGCGCGATCTTCGCCGAACACGCTGCCGACGATGTTCGGCGTCCAGGCGAGCAACGAGTCGTACATTCCAATATCGATATACTCGCCCTTGTCCGTGCGTTCGCGCGCCAGAAGCGCCATCAGGATCGCCGACAATGCGGTCAGCGACGATGCCATGTCGGCCGCGACTAGGTTCGGCATGTTCGGCTTTCCGTCGGCGAAACCGCGCGAAAGTTCCAGCGTGCCCGCCAGCGCCTGGACGCCCAGATCATGCGAAGGCTTGTCGCGCAACGGACCGTTCTGCCCGAACGCGCTGATCGAACAGTAGACGATGCGTGGATTGCGCGCCGCAATGGCGTCGTAGCCGATGCCGAGGCGCGCCGCGACGCCAGGCCGAAACGCTTCGACGATCACGTCGGCCTCGTCGGCCAGGCGAAGAAACGCTTCGAGATCGCTCTTGTCCTTGAGATCGAGCGCGAGCGAACGCTTGCCGCGCGCGATGTTGCGAAACCACACCGAGGTTCCGTCGGCCGCGCGCGCTCCCATGACGCGCACCGGCTCGCCGGTGCCGTTCTTGGGCTCGACCATGATCACGTCGGCGCCGTGATCGGCCATGGTCATGGTCAAGTGCGGCCCCGGCAGAAACTGCGAGAGATCGAGAACACGAATGCCGGCGAGTTTCACGAGGGTGACGAACCTTGCAGGAATTCCAGCACCGCTTCCTTGTAGATCCTGTCGCCGACCGCGGTCATGTGATCGCGACGCGGCACGACGACCGCGCGTCCATGCGCAAACGCTTGTGCCAGAGGCTCGGGCTTGCCCGATTGGACGTCGTTCTCGCCGTCGACGACCAGCAC
>Ga0157372_10002991_pt1 | contig 18218 bp, 14 predicted proteins | sample C55metaG_FD_115307 | JGI IMG/M metagenome (GOLD analysis project Ga0157372, IMG submission 115307) | Corn rhizosphere microbial communities from Kellogg Biological Station, Michigan, USA - C5-5 metaG | ecosystem: Host-associated > Plants > Roots > Rhizosphere > Soil | place: USA: Michigan... | reverse complement strand
GCGGCAGCTCGCGTCGTTCGCGTCGAAGCGTTCGCGCATGAGCCGAGCGTACATCCGGCGCGCGGCGCGGAACTTCGCCACTTCCTCGAACAGGTCGTTGTGCGCGGCGAAGAAGAACGACAGCCGTGGAGCGAAACCGTTCACGTCGAGCCCGGCCTCGCGCGCACGCGACACGTACTCCATGGCGTTGGCGAAGGTGAATGCCAGCTCCTGGACCGCCGTTGCCCCTGCCTCGCGAATGTGGTAGCCGCTGATGGAGATCGGGTTCCAGCTCGGCACCTCCGCCGCGCAGAAGCGGAAGACGTCGGCGATCAGCGCGAGCGACGGCGCGGGCGGATAGATATACGTTCCGCGCGCGATGTACTCCTTGAGGATGTCGTTCTGGATCGTGCCGCTCAGCGCGTCGCGCGCGATGCCCCGCTCCTCGGCGACGACGATGTACATCGCGAGCAGCGTGGCGGCCGTCGCGTTGATCGTCATGCTGGTGGAGACCTTGTCGAGCGGGATGTCCTTCAGGAGGAGATGCATGTCCTCCACCGTATCGATCGCGACGCCGACGCGCCCCACCTCGCCGAGTGCACGCGCGGAGTCGGAATCGATTCCCATCTGCGTCGGCAGGTCGAACGCGACGCTGAGCCCCGTCTGGCCCATCTCCAGCAACAGAAGGAAGCGCTCGTTGGTCTGCTGGGCCGTCCCGAAGCCGGCGTACTGCCGCATCGTCCAGAGGCGTCCGCGGTACATCGTCGGCTGGACGCCGCGCGTGTACGGAAACCGCCCCGGGTCGCCGAGGTCGTGCTCGTAATCGAGCGGGGCCGGCCGATAGACGGGAGCGATGGGAATGCCGGAGGGGCTCTCTTTCTCGGAGGACATTTCCTAAAACTAACTGTGAATCGTGAAGCGTGAATCGCGAGACGTGACTGCAGAAGAGAGGAAGCGGCGGACAAAACCTGAAACGGCAGGATCCCTTGCTGGGACCTGCCGTTTCAGAGTCCATTCGTCGTCTTCTACGACTCGCTCGCTCGATTCAAGTCGTACGCTTCACGATTCTCAGCGTGAGCCGGGTTCTTGGCCCAGCCCCAGTTCACGGCGTGCGCCACGCTCACCCGTGCGTCACGCTATCCTCAGGCGCCGACCAGCGCGGTCTCTCCCGCCAGCGTCTGGTTTGCGAGGTCCACGTCCCGCTTCGACCCGATGAACAGCGGCACGCGCTGGTGCAGTTCCGTGGGCTGGATGTCGTTGATGCGCTGCACGCCGTCGCTCGCGGCGCCGCCGGCCTGTTCGCAGATGAACGCCAGTGGGTTCGCCTCGTACAGGAGTCGCAGCTTGCCGCCGGACATGCGTCCGTTTGCGGGATAGCAGAAGACTCCGCCGCCGAGCAGGTTGCGGTGGAAGTCTGCAACGAGTGAACCGACGTAGCGCACGTTGAGCGGACGGCGCCCGCCCTCGAGACCGCGATAGCGACGCATGAGCAGCCTGGTGGGCTCGTCCCACTGCGCCTCGTACGAGTCGTTCACCGACAGGTAGCGACCTTCATCCGGGATGCGGATGTTCGGATGCGAGAGGAGGAACTCGCCGATGGACGGATCGAGGGTGAAGCCGTGCACCCCCTGCCCCGTGGTGTAGACCAGCATGGTACTCGACCCGTAGATCACGTAGCCGGCAGCCACCTGCCGGCGGCCGGGCTGCAGCATGTCCTCCATCTCTCCGTGCCGTCCGCGCGTGATCTTCTGCACGACGGAGAAGATCGTCCCTACCGGTACATTCACGTCGATGTTCGACGAACCGTCGAGCGGATCGAACAGCAGGCAATACTTGCCGCAGCGGAAGCCGTCGGGGATCTGGATCAGGCCAGGCTCTTCCTCCGACGCCATGGCGCAGAGCCGACCGCCGTGATCCATCGCCTTGATGATCGTGTCGTTGGCGAAGACATCGAGCTTCTGCTGGATCTCGCCCTGAACGTTGGAGTTCGAGGTGGCGCCGAGAATATCGGCGAGGCCGGAGAGGCGGACCTTGCTGGCGATCATCTTGGCCGCGAGCGCCATGTCGTACAGGATGCCGGACAGCTCACCGGTGGCTTCCGGATGCAGGCGCTCCTGCTCGATGATGAATCGCTCGATCGTGACGACCGACGTCGCAGTGTGCTGGACCACGGGGCTGCCTCTACACGATGGGGGAAGCGCCGGAGATCCGGCGCGCGGCGTACGCCCGTGCGTCCGCCTCATAGGGATTCTCGGTGTAGCCGTGCCGGATGCTTCGCCAGAGATAGCGAAACGGAAACGCGCGATCTGCCTGAAACTGATGGACGTGCCGAAGTTCGTGCAAGAGTAATTCCGGGTCCAAGGACACGCCCGTCGCGAGCCAGATGGTCTTCCAGAGGGTTATCCCCGACACCGTGGACCGACCCAGCAGCCACCCGCCCACGCGCAATGGCAGACCGCCGCGCCGGTAGCGCGCTCCGGCCAGCTCCGGGAAGCGATCCAGCAACTCCGATGGCAGGGAGATCGGGGAACCGAGAATGAACACGCGAAGTCCGGGTCGGGTGGACAGGAGGTCGGGTCAGGGCGGCCCGTCGAGTGTCCAATGTTCGCCGCGCGCCTCTACTTCCAGACGTGTGCCATCGGTGCGGACGATGATGGTGCCAGCGAGGTCCGTACGCAGCGTGGGAACACCGGCTGCACCGAGGCGCTGTAATACCTCCACGTCGGGATGACCGTACGAATTGTTCGCACCGACGCTCACGAGCGCGAGACGCGGGTGGACGGCGGCAAGAAATTCCCCGGTGGTGCTCGTGTTGCTTCCATGGTGGGCGACCTTGAGAACGTCAGCGTGCAACGCATCAGGCCAATGGGACAACAACCACTCTTCTTCCGGCGCCTCGGCGTCGCCGGTGAGAAGAATCCGCACGCGACCGATGCGCACGAGGAGCACCGTGCTGGCCAGGTTCGCGTCGTTGAGAGTGGACGCCCACGCGGAATCGGGCGCGAGTGAGGTGATTACTACCTCGTCCACGACGAGTGAATCGCCCGGACGCACTCGACGCCACGGAATGTCATCCGCTCGTGCTTCGGCGAGGGCGGCGAGATAGGGTGGGGTGGTACCGACATAGCCCGGATCGAGGAACAGCTCCGGATGGAGCGCGCCGAACAGCGACGCCGCTCCGCCGACGTGATCGGCATGCGGATGGGACAGGGCGAACAGCGCGACTCGTCCTCCGCGGTGGGCGATGTACGGCACCACGACACTGCGGCCGGCGTCGCCCGTCGCCCAGCTGCGCCCGGCGTCCACGACGAGCCACCGGTTCCCGGTCGTGCGCAACGCGAGCGCGTCACCCTGCCCGACGTCGAGCATGTGCAGCTCGGTGAATGGCAGCGGGCGGTGCAGAAGCGGCTCGGCCGTCATGAGCGCGACACATCCGAGCGCCACGATGCACGCACGGGCCGGACGCTCCGACAGACAGGCAACCACCACCGCAGTGGCGGCTACCGCACCGGCCACCGCCGCAGCGAGCGTGGGATAGACCAGTGGCGCTCCACCGGGCACCGCGGCCGCGTGCGCGGCGACGCCGTCGAATGCCGCGAGCAGCAGATGTGCAGCGTCGGCGAGCAGTCGTTCCACGAACGGCACGGGAATGCAGAGCGCCAGGAAGAGCACCGGCTGCAGGAGTCCCATCACCGGGTCGGCGAGCAGGTTCGTGACCGGTCCCAGCAGCGCCACCCGTCCGAAGGTCCACGCGACGAGCGGCGCCGTCACGACCGTCGCGACGATGCTGACGAGCGCGGCGCGCGCCGTCGAGCGGCGGACTCCGGTCCAGCGTGTCGGGATGCTGCGGCGCGCGAGCGTTCCTCCCGCAACGAGCGCGATCGTACCGGCGATGCTCAACTGCCAGCCGAGGTCCAGGACCGTGCGCGGCGACACCAGCGGTACGACCCCGCCGATCGCCAGCACCGCCCATGGCGACGTGGGACGTTGCATCGCGAGGCTCGCGATGAACAGCGAGAGCATCGCCGCCGCCCGCACGGCGGGCGCGGGCGCCCCGATTCCCGCAACGTACGCCGCGAGCAGCGCGATGCTCACGAGACGGGCCGGCTGACGCGGCAGTCGCAGCACGCCCGCCAGCAGCTCCAGCGCCAATGCGATGATGGCGACGTGCAGCCCGGAGACGCTGAGCATATGGACGAGTCCCGCGCGCGCGAAACGATCGCGCTGCGCAGCAGGAATCATCGTCATGTCGCCGATCACGAGGGCGCGTACGACCGGGGCATCACCGGCGAAGATGCGATCGATCCGAGCGCCGGAACGCGCGCGCACCGCAGCGAACGACCACGGTCTCTGCACGTCGAGGATGCGTGCCGAACGGACGAGCAGGCCGCGCTCGTCCGCGGAGCCGATCCCCCGTACGCGGCCGCGACTTCCCGCGTCGGCGCGGCCGGCGCTGACGAGGAGCGTGGCGTGGGCCGAGCAGCCGGCGGCCGACACCGTCGCGCGCCCCACCCCGCCCTCCTCGGCTGGCGCATCGAACTCGGCGATCCATTCGTGCGAAGCCGCGAGCGCAGCGGAGCACCGCGCTGCGCGCTGCGTGTCGGCGAGGCCGAGCAGCGCCCCGGCAGCGACGACGGCGAGCAGCGAGGGATATCGGCCGCCACGACCGTGCGACAGGAGCAGCGCACCGAGGAGCGCGACAGCCGCGGCGAGCAGCGCCTGGCCGGGTCGACACGCCAGACCGATGGCCAGCCCGACGGCGTATGCGGCGGCGGCGCGCGCGACGAGAGGCATGCGCGCACGAAGCGGCGCGACGGTCCCCGGCGCGAGGGCGAATCTCCGCGCGCCGGTGCGAAATGCCGATCGAGCCTAGCCAGCCATCGGAAGCGGCTGCCGCTGCCGGACGACGGAACCGGTGAACGTCGAGCCGGTAGTGCCGGTGAGCTCGACGCTCAGATACTGGCCGAGCTGCGACGCATCCCCCGGAACGAGCACCGTGCGGAAGTCGCGCGTGCGCGTCATCAGCATCGACTCGCCGCGCCGTGCCTCGCGCTCCACGAGTACTTCGTGGCGCGTGCCCAGCGCCGCGAGGTTCCTGGCGCGCGAGCCCGTGCGGACCGTCTCCACCAGTCGTTGGAGCCGCTCGCTCGCCATGTCCGCCGGCACCGTCAGCTCAGCGGGCATCCTGGTGGCCGGCGTGCCTTCGCGCGGTGAGAAAATGAAGGTAAAGGCGTCGGCAAAGCCTACCTCTCGCACCGCACTCAGCGTCTCCGCGAAGTCTTCCTCCGTCTCACCAGGAAAGCCGACGATGATGTCCGTCGTGAGCGCAACTCCGGGGATGGCCTTGCGGATGCGATCGACGCAATCGAGGTAACCCTCGCGCGTATAGCGGCGCAGCATGCGCTTGAGCATGCGCGACGAGCCACTCTGCATCGGCAGGTGGACGTGTTCGCACACCGTCGGCACCTCGGCCATCGCGGTGACGACGCGGTCGGAGAAGTCGTTCGGGTGCGGGCTCGTGTAGCGCACGCGGCGGATGCCAGGAACGGTGCCGACGGCACGGAGCAGGTCGGCGAAGTCGTGCGTGCCGTCGTTGTATGAGTTCACCGTCTGGCCGAGCAGCACGACTTCCGTCATTCCCTCGGCGACGACGGCTTCCACCTCACGAACGACATCCTCCAGCCGCCGGCTACGCTCGGAGCCGCGCGTGCTGGGGACGATGCAGTAGGTGCAGCGATAATCGCAGCCGCGCTGTACCGGGATCCACGCCTTCACCTTGTCGAACCGCCGCGGCGTGAAGTCCTCGTAGTGCTCCTCGAGGTCGAACGTCGTCGCGATCGCCCGCTCGCCGCGTCGTGCGCCTTCCACGAGCTGCGGCAGCGCGCGATAGCCGTCCGGTCCCACGACGAGCGACACGTGCTTCGCGCGGTCCAGCAGCTGCGGCCCGAGCCGCTGCGCCATGCAGCCGGTCACGCCCATCACGGTATCGGCCTTCATGTGCCGCTTGAGCTCACCGAGCCGCCCGATCACCCGCTGCTCCGCATGATCGCGGATGGCGCAGGTGTTGATCAGGATGACGTCGGCTCCATCAGGCGCGTCGACGGGCTGATAGCCGGCGGCGGAGAGCTTCCCGAGCATCAGCTCGGAATCGCTCACGTTCATCTGGCAGCCGTACGTCTCGACGTAGACGGTGGGACGGGAGGAATGCGACATGAGCGAAAGGTAACCGGCCACGCAGGCGGGCAGCGGACTGACGCAGGCCCGGCGCGCACCCGTTCCCGGTCAGGTAATGATCGGCGCCGACTCCGCCGGCGGTCGCTCCGGCAGCCAGAAGTGGAACGCGCTTCCCTGCACCTCGCCGCCACTCTTGACCCAGATCTGTCCGCCGTGTGCCTCGACGACGAGCTTGCAGAAAGCGAGGCCGAGCCCGGAGCTGCGGACGCGCGGGATGTGCGGCGTCTTCACCTGCTCGAACTTGCGGAAGATGATGTCGTGGTACTCCGCGGGGATCCCGACACCGTTGTCGGCGACCGTGAAGAGCACGCCATCGCCCTCGCGTCTCGCCCCGAGCGTCACCGTGACGGCGCGGGCCGAGTGCGTAAGCGCGTTCTGCACCAGGTTGCTGAAGACGCGCTTGAGCAGCGCGTGATCGGCCTCGATCACGGGCGCGTCATCGGCGTGCTCGAGCTTCGTCGTCGCGCCTTCCTGCTGGAAGCGGATCTCCCAGTCGCGCTTGACTTCCGTGAGCAGCGCACCGGGCGCGATCTTCGTCAGGTTGAGTACGAGGCGGTTCTCCTCGAGGCGGGCCACTTCCAGCAGGTCCTCGATGAGCGCGAGGAGGTCTTCGCCGCGCCCCTCGGCGTCGGCGAGCGCGGTGCGCTGATCCAGGGTCAACGCGCCGAAATCCCCGTCGATCAGCATCTCCATCGCGCCGATCATCGACGTCAGCGGCGACTTGAGGTCGTGCACGATCATCTTCATCAGATCGTCGCGCACCTTCTCGAGTTCCTTCTGCTTGCGCAGGCTCTCCTCGAGCGCGTCGGTGGCCGCCTTGAGCTTGAGCAGTGAGCGCACGCGTGCGCCGAGCACGAGGCGATTGTGGGGCTTGGTGAGGAAGTCGTCGCCCCCAGCCTCGATGGCCTTCACGCGATCGGTCGTGTCGTTGAGCGCCGTGACGAAGATGACGGGAATGCGTGCCGTGCGCGGGTCGCGCTTGATGCGACGGCAGACTTCGAACCCCGTCGAGCGATCATCCACGCCGAGGTCACCGGCCGGCATCGAGACGTCGAGGATGCAGAGGTCGGGATGCTGGTCGAAGCAGGTCTGCAGCGCCGATGGACCGTCGCCGGCAGCGATGGCGCGGAAGCCGAGCACGTGGAGCTGGTCGAACAGCAGCTCCACGTTCGCCGGCACGTCGTCGGCAACGAGGATGACCGGTGCGTCAGCCGGAGGTGGAACGAGCTCGTTCATCGTTCAGGGACGCACCGTGATACCGACGCTCAGCGTCCACGCCGTCTCCTGGACGTCGATCCCCGTCGCGTCCCGCGTGGCGCGAATGCCCGCCACGTCGAGCGCCGCGCGGCCGCGCGCGATCAGCGTGCCCGCTCCGATGGACAGGCTGCGCTCGCGCACCGGCGTGGCGCCGACGCCGAAGGGGAGCGTACGCCAGCGACCGCCGGCCCGCAGCTGCAGTGAGCGACCCGCGAAGTGCGGCCCGAGCACGTCCGCGCCAACGCTCGAGTCCCAGCTGTCGTGAATCACGAGACCAGACGAGCTGAGGCCCGCCATGTTGGACCAGGTGTCGTGCGCGGTGCGCACGGCGATGCTGGTGCCCCGGATGCCGAGAAACGCCGCACTGAGCGCGAGCCGGTCGGGGACGCGCGCGTCGGCCTTCGTCGTGTCACCGCGCTTGAGCTCGAGGTTGCCGCCACGACGGTAGGACGCGGCAAACACGGCCGCCCGACCGGCGTACAGTTCGATGCCGCCCGAGAAGGCATTGCCCGTATACGTCACCGTGCTCGTATCCACCAGACGCGCGTATCGGGTGCTGTCGTCGAACACCTGCGTGCTGTTCAGCCGGTTGTCGCCACTGATGGCGTGTGCGCCGACGCCGAGGTGCACCCAGGTCGCCGGCTCCCAGGCGAGCGCCAGACGCACGTCGCCGATCGCGCCGTCGCTCGTGAAGGTGTTCGTGCTGCCGATCGGCGTTCCGCCGACGATCACGGAGCCGTGCGTCGTCGTCTGGAAGCTGCGGTCGAGGAGGTTGGTGGCGCTCAGGCTTGCCGCCACGCTGCTCGAGATGCGAACCGCGCCGAGGATCAGCGGATAGCGCGCGATCGTGGAGGTCTGCGACTGGCCGCCCACGCTGAGCTTGCGGTATTCGGGCTCGGCCTGGAAATAGAGCGCCGTGCCGCCGAGGTTGAGAATCGCGGACGGATTGCTCACCGAGAGCGGATCGATCTCGGCGAGGGCGCCCCCAGTACCGAGCGTGCGCGTGCTGAGGGTGCCCGTGGGATAGCCGAAGCCCTGCGTGCTGAGGGTTCCCTGGGCACTGGCGGCAGCCGGGACGGCAACGAGCAACGACGCCAGCAGACGGAGTGAAGGGCGAGACATCATCACGGGATCCCGAAGCCGCGGCGCGGCACGTAGGTGAGCCGCAGTCGCGGACGGACGTCGGCTGGAGCATCGGACGAGTAGAAGTCGATCTCGCCGGGGGAGGTGCCCTCCTGCGCCGCAGTGAGCACGAGTGCACGCGTTGCCTTGTCAGCGCCGACGACGCGCCAGGCGCGCACGAGATTCACGATCTCCACGCGCCGGATCAGGTCCTGCCCCGGTACGACGCGCAGCGTGTCGATCGGGAAGCTGTTCGTCGGAGCGAGGAAGTTCAGCTCCGTCTTCACGTCCGTGATGCTCGGACCGGCAAGGATCGCCGAGGTGAGCACGGTGATCGTATCACCGCTTCCGCCGGCGGATCGCGGCGCGCGCTGGGTCAACTCGAGCGAGGCCCGGATCACCTGCACCGAGTCGAGCACGATGGGCGGAATGAGGAAGCGAAGGTAGCTGCGCGCGCCGTTCATGCCGCCGACCGCGAGAAAATCCTGCGGCGGAGGCGGCAGCACGCCGGCCGCGATCACTGGATAGAGCGCGAGCCCCGACGCGACGACCGGATCGTCGGTAGGCGTGAGCGAGGTGAGCTGGATCGTATCCGGTGCCACCGTGCTGTCCGTGGACGTGCGGAAGCGAATGCGCGGCGTGAAGGCCGAACCCGAGACGCGCAGCGTGGGGAACGACCCGTCGCGCAACTTGAGGCCGACGCGCAGCCGGGCCTTCGCCTGGATCTTGGCCAGCAGGGCGTCGTTGCTCAGCTGCAGTCGCAGCGTGTCTCGCACCTGCGCCGGCTGGAACGTGGTGGATCCGATCAGCCGGTCCGGCCGGAACAGCGGGATCACCGCATCGGCATTCGTGTCGGCAGCGGTCGTGTCCACATCGTAGGCATCGATCGTCACCGCCGTCGTGGGACGCACGAACGTCGTATCGACGACGAAGATCATCGTCGCGCTGTCCACGAAGGCGATCGCGCTGTCGGCCTGCGCTGTGGCGGGCACGTACGTGCTCGGCAACGTGTCGAAGCGGGCGACGATGCGCGAATCCGCCGTGTCGCCGCGCGCGACGAGCGACAGCTCCCGCGTGGTGCCAAGCTGCGGATAACCGGTCAACGTGGTGTCGAACACCACGGCGTCGGTGAGCAGGGTGTCGCGCAGCGTGGCGCTCTGGTCGGAGCACAGCTCCGGGCAACCGAGCGAGCTGGTGACCTGCTCCGAGCAGGCACCGAGCGCAAGAAGCAGAGCGATGCCAAGGGCACCGCGAGCGATCCGATCAGGCACTTCGTACACTCCGTCCGTCGTCGCGGCGCGCGTCATCGGCGCCCCAGCGACGTGGGGGTAAAGGCATGAGGAAGAAGCTCGGCCATCGTCCACCGCGCTTCGGCGCCACCGCGGGTGACGCTCAACACTTCGAGCTCCGGCGCGAACTCCATGAGGACCTGCCGACACGTCCCGCAGGGCGATGCCGGCGAGTCGGCTTCGGTGGCGATGACGATGGCGCGGAACGAACGCACGCCTCTCGTCACGGCTGCGGCCACGGCTGCGCGCTCGGCGCAGATCGTGGCTGGATACGCCGCGTTCTCCACGTTGCAGCCTTCGGTGACACTACCATCGGCCGCGAGCAGTGCCGCCCCGACACGAAAGCCGGAATACGGCGCGTACGCGCGCTCCATCGCGCCCATCGCACGCTCGGTGAGCGTGATCCAGACACGATCGGCGGGCAGGAGCCCGACCGCACGCTCGCTCACCGGTCGCGCTCCAGGCTGGGAAGAAAGCTGCTCCCCTGACCGCGGAATCCGACGTTCAGCCACTCCGCGACGGTGGCGCCGAGATCCGAGAAGGTCTGACGCACTCCGAGCGAGACCGGATGTGCGGCGTCGCCCAGTGCCAGCAGCGGCACGTTCTCGCGAGCGTGATCGCTCGAGGGAGTCGTCGGGTCGTTTCCGTGATCGGCGGTGATGAACAGCAGGTCGTCCTCTCGAAGCGCGGCGCGGATGGCGGGCAATACGTCGTCGAATTGACGCAGTGCGTTCGCGAACCCTGCCGCATCGTTGCGGTGGCCAAACAGCGTGTCGAAATCTACCAGGTTGGCAAAGAGCAACCCACCCTGTTCTCCCTGGAGCCACTCCAGTACATCCTGGATGCCCTCGGCGTTCCCTGCCGTGTGGCGCGAGCGAATCGCGCGGCCGGCGAACAGATCGTCCACCTTGCCGACGCCCGCGCGCGGGATACCGGCGGCGGCCAGGGCATCGAGGAGCGTTTCACCGGGCGGAGCGATGCTGTAGTCGCGACGGTTGCCCGTCCGCTTGTACGCGCCCGACTCACCAACGAACGGACGCGCGATGACGCGTGACACGTCGTTGGGCGCGACGAGCTGACGACGCGCCGTCTCACACGCCGCGTACAGCTCATCGAGGGGCACCGTCCGTTCGTGCGCCGCCACCTGGAAGACCGAATCGGCAGAGGTGTAGACGATCCACTTCCCGGTGCGCTCGTGCTCGGCGCCCAGGCGGTCGATGATCTCCGTTCCACTCGCCGCCACGTTGCCGATCACGCCGCGACCCGTTGCTCGCGCGAACGCATCGATCACCGGTGACGGGAAACCCTCCGGATAGGTCGGAAACGGACGCTCCAGGTGCAGACCGGCGATCTCCCAATGACCCGTGGTGCTGTCCTTCCCCGCCGACGCGGGCTGCATCATACCCCACGCGCCTTCCGCCGCGTCAGCCGGCGCGACGTGCGCCAGCGGGCGGATGTTGCCGAGTCCCGCGCGTTGAAGGTTCGGCAGCGAGATGTCAGCGATGGTCTCGCACACGTGACCGAGCGTATCGCTGCCGACGTCGCCGTAGCGCGCCGCGTCGGGCGCCTCGCCGATGCCGACGCCGTCGAGCACGAGGATGATGGCGCGACGTCTCATGCGGCGGCCACGGCCTGCTCTTCGTGCAGGTATCGGCGCGGCAGCCGCTCGCGAAGCCCGGTGAGGACCTCGTACGGCGAGAGCTCGCTGCGCTGTGCCAGCTCCGCGATCGTGATCACGTCCCCGCCGTCGCGACCGAGCAGGGTGACGACATCGCCGAGCGCGGCATCGGTGCCCGTCACGTCGAACATGGTCATGTCCATCGTCACGAGCCCGGCAACAGGAACGCGACGTCCGCCGAGCAGCGCCTCGGCGCGATTGCTCAGGCTGCGGCGATAGCCATCGGCGTACCCCACGGGCACGGTGGCAATCCTGCGCTCACCGGCGGCGCGCCAGGTGGCGTCGTAGCTCACGGTCTCGCCATTACCGAGCGTGCGCAGCTCGACGATCCGTGCGCGCACCGCAGCGACCGGTTCCGGTGCGAGTGGCCCTCCCTCGACGTTCGCCACGCCGTAGAGAAACACGCCGGGGCGGCACAGCGACCACGGACTCGGCGCCCGCCGCTCGACCGCGGCGCCGTTCTCGGCGTGGACGAGCGACGGACGCACCGGCAGCGCATCGAGCGCGACGGCGAACCGTCGCTCCTGCTCGTCGCGGCTGGCGTCGTCCAGTTCGGCGGAGTGGAAGTGTGTGAAGACGCCGGTGGGCACTGCGCGCTCCAGCAGGTCGCGATGTTTCGCGACGGCATCCCAGCGCATGCCCGCGCGTCCCATGCCGGTATCGATCTGGAGGTGCCACGGCCGCCCGGTGCGAACCCACGACTCGATCACCGCCGGATCGCCGAGCGCCGGCGTGAGATCGGCGCGACGCAGGGAATCGATTTCGGTGCGCAGGATGGGCGTGAAGACCACGATTGGACGCGTGATGCCGCCGCGGCGGAGCTCATCGCCCTCCGTAACGGTGGCTACGCCGTAGCCCCACGGATCGAGCGCATCGAGCGCGAGGGCGGCACGGAGGCCGCCGAGGCCGTAGCCGTCGGCCTTCACCATGGGAAGCAGGGGCACGCCAGCGCGTGCCGCTACGGCAGCCCCGTTTCGGCACAGAGCGCCCAAGTCGATCTCGACCCAGGCGCGTGTCATGGGACGGCGCGGTTCGCTATCATGTGCAGACTGAAGAAGATACGGACCGGAGAGAAGCCATGCAACAAAGGGCCACGCTGAACGACGCCCTCGAGCTGATGAAGGATCTTCGTCGGCGATGCGAATGGGATGCCGCGCAGACACACGAGTCACTGCGCCCGTACCTGATCGAGGAAGCCTACGAAGTGGACGACGCGATCCGGTCGGGCAACGACCAGGCGCTGCGCGGGGAGTTGGGCGACCTGCTCCTCCAGGTGCTGTTCCACAGCGTGGTGGCCGAGGAGCGTAAAGCGTTCGACTTCACGGACGTGGTAGAAGGTTTCCTCACGAAGATGAAGTCGCGTCATCCCCATCTCTACGAGGGCGGGGAGCGCCAGAGCTGGGAGGGGATGAAGGCGAAGCAACGCGAGAGCCTCGTCGACGGACTGCCGGCGGATCTTCCCTCGTTGCATCGGGCGTTTCGCCTTCAGGACCGCGCGGCGGGAGTGGGCTTCGACTGGCCGGATGCCGCAGGGCCGGCAGAGAAGGTCGAGGAAGAACTGGCGGAGGTGCGCGACGAGATCGCGACCGGCGCGAAGCCCGGCGAGCACGGCGTGCCGGCCCCGAGGCTCGAAGAGGAGTTGGGCGATCTGCTCTTCTCGGTGGTCAATCTCTGCCGCAAGCTCGGCGTGCACCCATCGCTCGCGCTGGACAAGGCAAACGTGAAGTTCGCCTCGAGGTTCCAGGCGGTGGAACGGCTGGCGAAGGAGCGCGGCGTGGACGTGCGGGCGGCGGGGCTGCCAGCTCTCGACCGGTTATGGGTCGAGGCAAAATCCGCTGAGAGGTGAATCGTGAGCCGCAACAACGAACGACGGTTCAGAGGAAACTACCGAACGAGCTGAAACGACAGGATGTCCGGTGGACGCCCTCGACTCCGCGCGCGGAGGCTGGCTCTGCCTCACGAGTTCCTCGCTCGATCGGAACGAGAGAGGAGGCCTCCTGCCGCACGGAGGCTGACGTGAGGCGACGATCATCCTGCCCCAGTGGTCCTCCCGCTTCCTCTTCCTGTCGTTGTTGATGGTTCACCGTTCACGTCGAAGCCGGATGGGCGCAGGACCTACGGTTTCAACCGGTGCATCATCCTCGGGAACGCAATCACCTCGCGGATATGCGGCGTGCCGCAGATCCAGCCGACGGTCCGCTCGAGACCGAGTCCGAAGCCGGCGTGCGTGAAAGTGCCGTAGCGACGCAGGTCCAGGTACCAGTCGTACGCCTCCATCGGCAGTCCCTCCTCCTTGATGCGCGCGACCAGCCTGTCGTAGTCGTCCTCGCGCTGCGAGCCGCCGATGATCTCGCCGTAGCCCTCGGGCGCGAGCAGGTCGTCGCACAACACCGTCCGCGGATCGTCGGGGTTCTCCTTCATGTAGAACGCCTTCGCTTCCTTCGGATAGTTGAACACGAACACGGGCTTGTCGTAGTCCTCGACGATGAGCGCCTCGTCCTCCGCGCCAAGGTCGTCGCCCCATTTGGTGGCGCTGCCCTTCTTCTGCACCAGCGCGACCGCATCCGTGTAGTTCAGACGCGGAAACGGCGGCTTGATGTTCTCCAGCTTCGAGACGTCCCGCTCGAGCTCCGTCAGCTCGACGCGACGGCGCTCGAGCACGCGCTGGACGAGGAACGACACGAAGTCCTCTTGCAGCCGCATGTTCGCCTCGGAGTCGTTCCAGGCGACTTCCGGTTCGATCATCCAGAACTCCGTCAGGTGCCGGCGCGTCTTGGACTTCTCGGCGCGGAACGTGGGGCCGAAGGTGTAGATCTTCCCGAACGCCGCCGCGGCCGCCTCGCCATAGAGCTGGCCGGTCTGCGCGAGGTAGGCGTTCCCTTCCTCGAAATACTCGGTCGCGAACAGACCGGCGCGCTCGCCGATCGCGGCGGTGAGGATGGGCGTGTCCACGCGCAGGAAGCCGCGCTCGTAGAAGAAATCGTGGATTGCCTGTTCCACCTCGCTCCGGATCACGGCGATCGCGCGCTGGCGCGGAGAGCGCAGCCAGAAGTGCCGGTTGTCGAGCAGATAGTCGATGCCGTGTTCCTTCGGCTGGATCGGGTAATCCGAGCCACTCGGTCCGATGATCGTGAGATCCGTGACACCGATCTCGTAGCCGCCGGGTGCGCGCGGCTCGGCGCGTGGCTCGCCGGTCACGGCGACCGACGTCTCCGTCGTCAGCTCGGAGAAGCGCGTCCACACGTCGGGCGCCAGCTGATTCTTCACGAACACCGTCTGGCAGGTGCCCGTGCCGTCACGCAGCACGGCGAAGGCGATCTTGCCCGACGAGCGAAGGTGCGTGACCCACGCGCGGACGGTGACGGGGGTGCCGACGTGCGACGACAGTTCGGCGATGCGAACGAAGGGAACGCTGGACATGTAACGAGTTTCGGGCGAGTGGCGCGAAGCGGTAGCCGCACCTAGAATGCCGAGCGGACACGTGGTGCTGCGCATATGCGCGAGCGCCGCTCCGGGGCCGAACCAACAATGCTATACGCGCTCCCGGGTCCGGCAAAGGGCCGTCGCGGCGAGCTCCTTGCACAACCGGGCTGCACCTCACCCGTACGCACTCTCCATGACCCTGCGATCGAGGCTCGCCCTCGGCCTCGTCATCATCGCCGCGGTTCTCACCGTGCCGCTGTTCGTGGCTCGCAGTGCCCTGCTCCGCTTGCATGGGCAGGTGCGCAGCCTGCGCGAAGGAGAGTTCCAGGCCTCGCTGGTGCTCGGTCGCCTGCGTGACGCCATGGGCGACGTACGTGCCCGCGAAGTGGCGCTGGGCGTCGTGCGAAGCGACACGGTGCATCGGGAACTGCTGGCAGCGCTGAAGAAGGCGGAGGTGCTCGCCGACTCGCTCGACCGCCACGAACTGGACGGCGCGGCACAGCGCATTCGCACCGCGCTGACGCAGGTGCGCTCGGGCGCGGAGGACGAGTACCGCGCCATGCGCGCCGGCCGGAGCGCGCTCGCCGACAGCATTTCGCAAACGCGCGTCGCCCCCGCGCTGCACGATGCGGACGCTGCGCTCTCACCGGCGGAGCTGGTGCTGCGCACCAGGACGCAGCAACGGGTGCTGAATGCCGAGAACGCGCTCGGCGACGCCGAACAGGTCTCGCTGGCCGCACTGGTCGTCGCCCTCGCACTCGCCGCGGCCATCGCCTGGTGGCTCACCCGCTCCATCAGTCGACCGGTGCACGAGCTGGAACAGGGGATGCGCGCGGTGGCCGATGGCGAGCTCGGCCACCAGTTGCATTACCGAACTGATCGGCGTGACGAATTCGGCCGGCTCGCCACGAGCTTTCAGGAGATGAGCCGCCAGTTGGCCGAGCTGGACAAGCTCAAGGCGGAGTTTGCGTCCATCGCCTCGCACGAGCTGAAGACGCCGATCAACGTGATCCTCGGCTACGTCCAGCTCATGGAGGAAGGGATCTACGGCCCGCTGAACGAGAAGCAGCGGCAGGTCGCGCAGACCCTCGAGGTGCAGGCCAAGGCGCTCGCTCGCCTCGCGGCGCAGTTGCTGGATGCCAACCGCTTCGAAGCGGGGGGTGGCAGGATCGAGCCCCGGCCCGTCAAGCTCGCCGCGATGCTGGACGAACTGGAACGATCCTTCCATGTGCTCGCTGTGCAGCGCGGGATCGATTTCCGCGTCGTGCGCAGCGCCGGCCTGCCGGACGAAGTAGTGTGGGATCCCGAACGGATGAACGAGGTGACGGGAAACCTCCTGTCGAACGCGTTCAAGTTCACGCCCTCGGGAGGACGCGTGGAGCTGGACGCGGCACCCGCAGAGAACGACTGCATCCGGCTCACCGTGTGCGATACGGGCGCGGGAATTCCGGCGGATCAACTGCCGCACGTGTTCCAGAAGTTCTACCAGGCTGACAATCAGGGCTCGGCGTCGGCGGTGGGTACCGGGCTCGGACTGGCGATCACGAAGGGGATCGTCGAGGCACACCAGGGTCAGATCAAATGCGAGAGCACCGAGGGCCAGGGAACCACGTTCACGCTGTTGCTGCCGATCGTCGCCACCAACCGGCGACGGCCGGGACAGCAGACGCCCGCGCACGGCGTGCCGGCCTGAGGAGTCGCACCTCGCCCAGGGCGCTCCTGACCTTCGCCGCGCTCGCGTTGACGGCGTGCAATGCGCTGGTACGCGCGTCTGCCACGCCTGTACAGCCCCCGGCGCCGCAGGCATGGGCCCATGCGAGTGCCGTGGCGGCCAGTCAGGTCGGTGCGGGAAGCTACGCCGCCGCCGACCGCGTGCTCGCTGACTTCGCCGCGCAGTATCCGGGCACGCCGCAGGCGCTGTCGGCCACCCTGCACCGCGCACTGTACAAGGCCGATCCGGCAAACCAGACCGCCACGGCGCGCGACGCCACGGCAGTTCTGGACTCCGCGCTCGCCACGCCACTCGATTCCGCGGGCAAGGTCGACCTGCGCGCCCTGCGACGCGTGACGGCAGCGCTCGAGCGGGCGGCTGCGCTGGCGTCCAGCGGCAGCGGCGGCACGAGCACCCCCGACAACGCACGCGTGGACGACAGCAAGTCGACCAGCGAGGAGGTGCAGCGCCTGCGCAACGAGCTGGCGAAGGCGAACGCAGAGCTCGAGCGGATCAAGAAGCGGGTGGCGCAGCCGAAGCCGTAGGCACTGCGGCCGGTCAAAGCTGGGAGCGGCGGGAGGCCGGATGTGGGAATCTCACGAGGTCGGGAGGATGTTCCTCACCTCTGACCCTAACTTCCTGATCCGCGGCATTCTGACCTTGGCCTCCCGCCATTCGCTCTCACCCCACCCTGAACAGCTCCAGCGACCTCGCATAGCGCTCACCGAGCACTTTCCGCAGGGGTGCGTGCTCCGGACGCTCCAGCTCCGGATCGCTGGCCAGCAGGATGTCGGCGGCCTGGCGCGCCTGCTCGTTCAGCAGCTCGTCGCGCAGCGGGTCGGCGACGCGAAACGCGGGCACGCCGCTCTGGCGCTCGCCGAACAGGTCACCCATGCCGCGCTGCTGCAGGTCGGCGCGCGCGATCTCGAAGCCGTCGTCGCTGCCGACGAAGACGTCGAGGCGCTGCTTCGTCTCCGGGCTCACATCGCCGAGCAGGATGCAGAACGATGCGTCGGCGCCGCGGCCGACTCGGCCGCGGAGCTGGTGCAGCTGTGACAGCCCGAAGCGCTCCGGGTGTTCGATCAACATCACGCTCGCGTTGCCCACGTCGATGCCGACCTCGATCACCGTGGTGGCCACGAGAATGTCGATCTTCCCGTCGCGGAAGTCGCGCATGATCGCGTCCTTCTCGTCTGCCGACATCCGGCCGTGCAGCAGCGCCACGCGGCGAGCGGCGAATGGTCCGCTGGCCAGCACTTCGTACATCGTCGCTGCGGCCTTGAGGTCGGTCTTCTCGGATTCCTCGATCACCGGGTAGACGATGTAGGCCTGACGTCCCTTCTCGACCTCTCGATCCACGAACTGGAGCACGCGCTCGCGCGCCGACTCCGGGCGCATCGCGGTGGTGATCGGCTGCCGTCCCGGCGGTCGTTCGTCGAGGATGCTCAGGTCCAGGTCGCCGTACAACGTGAGCGCGAGCGAACGCGGGATGGGGGTGGCCGTCATGAGCAGCACGTCCGGCGAT
>Ga0157372_10002989_pt1 | contig 18220 bp, 14 predicted proteins | sample C55metaG_FD_115307 | JGI IMG/M metagenome (GOLD analysis project Ga0157372, IMG submission 115307) | Corn rhizosphere microbial communities from Kellogg Biological Station, Michigan, USA - C5-5 metaG | ecosystem: Host-associated > Plants > Roots > Rhizosphere > Soil | place: USA: Michigan... | reverse complement strand
GCTGACGCCGGTGAAGGAGACGCCGGCCCAGCGCGTCGAGCGCATCAAGCGTGAGAAGGCGCCGTGGTCGATCATGGATGACATCCGTCGCTACTCGCGCGAAGGGTTCTCGGCAATCGACAACGAGGACCTCACCGTCCGCTTCCGTGCCTGGGGACTCTACACCCAGGGCGACGGCCGCGGCACGCGCGGCGACGAGATGCCCTTCTTCATGATGCGCGTGCGCACGCCGAACGGGCTCCTCACCTCCGCCATGGTGCGGCGCATCTCGGACATCTCGGACGAGCACGCGCGCGGCAGCATCGACATCACCAACCGGCAGAACTTCCAGCTCCACTGGCTGCGCATCGAGGACATCCCGACCATCTGGGAATCGCTCGCCGAAGTCGGCTGGACGAGCATGGGCGCCTGCGGCGACAACCCGCGCACGGTGACCGGCTGCTCGCTCGCCGGCGTCGAGCACGACGAGCTGATCGACGCGAGTCCGATCGCCGTCGCCGTCGACAAGCGGCTGAACGGGAATCCCGAGTACGGCAACCTCCCGCGCAAGTTCAAGATCACGATCACCGGCTGCCAGCACTGGTGCTCGTACCCGGAGATCAACGACATCGGCGTCACCGCGGTGCGTCGCGCCGACGGGGTCGTCGGCTTCCACGTGCGCGTTGGTGGCGGTCTCTCGACCAAGCCGCATCTCGCCGTGCTACTGCCTGCCTTCGTGCATCCGGAGCAGGTCCCCGACGTCGTCGAGACGATCACCGCGATCTTCCGCGATTCCGACGAGCTGCGCGTCAACCGCGCCAAGGCGCGGTTCAAGTTCCTCTTCATCAATCACGGCTGGACCGCCGAGTCCTTCCTCGCCGAGGTCGAACGTCGGCTTGGCTACAAGCTCGACGCACCGGCCGAAGACAACGCGCCCGAGGGGCACTATCGCGACCACATCGGCGTGCACCCGCAGAAGCAGCCTGGCCTCAGCTACGCCGGCTTCTCCGTGGTGTCGGGACGCATCTCCCCCGACCAGTTGCGCGGGCTCGCCGCCCTCGCCGACGAGTTCGGCGACGGCTCGCTGCGCCTGAGCGCGATGCAGAACATCCTCATCACCAACATCAGGAACGAGCGCACCGCCGAGCTGGTCGAGCGCAGCAGAGCGCTCGGCGTCGCGCTCGACGGCTCGCCCTTCCAGCGCGGAACCGCGTCGTGCACCGGCAGCGAGTATTGCAAGCTCGCGATCACGGAGACGAAGCTGTTCAGCATCCGCCTCGCGCAGGAGCTCGAGGATCGACTCCCCGGCTTCACCGACACGGTGAAGCTGCACGTTGCCGGTTGCCCGAACTCGTGCGGCCAGCATCCCATCGCGGACGTCGGCCTCCAGGGCGTGCTGCTCAACCAGGGCGGCGTCCAGGTGGAAGGCTTCGACTTCTTCGTCGGTGGCGGGCTCGGAAAGAACAGCACGCTCGGACACCGCGTCGGGTTCCGCACGCCCGCGGACGACGTGCCCGAGGCACTGGAGCGCCTGTTCTCGACCTACTCCAGCGAGAAGCTCGAGGGCGAGAGTGTGCGCGCCTGGACGGGCCGCGTCGGCGACGCGGGTGTGAAGGCCATTCTGTCGGGGGCGCGGGCATCCGCGAGTCCTGTCGCATGACGACGTTCGCGCAACCCATCGTGGGCAGCGGCCACCGCGTCGACGCGGTGATCGGCCGCACGCCGGTCGTCCGGCTCGAGCGGGTGGCGACGCCGGAGATCGCCGAGGTGTGGATCAAGCTCGAGGGCGCGAATCCTGGCGGCTCGATCAAGGATCGCACGGCACTCGGGATGATCCTCGACGCGGAAGCCCGCGGCGTCCTCAAGCCTGGGGATACCATCGTCGAGCCGACGTCGGGGAATACCGGGATCGGCCTGGCGCAGGTGGCGTCGGCACGCGGCTATCGCCTCATCCTCTGTCTGCCGGATTCGGCGAGCCACGAACGCAAGCGCACCCTCGAGGCGTACGGCGCGGAGCTGGTGCTGACCGATCCCGAGCGGCGCATGCTCGCCGCGATCGAGGCGGCGGAGCGGATCCGCGACGAGACCGGGGCGTGGTTGCCGAACCAGTTCTCGAATCCGGCCAACCCGCGCATCCACTACGAGACCACGGGCCCGGAGCTCTGGGCGCAGATGGACGGTCGAATCGACGCGTTCGTCTATGGTTCCGGCACGGGCGGGACCATCACCGGCGTCGGTCGGTTCCTCAAGGAGCAGCGGTCGGACATCCTCGTGATCGCGGTCGAGCCGGCGCGCTCGCCCGTGCTCTCGGGCGGGACGCGCGGCCAGCACCAGTTCCAGGGGATGGGCCCCGGCTTCATCCCGGACAACCTCGACCGGTCCGTGCTCGACCGGGTCATCCCGGTGTGGGAGGAGGACGCCTTCCCCGTCGCGCGTCGGCTCGCGCGGGAGGAGGGGTTGTTCGTCGGGATGTCGAGCGGCGCCATCGCCTTCGCCGCCCTTCAGGTGGCCACGTCCCTGGGAGCGGGGAAGCGGGTCGCGATGATCGCGCCCGATACCGGTGCGCGATACCTGTCGACGGTGCTCTTCTCGGCGGACGACGCGCCGGACCCAGCCGCGCACGGGGTGCTCTGACCAGTACGGGAGCCGGAGCGATATCCGGTCACGAGTCGCCATCCCACCGATAGGCGTCGGCAGAATCGCATGAGTGCGAGCCCGGAAGTCCGGGCTCGCATTTTTTTTTGCTGGCCATGACGGGGATTCGGCGGAGTGATGCAGTTTCAGTGCAAGAGCGACCTTGTACGGTTGCACATTTTGCAATTTTGAAGGCCTTTTAAGCGTCTTAGTGAGTTTTTTGTGCATTTTTTGCAAATTTTGCTTGACACTTGGATTTTGTTGTCCTAGAATGGCGTCGTGATCGACACGCCAGCCTGTTGCGCCCTCGCGGCGCCGCCCGGGAACGACTCCAACGCGCAGCACCGCGACCGCAGCCTGGTCTCGGGCTCCAAGCGCGCGGGCGACCGAGATCGCGGCAACGACGGCAGCAATCCGCGGAGCAAGCGGACGGGACGGGGCTGAGCGCGGCAGGCAACGCAGGACGCAGTGTGAATGCCCCGCCCCCGTGAGTCGCCCGACGAGCACGGGGGCTTCGCATGTGTCGAGGCGGAGGGGGATCGGAGCAGAAGACGTCAGCTCGAGCGACCAGTACACCATCACTCCAGGAGCGAACATGGAATCGCGGGGACCCTCACTCGTACGGCGGGGATTGATGGCCGGCGCAGTACTCGGCGCGCTCGCCGCGCCCTCTCTCCTGCTCGCCCAGGGCGCTGCCCCGGCGCCACCGAAGCTGGAGGACCTGGCCAAGACCGTCGCGGACAATGGCGCGGCGTTGAACATGGTCTGGACGCTGGTCGCCGGCTTCCTCGTCATGTTCATGCAGCTCGGCTTCGCGATGGTGGAAACGGGCTTCACGCGCGCGAAGAATGCCGGTCACACGGTGACGATGAACTTCCTCGTCTACGCGATCGGCATGCTCGCCTACTGGGTGATCGGCTTCGCGTTGCAGATGGGTGGCGTCGGCGCCCTCGGTACCCTTGGCGGTTACGACGGACTGAACTCGATGTTCAGCATCACCGTCGGAGGCCATGAGTGGGGGCTCTTCGGCATGAAGGGTTTCTTCCTCACCGGCGTCGCCTACAACGCGTCGGTGTTCGCGTTCTTCCTCTTCCAGATGGTGTTCATGGACACCACGCTCACGATCCCCACCGGGGCCCTCGCCGAGCGCTGGAAGTTCTCCTCGTTCTGCATCTTCACGATCTTCCTCGGCGCCATCATCTACCCGGTGTTCGGCAACTGGGCGTGGGGCGGCGGCTGGCTCTCGGCGCTTGGCCGCAACGCCGGCCTGGGGAATGGCTACGTCGATTTCGCCGGCTCCGGCGTCGTGCACCTCACGGGCGGCGTGATCGCGCTCGTCACCTGCAAGCTCCTCGGACCCCGGCGCGGCAAGTTCAACGCGGATGGCACGCCGAACGTCATCCCCGGCCACAACATCCCGATGGCGATCTATGGCACCTTCGTCCTCGCCTTCGGCTGGTTCGGGTTCAATGCCGGCTCCACGCTCGCCGGCACCGACGTCCGCATCGGTGTGGTCGCGACCAACACCATGCTCGCCGGTGCTGCAGGGACGGTTTCGGCGATGGCGTGGGTGTGGATGAAGTACGGGAAGCCCGACCCCTCGATGCTCGCCAACGGCATGCTCGCGGGCCTCGTCGCGATCACCGCGCCCTGCGCCTTCGTCACCGCACCCTCGGCCGTCATCATCGGTCTCATCGCCGGTCTGCTCGTCTGCTGGGCCGTCGTGTTCTTCGAGAAGTCGCTCAAGCTCGATGACCCGGTCGGCGCGATCTCGGTGCACGGCGTCAACGGTCTCTGGGGCGTGCTGGCCGTAGGCATCTTCGCAGATGGCACCTATGGCGGCGGCCTCAATGGTGTGACGGGCAACGTGACGGGCCTCCTGTACGGGGGGACCGGGCAGATCGCCGCGCAGATGATCGGCGCGTGCGCCAACTTCACATGGGTCGCTGCGTCCAGCTACGCGGCGTGGAAGATCACGAGCCTCGTCACCAGCGGCAGCCGCGTCTCCGCCGCCGTCGAGGAGCTCGGACTGGACATCCCGGAGATGGGCGCGCTGGCCTATCCGGATCGCGGCGACATGACGACCGGCGTCGTCCTCGCGCACGCCGAAGCGCCGTCGCTCAGCGCCACGGCGACCAACTACGCACCCGTCGCTGGCGACTGATGTCCTGGCGAGTGGAGCGAGACGCGCCCGTCGCTCCACTCGCCACGTCACGCCTCTTCGCATTCACTCTCGTCACCAAGGATGAACTGAGATGAAGCTCATCACATGCATCATTCGCCCTGACCGGCTCCCGGCCGTCAAGGAAGCGTTGTTCAGGGCGGGAGTCACGGGCATCACGCTGAGCCGCGCGAGCGGTCACGGCGGAGAGCAGGACCGGCTCGAACACTATCGCGGCGGTGCGGTGGTGCTGGAGTTCCAGGACAAGGTCAAGATCGAGATGGTCTGCTCCGAGCCATACGTGCAGCCGACGATCGACGCGATCGTCAAGGGCGCGCGCACCGGCGCCGTTGGCGATGGGAAGATCTTCGTCCAGCCGATCGAGCGCGTCATCCGCATTCGAACGGGCGAGCAGGACAACGCTGCCCTCACGCCGGTGACCGCAGAAGAGGTTCGCCGCAAGGCGCTCGACCCGGTCCACGCGTAGTCCGACGCTCGCGCATCCCTCGCATACCCACGACGGCGGCAGCCCCTCGCCGCTCGCACATACCCCGCTAGGAGGATCCTTTGGAACGGCATCGATCTGCAGCGCTCGGACTTCTACTCGCTCTCACGACGGCAAGCGTCGCGTCCGCACAGTCAGCCGAGTCACCGACCACCACCGCCGCCGCCGCGACGAAGCCCGCGTCGGATTCCGCGGCGAAGGCCGCCGCCGATTCCGCGTTGATCGCGAATGCCATTCCCGCATTCTTCCGCGACATCCAGGCGAACGCCTTCGTCTCGTTCGGCGATACCTACAATCTCAACTCACCGCCCGATCAGCTGAACGGTCTGCGCTTCTTCGACAACCGCTCGAACAGCTTGGGGCTGGATGGCGCGGAGCTGGTCCTGCAGAAAGCCGTGTCAAAAGCCGGTGATGCGGGGTTCCGAGTCGATCTCGTCGCGGGGACGGCGCTCGCCAAGGCCCAGGCGTCCGGGTTGAGCCTCGGCACCTCGGGCGACCTCCAGCAGGCGTTCTTCTCGTACATCGCCCCCGCGGGTACGGGCCTGCGTTTCGACGTCGGCAAGTTCGTCACGTCGATGGGCTACGAGCTCATCGAGGGGTACGATGGCTACAACACCAACTACAGCCGCTCGCTGCTGTTCAACTACGCCATCCCTCTCACCCATACCGGCGTCAAGGCGAGCTATAGCTTCTCGCCCAAGGTCTCACTGATGGGAATCGTGGCGAACGGGTGGGACAACGCGATCGACAACAACGCGGGCAAATCGGTCGGGGGCATGCTGACGATCCTGCCCGCCGCACCCGTCGCCCTCTACCTCAACTACATGGGCGGGCCGGAGAAAGCCGATACCAATGGTTTCGTGCGCCATGTCTTCGACTTCGTCGGCACGGTCAAGGTGTCGGACATTCTGTCACTGGCGTTGAACGCAGATTACGGGCTCGAACAAGGCGCCAGCCTTGTGAAGGCCGGCGATGACGCCGTCTGGTCCGGCGTGGCGGGCTATGCGACGATCACGCCAACCGCGAGCCCGTTCTCGCTCGGCCTCCGCGTCGAGACGTTCAAGGACGATGGCGGTACCCGCCTCGGTTTCGGCAAGGTGCGCGCGAACGAGTTCACCATCACCCCGGCCTTCAAGTTCGGCAAGAACGTCGTCCTCCGGCCGGAAGCACGCTGGGACTGGACCAATCAGCCCATCTTCAACGACGACAATGGAACGCTCAAGAAGAGCCAGGGCACGGTGGCATTCGAGGCGCTCTGGGTCTACTGATCTGCAGGGCAGCTTGTTGGGGGCAACAAGCTGGTAGGACAATGGAGGGCGTGTCGCGAGACACGCCCTTCATTGCGTCCAGGCTACGGGGTCGCCGGGTCGGCGGCGATGGCCGCGGCACGCTGGCGGGACACGCGCGAGACCCGCCACTTGAGCCAGGGGGGTGTGACGAGCGTCGTCATCATGACGGCCACCACCACGGCGGCAAAGATGCGCTCGTCCACGATACGTTCGCCACGCACGGTGAGACCGAGTCCGATGTTGGCGAAGATCAGCCCTACCTCGCCGCGCGGGATCATCCCGATCCCGATCGCCATGCGGTCGACCGGCGCACCGATACCGCCGAAGGCACACATCTGCTTTCCGACGATTGCGACGAGAGTCAGCATCGCCGCCAATCCCATCACGCCGGGCTGCAGGAACGCGCCGAGCTCCACGCGCATGCCCATCAACACGAAAAAGATCGGCACGAGGAGCACGGAGATCGGCCGGACGAGCTCCTCGAGCCGATGCTCTCCCCTGTCCGCAAAGTCGAGGTAGTGCGCTTCCTCGAGAATAAGCCCGGCCGCATACGCACCCACGATCGGCGCGAGCCCGATGAGCGACGCCAGCGCCGCGAGGAGGAAGCAGAAGGCGAGCGCGGTGGTGAGCAACGTGCCCCGCCCCGGCAATCGCGCCGCGACCTTGAACAGCTGCGGCGACGTGAACGCCCCGATCCAGAACGCACCGACGAGGAAGGCGAGCGCCTTCGCCAGCACGATTGTCGCCGCACCGAGCGACAACGACGTGCCGTGGTCCGCAGCCGAGATGATGCTTCCCACCACGGCGAGGATGACGAGGCCGATGACGTCGTCGATCACGGCGGCGCCAAGGATGATGCGCGCCTCGAGCGACTGCGCCTGCCCGAGGTCCCTCAGCACGCGCGCCGTGATCCCGACACTCGTCGCCGTGAGCGTGGCGCCGAGAAACACGTGCACGTACACGCTGTGCTCGGGCAGCAGGATTCGTCCGACGAAGAATCCGAGCAGCCACGGGGCGATCACGCCGAGCACGGCAACGACGAGCGACCGCATGCCGACGCGAAGCATCTCGCGCAGCGTCGACTCGAGGCCCACTTCGAAAAGCAGCACCACCGCGCCGACGCCAGCGAGCAGCCCGATCATCGGATCGCTGCGCACCTGTGCCGACCAGATCCCGGCGGCGCCAGGAAGATTTCCGAGGACGACACCGACGAGCAATTCCCCGAGAACGGCGGGCTGCGCGAACCGTTCGGCGACACTGCCTCCGAGTCGCGCCGCGGCAAGAACGATCGACAGGGTGAGCAGGACGAACGCGATCGGTTCGATGTGAGCGACTGGCACGGCGGGAGAGGAGAGAGCGGATGGAGTCGAAACCTCCGCAAGTTGCACTCATCATGCAACGCGCGCCACGCTGCGCGGACACACACTGATTGCCGCGCGAGCCAACAAAATGCCGAGTTCGACGCCGGCGAAGTTGGCTTCGTGTTTCAGTAGGCGCCGGCGTCCTGCGCCACGGCGAGCAACGCGACGGCCATCTCGTTCAGCGGCGTCGGAATGCCGTGCTTTCGCCCGAATCGCACCACGGCGCCATTGCGCGCATCGATCTCCATGCGACGACCCGCCAGCCGGTCCGCGAGGAGTGAATTGATCGAGTCGGCGGGCGCGCGGCGTGCACCATCCACCACACGCTCCACCACGCCGTCGTCGAGCGCAGCACCCTCGGCCCGTCCGACGGCGAGGCACTCGCGCACCATCCCTCGCGTGAGCTCCGCGATGGGCTCGAGCTGGATCACGCCGGTCGGCTTCAGCAGGATGGCCGAGATCGCGCCAGGCGCGTTGATGCAGAGCTTCCCCCACGCCCGCGTCGTGAAGTCTCCCGTCGACACGTCGAAGTTCGTTCGCGCGAACAGCGGGACGAAGGCACGTCCTTGCTCGGAGTCGGGCACGACGATCCACGACGGACCGCGCTGGCGCATGCGCCCGGGCGCCGTCCGCTCGGCCGGACAATCGATCACGCCGGGCACGATCGAGTCGCGCGACACGTACGGCGCGAATCGCGCGACGTGCTCGACACCGTTCTGCAGGACGACGACGGGCGTGTGCTCCCGACGGAGGCCGGCCAGCCAGCGCGCGGCACCCTCGGTGTCGTACGCCTTGGTCGCGACCAGCACCCAATCGACTGGCGTCGCCTGCGCCGGATCGGTGAGGATGCGTGGCGACGCCTCGATGCGACCCTCGGGGGTCTCGACCTCGAGATGATCGAAGGGGCTGCGCGCACAGACGGTGACTTCGTTCTTCGGATCCTGCGCCAGCCACGCGGCGAGAATGCCGCCGATGGCGCCCGGTCCGACGATCGCGATTGTCGGCATGCCCGAACCTAGTCCGCTCCCGAGCGAGCGACAATCAGTGGGCGAGACGCCGGTCAGCTCACCGCTGCGCTCGCGACACCGTCGGCACGCTCGGGCGGGCGTGGGCTCATCGCGTCTTCCGCGCGCGGGCGGTATCCGAGCGCTTCGGCCACGTGCGCGCTGGTGATGGTCTCGCTGGCTTCGAGGTCCGCGATGGTGCGCGCCACGCGAAGCACGCGATGAAAGCCGCGCGCGGAGAGGTGCAATCGCTCCGCTGCCCCACCGAGCAATGCGCGCGCGGGGCGTTCCAGCCCACCATGCGCGTCCAGCCAGCGCCCTGGCGCGCGGGCGTTGCACGAGTCGTCGCGGTATCGCGCTCGCGGGCGCGCGCGTGCCGCTTCGACGCGCGCGCGGATCCCGGACGAACGCTCGCCCGGCGCGCACGCCGCGAGCCGCTCGATGCTCACCGGAGGGACCTGCACGTGCAGATCGATGCGGTCGGCGAGGGGGCCGGAGAGACGGGCGCGGTAGCGAAGTACGTCGGCCGCTGCACAGATGCACGCGCGCGCCAGATCGCCGGCGTGGCCACACGGACAGGGGTTCATTGCGGCGACGAGCGCGAACCGCGCCGGAAAGCGCAGCGATGCCGCGGCACGCGCGATGGTGACGAAGCCGTCCTCCATCGGCTGGCGCAACGCCTCGAGCACCGAGCGGGGAAACTCGAGGAGCTCGTCGAGAAAGAGGACGCCGTGATGCGCCAGGCTCACCTCACCGGGACGCGGCGTCGAGCCCCCACCGACGAGCCCCGCCGTGGAAACGGAATGATGCGGTGCGCGGAAGGGCCGTCGCGTCACGACGCCGAGGGTCGGGTCGAGGAGGCCGGCGACGCTGTGCACCGCCGTCACCTCGAGCGATTCCGCGGTGGTGAGCGCCGGAAGGATCGTCGGCAGGCGACGCGCCAGCATCGTCTTCCCGGACCCTGGCGGCCCGATGAGCAGAACGCCGTGCCCTCCCGCCGCCGCGATCGTGAGGGCGCGCTTGGCACTCTCCTGCCCCGCGACATCGGAGAAGTCGGCCGTGTCGACGCTCTCGCTCGTGAGCGCGACGTGCGCCGCGTTGGGCAACGCCGCTCGGCTCAACCACTCCACGAGCTCGGCGAGTGTCGTGGGCGCGACGAGCGTCAGCTCGCGCACCAGGGACGCCTCGGCGAGATTCGCCCGCGGAAGGATGAACGCGGATGTCGTCGTGAGATCCGATCGGGCGACGAGCATCCGCGCGATCGACAGCGCGCCGCGGACCGGACGGATCGTACCGTCGAGCCCCAGCTCTCCGACGAAGGTGTGGCGTGCGACGGCGTCGGCGTCGACCACTCTCGCGCCAATGAGCACGCCGAGGGCGATCGGAAGATCGAATGCGGTGCCTTCTTTCCGTATGTCCGCCGGTGCGAGGTTGATCGTGATCCTGCGCGGCGGTACGGCGAAGCCCGAATTGAACAACGCCGCGCCAACGCGCTCGCGACTCTCCTTGACGGCGCTCGCCGGCAGCCCGACGGTCGTCCAGTAGGGTAGCCCATTCGCGATGTCTACCTCGACGGTGACATCGTAGGCGTCGATGCCGAGCACGGCGGCCGAACGGATCGCGGCGAGCATGCGTGATGATCGCGCCGACGCGTCCGATCCCGTCATCGCGCGAGTGCACGCGCACGCGAACGCGCGCGGCAGCGGCCCGACGATGGCAGGGCGCGAGGCAGACGTGCCGTCTGTCCGCGCCCTGTCCTGCCTGCGGCTAGCGGACGGCGGCGACCTTCTTCGGCAGCTTGTCGAGCAGGTTCTGCGCGGCGTCCTGATGCGCCTTGAACGCCGGCGCGATCTTCGTCACCAGCGCTCGCGCTTCCGCGTTCTGCAGCGCCGGGAGCAGCGTCGTCGTCACGGCGTCGATCACGGCCTTGTGGAACGCCACCTCGTGCTCGAGGAAGGCGCGGTCGAACGCCTTGCCGTTCGCGGCCTGCAGAGTGCGCACTGCCGCCGCGTGATCCTTTGCCATGGCGAAGTCCTTCGGCGGCGTGGGATGGACGCCGAGCTTCTTCGCGAGATCGCGGCCCTGCTGACGGACGACGGTGTGATCGTGAGCGAGCATCGCACCGAACTCCCGAATCTCCTTCGTCGTGCCCTTCTTCTCGGCGATCGTGCCGGTCTCGATGTCCCACGTATTGGCCGCATCGAAGATCGCGATGATGGTGGGATCGTCGAGCTTGGCGGCCTGCGCGGCGAGCGAACGCACCGGAGCGACGGCGCCGAGGGTGACCAGTGCCGAGGCGAACACCAGGCGAAGGGACGAAGTGGTAGCGCGCATCCAGAGGCTCCTGAGAGAGAAATTGGTGAATGAGCCGTCGAGCGGCTCATGGCCGAGGATGGCGACCGGCTCCGTATTTGTCAAGATATTTCTTGACATATTTCCGAACGCTATGTTTCGTTCATCGAAGCGGAGGAGCGCGCTGATGCGTTGGTGGGAAAAGCAGATCGGCGGAACGGCTCGAGGACGGATCATCGCGCTCCTGCGGCGTGGAGCATCGACCGTCGAGGAGCTCGCCGCCGAGCTGGGCGTGACGGACAACGCGGTGCGCGCACATCTGCAGCTCCTCGAGCGCGAGGGGCTTCTGCGTGCGTCGGGAACTCGGCAGGGGCCCGGCGCCGGCAAGCCGGCGACGACCTACGAGCTCTCCGAGCGCTCGGAATCCGCGCTGTCCAGCGCCTACGCGCCGGTGCTCACGGCGCTGCTCCAGATCCTCGCCGAGCGAACGCCCCCCGAGGAGCTCGACGACATCATCCGTCAGGTCGGACGTCGAATCGGGCCCGCATCTCCGGCAGGCGGATCGCTCGATGCGCGCGTCCGCGCCGCCGCCAGGCTGCTCTCCGGACTCGGCTCCGAGCTCGACGTGGAGCGCACCGCGAACGGATACGCGCTGTGCGGATATGCCTGCCCTCTCGCGTCCGCGGTACGGGGCGAGCCCAGAGCCTGGCACGCCGTCGAGGAGCTCATCTCGGCGGTCGTAGGGGAGCCGGTCCGCGAAGAGTGCGATCGCGCCTCGTCGCCGCGCTGCCGCTTCGAGATCGTCCCGCGAAGCGCCTGAGCGAACGCAGCTAGATCGTCCGCGACATTCGGACGAGCGGCACCTCGACGCCGTCCGGCAGCGCCAGCTTCACCTGCTCGTCCGGCTCGAAGCCAAGGGCGCGATAGAGCGGCTCTCCCGGCAGGGTCGCCATGAGCTCCAGTCGTCGAAATCCCGCGGCGCGTGCATCGCCCAGGCACTGGTCGAACAGCATGCGCCCGAGACCGCGCCGAGCCGAACCGGGATCGACGAAGAAGGCGCGAACTCGTGCTGCGTCCGTCGCCGGATCGAGGGGCGCATCGGCGCCGTGTTTCCATTGGTCGCCGCCGAACAACGTGCGACGTCCGCTCCATCCGCCCGCCGCGACGACGCGATCCGCCTCCTGCACCACGTAGTAGGTGCCGTCGTCGATGAGCTGGGTGTCGACGCCGAACATGAAGCGCAGCGCGCTCGCGATCTGCTCGAGTGAATACCACGACGCCCCGAGCTGTCGAACGGAATCCTCGATCAGTCGCTGGAGGGCGCCGACGTCGTCACGTCGAGCGCGGCGAAGCCGGAATGCATTGTCGGCCGAGGGCATGCGGAAAGCTCGCGGCCGGCGTCGTACGACGCTACAGCGCGAGCGTCAGCTGGGCAGATTCCATGGACTCACCCGGCGGCGAGTCCGCGGGATCATCCGCGTCCTCTTCGCGCTTGTAGTAACGGTCGAAGGTGACGCCATGCGCCGCACACAGCGCGCTGAAATGCGAACGGAGGCCCTGCCGGTAGCGCTCGCCGACCTGGTGGCTGCGCGCATAGGTCGAGCGGTAGCGCGCCGCGAGATGCGGAAATTCCTTCTCGATGAACGGGAGGTAGCGCTGCCGCGCCGTCGACTGGAGGCGCAGCGCGCACGCGCCGAGGTACGACGCATTCGCCGCGGCGACGGAGCGGACGAGCGACTCCAGCAGGTGAGGCGCATCGGTGATCCCGGGCAACACGGGCATCACATTGACGCCGACCTCGATGCCGTGCTCGCGCAGGCGCGCGATGGCGCGAAGGCGCGCTTCGGGGGTGGGGGCACGCGGCTCGAGCCGGCGCGCCAGCTCGCGATCGGTCGTGATGAGTGAGACGTGCACCGAGAGACGGGATACCTGGGCGATGCGCATCAGCAGGTCGACGTCGCGCGTGACGAGCGGACTCTTCGTGATGATCGTGACCGAGAGCCCGCGCTGTTCGGCGAGCGTCTCCAGCACGTCTCGCGTGATGCGGTAGCGCCGCTCCGCGGGCTGGTACGGATCGGTCGCCGTGCCGATCACGACGCTCGCCTCGAGCAGGGCTCGCATTCGAGCCGGCCGTCTGAGCTCGCGACGGAGGACGGCGCCCGCTTCGCGCTTCACGAAGATCCGCCGTTCGAAGGCCAGCCATGGCGGGAGCTCGCCCAGCTCCGCGCGCACCGCGCTGCCCGCCGCCTCGGAGGTGGCCAGTCGCTCGGCCACGTAACGATGCGCGTAGCGCGCGTAGCAGTACGCACAGCCGAAGGCGCAGCCCACATACGGATTGATCGACCAGAAGGGCATTCCGGTCGCGGTCGGGCTGTTCAGGAGGCTGCGCGGATCCGTCCCGAAGTAGCGGATGTCCTTCTGCTCTCCGAGCAGAGGGGGCGCGCCGCCTCGCGTGTGTTCGAGATCGAAGTCGTGCTGCATCGGCCCTCCGGGAGCGCGAATTCATCGCCCTGTATGGTACCGAACATATCCCGAAGCTGCAAGCCGATGTTACCTCGCGGTGGTGGCACGAGTTTGGTCGATGGGTGTACGTGTAACGTTCGTGCAGTCTGGCGCAGACAACTCGAGGAACGAAAGCAGATGATCTCTCGCTGGGTGACCGGCGCGGCACTGTCCGCGGCGGCGATCACGCTGGTGGCGTGCGGTGGCGGCTCGGATAACACCACCGGACCGGGCGGAATCACCGTCCTGCCGTCGGGCGCCGTGAGCCTGTCGGCGGGCCAGTCGGCGCCACTCACCACTGCCAATGCGCTCAAGATCGACGCAGGGAACACCGGCTCGGAGAACGTGCTCGTTCTCGTCGACACCGGTTTGACGTCGATCTCGGCCAGCGCGAACTACACGGTCGCTGCCACCGGGATCGGGAACGCCGGCGCCGTCTCGCAGCCCGCGACGGCACTCTCGCCTGCTCCGTTGGGGACGTCGGCCGCCCAGGCCGTCTGGGCGCCCAAGCTGGACGTGGCGTTCGGCATGCGCCTCAATGAGCGCTCCCGGGCCCGGTTCCGCGGCGAGTTCGGCGCTGCGCGTGCGGCCCTCGCATCGCGCCGCCCCTCACCGACGGCCGCGCGCCTGAGCCTCGCATCGGCCGCGCCGCAGGTGGGCGACATCTTCAACGTCAACGTCAGCGACGACGCCTGCTCCAACATCCAGACCCACGGCGCCCGCGTGGTGGCCATCAGCACGCAGGCCATCGTCCTCGCGGACACGCTCAATCCGACGGGAGGGTTCACCGCAGCGGACTATCAGCGTTTCGCCACGCGGTTCGATACGCTGGTCTATCCGCTCGACGTGAACAACTTCGGCACGCCATCGGACATCGACAATAACGGCAAGATCATCCTGCTCTTCACCCGAGCCGTCAACGAGCTCACACCGGCCAACTCGGGGTCATATGTGGGCGGCTTCTTCTACGGCCGCGACCTGTTTCCCACCACCGCACAACCCGGCTTCGATCCCTGCCCGGGGAGCAACTTCGCGGAGATGTTCTACCTGCTCGCGCCGGACCCCACGGGGCAGGTCAACGGAAACGTGCGGCGCACCGGATTCGTGGACAGCGTGACGACGTCGGTGATCGCGCACGAGTTCCAGCACCTGATCAACGCGTCGCGGCGCCTGTACGTCACCCCGAACGTCCAGGACTTCGAAGAGGGCTGGCTGGACGAAGGATTGGCGCACATCGCCGAGGAGCTGTTGTTCTACCGCGAGTCGAACCTCGCGCCGAGGTCCAACATCACGCTGTCGAACCTTCAGGCCAGCGCGCAGACGCGCAACGCGTTCAACGAGGACATGTCGTCGAACGCGGGGCGTTATCGGAGCTTCCTGCTGAAGCCGTCGGAGAACTCGCCGTTCCGCGGCGACGACAGCCTCGAGACGCGTGGTGCGACGTGGGACCTGCTGCGTTATCTCGCCGATCGGAAGGCGGGCAGCGCCTCGGCGTCGGATGCACCCACGTGGCAGGCGCTGGTGAGCACGGCACGCGTCGGCATCGCCAACCTCTCGGCGGTGTTCGGCAACGACCTTCCGGCTCGCGTGCGCGACTGGAACATCTCCCACTACACGGACGATTTCGTGACCGGGGCACCAGTCGAGCTCACACAGCCCAGCTGGAATTTCCACAACATCTTCCCTGGACTCACCGGCACGGGGCAGACCTATCCGTTGAAGGTCGATGCATTGTCCTCGGCGGGGGCGACGGGCACGCTGATCGGTGGGGCGGCAGCCTACTACCGATTCTCCATCCCGGCCGGCACGACGGCGAATCTGACGCTGACGGCACCCGGACCGGTGAGCGCGCGCGTGATTCGCGTCCGCTGACGCGATACCGGAACCAACGTGAAGAGGGCGCCCCGTCGGGGGCGCCCTCTTCACGTTACGGCTGCGGCGCGCTGCGCTCAGTAGCCCAGATAGATGTACCGCGAGTTCCGCTCTTCCGGCGCGCGCAGGAGCCACCCCTGCGTGGCGCTCCGATGCTGGAACGGAAGTGGGTTGTACAGGCTCAGCATGCTCCGCTGACTCGACGCATTCTCCATCGGCAGCATCGGAACGCGCGCATAGGTCTCCGCGCAGGCCTGCAGGCTCGCTGCCACCGCAACCGCCGCGATCACTCGTCCGGCCGTCCTGTACGACATGGCACTCGCTCCGTAGAAAGGGTCGTTGCTGCCGTCCGCCCCTACGGACCTGCACGACGCAGGCCGCGTCACGGCAGGGAAGCAGGCGGTGCCGAGGTACGTGCGTGCACGTACATTCCCGCGTGCCTTACACCGATCCCATCCGCGCCGACGCGCCGCCGCCGATCAGTATTTCCCAGCGCGGCGTGCTCTTCCTGTTGCAGGCCGGCGCCCTGGCGGTAGTCCTTTCGGCCGCGGTCTACAAGCAGTTCGAGCTCGATCGCTTCTTCGTGCCGAAGGAGCTCGTGCTGCACGGCGTGGCGGTGCTCGGCTCGCTCCTCTGCCTGAGTCGGGCGCGAGCGCTGCGGCTCGGGCGTGTGGACCAGTTTCTCGCCGCGTTCCTCGTGCTGGGCGCCCTCTCGGCGCTCTTCGCGACGAACTGGTGGCTGGCTGGCCGCGCGGTCGCGCTGTCGTTCTCCGGGGCGGCGTGCTTCTGGTGCGCGCGCGTGGTCGCGCGGACCGGTCGTGCGCGGCCGCTCGTCGCGGTGCTCGCGCTGGCCGGCGTGATCGGTGCGGCCACGGCGCTCCTGCAGACGTACGGGCTGCGGATCGATCTCTTCAGCCTCAATCGCGCGCCGGGCGGCACGTTCGGCAATCGCAACTTCATGGCGCACCTGTGCGTGATCGTCTTCCCGGCTCTCCTCGTCACGACGCTGCGCGCGCGATCGCCGCGCACGTTCGGCTGGTGGACGTTCGGCGTCGCCGTCGTGGCGGGCGCGCTGGTGCTGTCACGGAGCCGAGCGGCGTGGCTCGGGCTCATTGCCGCAGTGATCGTGCTCGCGCTGTGCGCGGTGCTGGTCGTCCGGCGGACGCGAGGGATGGTGCGCTGGCGGCGACTCCTCGTCGTCCTGTTGGCCGCTGGCGCGGGGGCAGGCGCGGCGACGCTCCTCCCGAATACGCTCAACTGGAAGAGCGATTCCCCCTACATGGAGACGGCGCGGAGCGTCGTGAACTACAAGCAGGGGAGCGGCCGCGGACGACTCGTGCAGTACAAGAACACGCTCCGCATGTCCCTTCATCACCCGCTGCTCGGTGTCGGCCCGGGCAACTGGGCGGTCGTGTATCCGAAGTTCGCCTCGAACGGCGACCCGTCGCTGACGGACGAGGGAATGACGGCGAATCCGTGGCCGAGCAGCGACTGGATGACCTTCCTGTCGGAGCGCGGACTGCCGGCGTTCGTGCTCCTCGCCCTGGCGGTCGTGGCGCTGGTCGTCGACGCGGCCCGGGCGCTCCGGGAGCCGGGCGATCCGGAACGGTCGATCCATGCCTGGGCTCTGCTGGGCACCCTCGCCGTCCTGCTCGTCGTGGGCACGTTCGACGCCGTGCTCTTGTTGCCGCCGCCGGCGCTGGTCGGCTGGGCGCTTCTCGGCGCGCTGTCGCCCGCGCCGCGCGAGCGCGTCGTGGTGGAGCTGCCGCCGGCGCGCCGGCTCGCGGCGATGGCGCTCGTCGCTCTGATCGGAGGGCTCGCAGTGACGCGCAGCGTGGGGCAGGTCGCCGCGATGGGGGTGTTCGAGTCGAGCGCGCGCGCGAGTGGCGTGGAGCGCGCGGCGGCGCTCGACCCGGGGAGCTTTCGCATCCACCTCCGCCTGGCGGAGGCCTACGCGCGCCGCGGCAGCTGCAAGAACGTGCGGATTCACGCGAGCGCGGCGCGGGCGCTCTATCCCAACGCGCCCGAGCCGAAGCGGCTGCTGGCGAGATGCAGCCGCTAGGGCTGCGCTAGCGAGGGATCCGCAGCACGACGCCAGGGCGCAGCGCGGCGCGCTGACTCCGCCGGTTGGCGCGCGCGAGGTCGCGGACGCTGACGCCACTGCGGCGGGCGATCTCCCACAGCGTGTCGCCCTCTCGCACGCGATACGTGCTCGCGCTGATCCGGTCGTCGACCTCACCGTTCGCCGCGTCGGCGGTACGCTCGACGGGGTTGGAGACGCGAACGGCCTGTGGTGGTGTCGGCGTGGCCGCCACGCTGCTCGTGGTGCCGGCGTTCGCGAGGGGCGGAAGCGTCGCGACTTTGCCGGGCACGGTCAGCACGGCGACGTGCACGTGCACCGGATGACGCTCTTCCGTGGCCTCGACGAGCCCCTGATCCTCGAGCTGCGCCAGCGCCCCGCGCAGCCATCGCTGACACGGGCCCGCGGGCGGCCGGCGGATGTCGATGGCGATTCCCGTCGGATGCACCGAGTAGGGGTTGGCGTTGCGCGGTTGCCGGCTCGTCGGCCGCGCCGCGCTCGTCACCATGAGCGGCGTGCCGCACGCCGCCCGATACTGCGG
>Ga0157372_10002985_pt1 | contig 18234 bp, 17 predicted proteins | sample C55metaG_FD_115307 | JGI IMG/M metagenome (GOLD analysis project Ga0157372, IMG submission 115307) | Corn rhizosphere microbial communities from Kellogg Biological Station, Michigan, USA - C5-5 metaG | ecosystem: Host-associated > Plants > Roots > Rhizosphere > Soil | place: USA: Michigan... | reverse complement strand
GGCATTCTTTTCTTTGAATTGTGTATTTGCGACATTACAGTATTGGAATCAGTTATTCCAAAGGCAACGGTGTTTACAAACTGTCCTGTTTCAGGATCGAGCCACTCATTGTACAGGCCTGGCAAGTAAAAGTACTCCTGATCCTTCAAGCCAACCTGATAAGGATACTTAATCATTTCTTTTAGTTCCTGTCCTTTTTTACCGATCTTCGGAATGTGTCTTGATTCTACTATTCCAGTCGACAACACGAGGCAGCGACGGTTTTTAGCAGCATCTGCCCACATAGACCTTTTACCATCCTCCTTAACAAAAAGGTTTTCAGATTTGAAATTGAGCGTAGTATATTTTGCCCGGAAAATATTCGCTTCGGCTCTTGTTTTTACAAAACCAGGTACATAGCCCCATTCGGCTTGGACAATATCGAAATCTTTATTGTCCTCCGATGGTACTAATATCGCACATGGCGCATAATTGAATCCATTGTGTACACCGACATTTAAAAAGGGGTAATTTCTCACCGGCTTTGCCAAACCTTTTAATTCGATATACTCTGCTCTGGTTACTCGTTGACCGTTGTAATAACACATACGCTTATTTTTTTTTATTTCTGATATATGCGGCAATTAGCTTGCCAACTTCTTCTGCTTCCTCCTGCCGACCTTCTGGTATAGACGTCCAAAATTTTTCATCTCCAAGTCCTTTGCCGACAGTAATAGTTAGTACCTTCCTGTTATCGGGAAATTGAATATAAAATATTCGCCTGCTTTTTATTTCGGCTTCCGTTACTTTAGTAATTGCGCCTTTATATTCAATTTCAAATGGTGGCTCCAATTCCCTCATTTCTTATAAAACTATAAGTTTTTTTTCCAATTATAAAATCTGCTTACCAGTACTGTTGATCAACCCTTTAGCGACCAAAAATATCAGGTTGTAAAATTAATCTAAAAAAGATTTAAAATACTAATATTTTTAGCATTAGTTTTGTAGAGATTCTCATACCGGTTTTGTTGGCGTGATCTAAACGCTGGGAACAGACCGACTGAAATATAAATTTTTATCTAAATAAATGTAATAGCAACAGACTAACATGAACGCCGACCGCCAAATAATTCATATGGATCAGGATGCATTTTTTGTATCCGTCGAGGTTAGAAAAGATCCTCGTTTGATAGGCAGGCCGGTAATAATTGGCAGTTTGTCCGACCGCGGTGTAGTGGCATCATGCAGTTATGAAGCACGTAAATTCGGAGTGCATTCTGCCATGCCAGCGAGATTAGCGAAACGGCTTTGTCCGCATGGAATCTGGATACGTGGCAATATGGACGAATATACTAAGGCGTCACATGAAATTACAGACATCATTCAGGAAATGGTTCCGGTGCTTGAAAAAGCAAGTATAGACGAGCATTATATTGACATGAGTGGAATGGATAAGCATCATGGCACGCTCAAATGCGCAAAGGAGATCAGGGCTAAAGTCATCAGGGAAACGGGCTTGCCTATATCTTTTGGTTTGTCCGTCAATAAAACGGTTTCTAAAATGGCGACGAATGAGTGTAAACCTAATGGCGAACTTACTGTGGCGAAGCCAGGAGTACAATCATTCCTAAATCCTCTGTCTATCAGAAAAATTCCAGGCTTAGGCGAAAAGACTTTTATTAAATTAAGCGATATGGGTATTAAGCGTATTCATACGCTTTCGCAGGTACACCCAGAATACATGACCAGTATTTTAGGCAAAAACGGGATTTGGCTGTTGCAAAAAGCCAAAGGAATTGATGATTCGCCTGTTATTCCACACCACGAAGCAAAAACCATAGGTACACAATCGACATTTAATCAGGATAGTATCGACGTCGAAACAATAAATCACCTGCTTACGGCTATGGTAATGGATTTGGCTTTTGAGTTGAGACAAAGTAAAAAGCAGACCGCTTGTATTACGGTAACCGTGCGTTATTCAACTTTTGAAACGGTTACCAAGCAGGCAAGAATACCTTACACAGCACTTGACGCCGTTTTAATTGCCAAAACGAAAGAATTATTTAAGCAACTCTATCAGAAGCGCCTGTTAATCAGGTTGGTCGGAGTACGTCTCTCTAATCTTGTTAGCGGCTTTGAACAAATTGATCTTTATTCTGAATCAGAAGAACAATACAGCCTTTGCCAGGCAATGGATAAAATACGTCGACGTTTCGGCCCTGGTTCAATTAAGTTAGCATCCGGTATTGATTTAAATTTATAGGGCATGTATCTGAACGTTCATTCTCAATACAGCCTTCGCTATGGCACGATGTCAATTCCTAATTTGGTTGAGGAGGCAGCAGCGCGTGGGATTACCCAAATGGTATTAACGGACATAAATAATTCCACAGGTATTATCGAGTTTATGCGGGAATGTGATGAGCGAGGTATAAAGCCAATTGCCGGCATAGAGTTTCGCCGGGATAAACACCTGTTATACATTGGGATAGCTCAAAACAAAGAGGGTATGCGTGAACTCAATGAATTTTTGAGTGAACACAATCTGGAAAAGAAGCCATTGCCGGACACCGCACCACCCTTTAAAAATGCGTTTGTTGTTTATCCTAACAGCTATACCGCAGAGCTGAAGCAAAATGAATACCTGGGCATTCGCTTTGACGAATTAAATAAGCTTTATGGAAAAGATTTGACTTTATTAAAAGATAAACTGGTTGCCTTGCAACCCGTATTTGTTTTGGATAAAATTGAATACCGTCTGCACGAATATCTGCGAAGCATTGACTTGAACATGGTATTAACTATGGTTAAGCCGGAGGACAAATGCACGACGACTGATATGTTTTTGCCCCCAGGCCAGATGGAGGCAAAATATTCGCGGTACGCTTTTATACTTGATAATACGCGAAACTTGATGAATCGCTGTATCATGGACTATCCGAAAGGCCGGGTAAACTTAAACCGTAAAACGTTTACCGGTAACAAAAAAAATGATAAAGAATTACTGGAAAAGCTCGCTATGAGCGGTTTGGAGTATCGTTATGGCAAAAGCAATAAGGAAGCACTTAAAAAAGTCAAGCATGAACTCAAAGTAATTTATGAACTGGATTTTTGCGCATACTTTTTAATCACCTGGGATATTATTCGCTATTCGTCATCACAAGGTTATTATCATGTTGGTCGGGGCTCAGGGGCTAACAGCATTGTTGCTTATTGTTTAAAGATAACAGACGTAGACCCGATTGAACTTAATTTATATTTTGAGCGGTTTTTGAATGCTCAGCGTACATCGCCGCCGGATTTTGATATTGATTATTCCTGGGATGAACGTGAGGATGTGCAGGATTACATTTTCAAACGTTATGGCAGCCATCACACCGCTTTGCTCGGAACCATGTCAACTTTTAAAGACAGGAGCATAATTCGTGAAATCGGCAAAGTGATGGGATTGCCCAAAGCAGAAATAGATAGTTTTACCGATCCACGAAAAGCCGCTGAAAATCGCAATAATCCAACATTTAAAAAAATTACCGCTATTTACGAGCGCATGTCAAATATGCCTAATCAGCGTTCTATTCATGCAGGTGGTGTACTTATTACGGAAGACCCGATTACCTACTACACAGCTCTTGATATGCCGCCTAAAGGTATGCCCACTGTTCAGTGGGATATGTACGAGGCCGAAAAAATTGGATTTGACAAATACGACATTCTTAGTCAGCGCGGAATTGGTCACATCAAAATGGCCGTAAAGCTCATTGAACAAAATCACCAGCGCAAAATTGATATACACCAGGTGAAGGTGTTTATGAAAGATCCCAAAGTCAATGCCCAACTTAAAACGGGTGATACAATCGGATGTTTTTATATTGAATCTCCGGCTATGCGCCAGCTCATAAGAAAACTGAATTGTGATAATTATCTCACTTTGGTCGCTGCCAGCTCCATTATCCGTCCTGGAGTAGCCAGTTCAGGCATGATGGGTACTTACATCAAATACCATCATGCTCCTGAAACGGTAAATTACCTACATCCTGTAATGAAAGAGCAATTGGCAGAAACTTACGGGGTAATGGTTTATCAGGAGGACGTGATAAAAATATGTATTCACTTCGCTGGTATGGATGGTACAGATGCTGATATCCTAAGACGCGGAATGAGCGGAAAATATCGTTCAAAAAAAGAGTTCGAGCGTCTCGTCGAACGTTTTTTTGAAGAAGCAAAAAAACTGGGCCGACCTGATGAAGTAGTAGCCGAAGTTTGGAGGCAGGTATCATCCTTTGCAGGCTACAGCTTCAGCAAAGCACACTCGGCCAGTTTTGCGGTAGAAAGCTATCAGAGTTTGTTTTTAAAAACATACTACCCAAGAGAATTTATGGTAGCCGTTCTAAATAATTACGGCGGTTTTTACGCACGTTATCTGTACCTGCATGAACTGAAAAAAGCCGGAGCAATAATACATCTTCCATGCGTAAACAATAGTGACAGCATTGTCAACATCAACGGCATAGATGTTTATTTAGGTTTTGTTGGAGTGCATGGATTAAATGAAACTTATATTAATCTGATTCCTGAAGAAAGGCGGGAAAATGGCCTTTACCAAAGTTTAGAAGATTTAATTAAGCGCACTGGTATAGGCTTAGAACAGGCAATTATCTTGATACGTGTTGGCGCTTTGCGATTCACAGGCAAAAGCAAAAAAGCTTTGCTATGGGAAGTTCATCTATTAATGGGTGCAAAAGTGAAAGCGACGAATGACGTTGAGCTATTCGCTATAGAAGCAAAAAACTACAGCCTGCCGGTATTAGTGAACACAACTTTGGAAGATACTTACCACGAACTGGAGCTTTTGGGATTTCCCGTTACTATGACCAGCTTCGATTTATTGCAAACTGATTATCGTGGTGAAATTTACGCAAATGACCTTATTAACCATTTAGGCCAGATGGAAAAAATGGTAGGCTGGTATGTTTGTGAAAAAACAGTGCAAACCAAGACTGGAAAGTTGATGTGGTTTGGCTCTTTTCTTGATGTTGAAGGCAATTTTTTTGATACCGTTCATTTCCCGAATACCACAAAAGAATATCCCTTTACCGGCGCTGGCTGCTACCTGATTTATGGAAAAGTTGTTGAAGAATATGGATTTGCCAGTTTGGAAGTTTTGAAGTTTGCTAAACTACCCATTTTAACTAACCCTGTTATTGACTGAAAATATGGAGAGATTCAAAATTAATTGCGACATTTCTGGTACGCCAGTAGAAATTCAATTTGACATCAAAAAGATCCCAGGTGAAAAAGGGCCGTGTTATATGGTATCAATGGACGGTATGTTTAAAGGCTATATCAAAAGGGAGAAGTCAGGTAGCTATGTACAGCTAATGAACTCAAATTTCGCTGATGTCGATTTATCTGTCATCAATGAGGAATTGCAACAAATGTCGAATTAACACCTTTAACCACTTTGAAAACAGATTCTATTGGATGTTGTTATAGATAAAAATATCTACTAATAACAATACCTATGGCAACAAGAGGAACAAAAGTGGAAAGAAAGTCCGTGTCGGAACAGCCACATGAATTAGCTTATGAAGCAAGAAAAACAGGAACAACTGCTAAAAAGGTAGAAGCTGCAAAGCAATCAGCCGGATCAAATCAGCGCGATGCAGTGGAAAGCAAATTATCAGGAAAAAAATAACTGCCGAAACCTATATATATAGCAGATGAAAAGCCCCGCATAGGGGCTTTTTTGTCTCCGCTTCTATGAAAATTGCAACTTACAATATTAATGGTATAAATGGCCGACTGGACATTTTACTGCGCTGGCTAAAAGAAGCGCAGCCCGATATTGTATGCCTACAGGAACTTAAATCGGAAAACCATAAATTTCCTGAAATCGCCATAAACGAAGCAGGTTATCAGGCGATCTGGCACGGTCAGAAAAGCTGGAATGGTGTTGCGATATTATCCAAAACAGAAATAAGAGAATTACGAAATGATCTGCCAGGCGAAGACGAAGAATTTACGCATAGCCGCTACATTGAAGCTTTTATAAATGGAATTGTTATCGGCTGTATTTATCTTCCTAACGGCAATCCTTACCCTGGGCCGAAATTCGATTACAAACTTCGTTGGTTTGAGAGATTAAAAGAACACGCCAAAGACTTAGTAAACCGCGATCTGCCGGTAATTTTAATAGGTGATTACAATGTGATGCCTACAGAAATGGATACTTATAAGCCTGAAAAGTATCTGGAAAATGCGCTGTTCCGTCCTGAAAGCCGTAAGGCTTATGCGGATTTGCTTAAACAGGGTTGGACAGATGCCATACGTACCCTTTACCCTAATGAACGTATCTACACGTTTTGGGATTATCTGCGTGACGCTTACGGTAGAAATGCCGGATTAAGACTCGATCATTTTTTATTAAACAAAAAAGTTGTCGGACGGCTTGCATCGGCAGAAGTTGATAAAGAAGTACGTGGCTGGAAAGGTGCGAGCGATCACGCACCGGTTTGGATTGAATTGGCAGATAAAGACTTACAGAAACGTAAATCCGCTATTCAAAAAGACGAATCACTTGAGGCGCAAATTGAGAAAGCTGAATCAGTCGCTGGCAGTAACATTAAGCCTTTGGCTGATCTTAAAACTCTTTTAAAAGATGCGCCAAAATCAAAAATCCCTTCAGGCATTAAGCCAATGAAAGCGACATTAGTTGACGCACCATTTGACGATGCAGGCTGGATTTACGAAATCAAATGGGATGGCTACCGTGCAGTTGCAATTGTAGATAAGGGAAAGGCAAACTTATTCTCCCGAAGTAACCTGCCCTTTGACCAATTCAGTCCGATAAACGACCTGTTAGAGAAATGGAAAATGAATACGGTATTGGATGGCGAAATCGTTGCACTCAATGAACATGGCAACGCCAACTTTGGCGCTTTACAAAACTGGCGCAACTCAAAAAAGGCCAAACTTGCTTATTTTGTCTTTGACATCCTTTGGTATGAAGGGAAATTGCTAACGGGTCTTCCGCTGTATCAACGGAGGGAAATATTAAAATCTGTATTGCCAGAAGATAGTGATTTAATAAAAGTAAGCCAGGCGTTTGAAGTAAACGGTATAGATTTTTTTGAATCTGCAAAAAAAATGAAACTTGAAGGTATCATTGCAAAACGTGCTGATAGTATATACACTTCAGACGCACGCTCGCGCGAATGGCTGAAAATAAAGGCTAAACGCAGGCAGGAAATGGTTATTGCAGGTTTTACCAAAAATGAAGGCACTGTTAAATATTTTAGTGCGCTTGCTATCGGTGTTTATGACCAAAAGGGCGTGCTTCGTTATATAGGTAAAGTTGGTACAGGCTTTAACGATACCAAACAAAAGGAAATGATGGCGCAGTTTAAGCCATTGATAACCGATGAAAGTCCGTTTGATGTTGAACCAGACGTTGACGAACCATCACAATTTCGACCAAGGAGATTAGGTGCAAAAGCAACCTGGTTAAAACCTGAACTGGTTTGTGAAGTTGAATTTGCCGAAATTACAAGTGATGGTAAAGTAAGGCAGGCATCATTCAAAGGAATGCGAAGTGACAAAAAGGCCAAAGATGTGGTAATGGAGATTGAAGGTGATACAGCAGAGGTAGTTCAGGAAACTAACTTAAAGGCTGATATTAATGAGGTAGGTACGCAAAATCATCAAAAGCCCGTAATAAAAGCGATAAAGCCCAAATCAATTAATTCACTTGCAAAGCCTTTGATAACCTCTAAAAAGGAAACCGAAGAAGTAAAAATAGATGGGCACCTGTTAAAATTGACACACCTAAACAAGCTTTATTGGCCGGAAGATAAGGTGACAAAACGTGATATGTTCAACTATTATCACCAGGTTGCTCCCTATATGGTGCCATACTTAAAAGATCGGCCCATGTCGCTTAACCGATTTCCTGGGGGTATTTATGGTGAAAGCTTTTATCAGAAGAATGTTAAAGATAAAGCGCCTGAATGGGCTGAAACCATGCCACATACTAATGGTGAGGGCATAGACAAAGATTATTTGTTGGGTAACAACGAGGCAGCATTGATTTGGATGGCTTCATTAGGCTGCATCGAAATGAACCCGTGGTTTAGTCGTATTCAATCGCCGGACAATCCTGACTACTGCATTATTGACCTTGATCCCGATAAACAGCATTTTGACCAGGTCATTCAGGCTGCGCTTGAAGTGAAAAAGGTGTTAGATGCTATTGATGTGCCAAGCTATTCAAAAACATCAGGCTCAACGGGAATGCATATATACATACCACTCGGTGCAAAATATACTTATGACCAAAGCCAGTTATTTGCCAATATCATTGTTAAACTGGTACAAAAGCAAATTCCAGATTTTACTACGCTTGAAAGGATGATCTCAAACCGAAAGGGTAAGATGTATCTTGACTTTCTGCAAAATCGCCCAGGCGCAACTATTGCCGGGGTATATTCTTTACGGCCAAAACCGGGAGCTACCGTGTCCATGCCGGTAACGTGGGATGAAGTACGACCTGGATTAACAATGAAAGACTTTACCATTAAAAACTCGATAGACCGTTTAAAAGAAACTGGTGATTTATTCAGTGGCGTTCTCGGCCCAGGAATTGATTTAGCTGCTGCGGTTCAAAATGCCCAGCGCATATTCGGTTAACTTTAATCGTATCTTCTTGCCATTATTCTTAATTTTAGCCGTGATGGAAATAGAAAATTCAGCTATAATAACTTATTCCCCGGCAGCAGTTTTAAACTTGTTTAATAACTCTATCTCCATCAATCAAACTAAGCGTATTGTTCAGCTTAAAGGAATATATTTACAGGGGAAAGGCAGTTTATATAGCGGTTATTATTATGATACTTTTCGTGATGAAGCATCAGACGCTGCAATAACCATTTTGGTCCCACCTTTAATACGTAATGAATTACAACCTAATAAAACCGTTACTGTTAATGGTTTCGTAACCCGAAGAGTAATAAATACCTCTGGAAGTATTCAAATTCAACTTACGGTTACCGACTTGGTCGAGCAAACGCAAAATAAATACAACGAAGAAGACTTACAAAGAATTGAACTCATGCAGCGTAAAGCTGTGACAGGCTACCGAGATGTATATAGCTGGCTTAAAGAACGAATCATTCAGGAAGAGCCTTTTAAAATCGGAGTTATCATTGGGAAATCAGCCATCATTGATAACGATATAAAACATCAGATGCGGGAATCTATCGGTTTTTATGCTTTAGATTTTCAAAGAATCAACCTTAGTTCAGAAGAAGAAATAATCAGTACGATTGACCGGCTTGAAAATGAAAACTATGGCTTGATAGCTGTTTCACGAGGCGGTGGGGATAACCTGGAGATCTTTAACCGGCCAGCGATAGCAGAAAAAGCGGCAAACCTGAAATCTTTATTTATAACAGCAATTGGGCATAAAGATGATAATACTTTACTGCAAAAAGTTGCCGACAAAGCCTTTATTACTCCTACAGAATTAGGGCAATTTTTAAACGATGTCTATAATCACACAGTGGAAGAATTGGAAAATTCTAAAGCTAAACTAATTGAATCCGTCAAATTGCAGCTTACCGCTAATTATCAAAAACAAATAGATAACCTGAATGAGAAGTTAAAAGCTAATGAGGAACTTCGATTAAAAACCGTTGGGGATTTAGAACAGGTTTATAAAGAAAAGTTAGGTGTACTCAATTCTCAATTAGCGGGAGATCAAAAATTACAAGCTGAAAGGTTCAGTCTTCTAAATGATCAGATAACTACGTACAAAAGTCAGCTTAGTGAACTTAAAAATAAATCATCGGTCAACTGGACAGCTATAATAATTGCCATCATTGTCGGAATAATCATCGGTGTTCTGATAAAAAGCCGTTAAACGTGGCTGCCCCTTCGGCTGGGCTTTACGCTATATCTTTTCCTTAGAAAAGGATGCCGCTGCAATCCCTGGCAGGCAAGGCTATTACTATCATAATTCCGCTACTGCACTTTTGCTTTGCTACAAGAGCATTCGCCATACTAAATACTTTTATTAAATTCCGGTTAAGACCCTCACTCAGAACTTCACTTGTTTTCCCGCCCTGCTGGGAAAAGCGGCGCTTATCTTCGTTCGGCACTTAATCGACTGCTGAAATATCAGATTGCTTTCAGATGCTATTTTCCAAAGAAAACGGACAAAAGCGGCGTCAAGATCGGTCAGCCCGTTCGTACGAACGCATAATGTCCTTGCTGCGCTGCGGCCACCCTTCGGGACTTATAGTTCTCCCGCCCGTGCTTTACGACCGCCTTTTTGACTTTCTTTTTTACCGTTTTTTCTTTTGAAAAATAGCTTTTCAGGGAAAGTCTTCGGGAAAAGAGGGAAACAAAAAAACAAATTTTTAACCCTTTTAAATCATTTAAAAAATGAAAACAGCAGAAAAAAATGCAAACGGTGTACAAGGTGCAACAGCAAAAAACAACCAAACAGTTAATCGCATTGAAAACCGCCCAAGCCTGACAGGAAAGGAAGCCAAACAAGATGAAACCGCTAACAATCAAACACCTGCCCAAACTCCGCAAGTTGAGAAAACCAACCCTGCCGAGGTTAAGACCAGTAGCCCCGCTACAGTGGATAACCAATCCGCTGACGTTGCGCCTTTTACCACAGGACAAGGCATAGACGAGCCTAAAGCCGAATCCGCCAAAACCGAAGAACTTAAAGCGGAAGTGGTGAAGGCCGAGCCGAAAAAATTCGCTTTGAATTTAGAACAGACTTTAAAATCGGTGGAGGGCTTGCATCGCCTAAGTATTCAGCGCATTACCCTGTTATCCCGCATTAAGTTGTTGGAAGATTTTGAGGTAAAACTGATCGAAGAAAACGATGAACTGGAAAATAACCCTTATCAGGGTTGCAAACTGATTATAAAGGATGATAAAGGCCGGGAGTTTGTCACCAATACGCCAAACCTAATCCGTATGGTTTCACAATTCATTTTCGATGCATGCCACGAAAAACTGGCCGAAATTGAAGCAAATATCATTTTCCCCAATGCTTAAACAAATTATGCTGCCATCCCGAAAGCTATCGGGATGGTGGGCATTTTTTATGGTTTCACAAAAAACAGTAATTCCTATGTATGAGCAATTTATAGAACTGACCAACCAAATATTTTGGGAAGGCTACGCCGAAACATTAGCGAAAGAAAACCCCGCAAGGTTTCAGTTAGAATTAAGCGATTTTATGAATACCTATCAATTTTAAAGCAATGGAGGACACAATTTTTTTACTGGTGAAAGTGAAAATTAAAACCAGTTACCAAAACATACACGATGCTATTGCCGAACTGCAGTCTGAAACTGATTACACCATCGGCAACACCGAAAATGTACAGGTTATTGAAACGCAAATAATTGACTTAAAAACTAAAAATTAAACATCATGGCACATCAAATAAATTTCAATCAAAAAACAGGCAAAGACAGCTTTATGAGTGTTAAAGAAAAAGCCTGGCACGGATTAGGGCAGATTATAGACCGTTACCCAACAAGCAACGAGGCAATACAGCACGCGGGTTTAGATTATATAGTTGAAAAACGACCATTATTTACCTATGATACTGCTAACCATTTAGGCGAAGGTAGCGACGATATTATAATCCCTGAAATTGAAGTGCCTAATTTTTTTGCAACCGTTCGGGCAGATACCGAGCAGGTTTTGGGGGTAGTTGGTAACGATTATGAAGTAGTGCAAAACCGGGATGCGTTTTCTTTCTTTGATGAAATTGTTGGCGGTGGCGATGGTATATTATACGAAACTGCGGGGGCTTTGGGTAACGGGGAGCGGGTATTTATTACCGCTAAGTTGCCCGATCATATCCGTGTTGGCGTTAAAGACTGGATAGAGCAGTATTTGTTTTTAACTACTACGCACGATGGGTTGGGAAGCATTACAGCCGCTTTTACGCCGATTAGGATAGTTTGCAACAATACACTTAACGCTGCCATGAATAACCATTTAGGGGCTATAAAAATACGTCATACCGCCTCCGCAACCGAGCGCCTCAAACAAGCGCACATGCTTATGGGTATCAGCAAATCTTTAGGCGGTGAGATGGAAGGTTTATTTAACCAGTGGGCTAAAGTGCGTATTACCGATGCCGAAGTTAAAAAATTGATACAGATTGCAATGGCACCTAACAAAGAGGTTTTAGAAAATTTAGCTGAGGGCAAATTAGATTTGCTATCTACCCACTATACCAATATCGTAGATAATGTGTATGAATACGCATTAAGTAGCCAAACCCAGCAAATGGAAACTACTGCCGGAACTGTTTTTGGTGCTTACAACAGCGTAACTGGTTATTTTCAAAATGTACGCAGTTTCAAAAGTGACGAAGCGAAATTTAAATCTATTATGGATGGAACAGCCAAACAAAGGGCGCAAACCGCTTTCAATCTTTGCCGTGATTTTGCGGTTCAGGGTGGCGAAGCCCTAATTTACAATTAATCAGGTTAGGGGGAGCAATCCCCCTTATTTTAAAAATTACCCGGCGGCGGGCTATCGCCCGCCCGAATAACGCCCCCTGTTTTCGTATTGTTTGATGATCTTGGTGAAAACAGGGGGCGGTTTGATGACTTTTTACACTTCTGTTTCAGTTGTTAATTCAGTTTTAAGTCCTAATAATTTATCAGCTGTAATGTCATTCCATTCAGAAATGTCGAAAGTCCAGCGGGATTCCATGAATTTTAACATTTTACGACCGCGCTCCAAAATTTCAATCGCGGTCCAATTTACATAGGAGGCCACCTGAATTTCGCTGTAAGACCCATTATAAAATCCTTGATCTTCAGTTGACTCTTGTGGGTGGCGCTTTTTGAAATCAAAACATCTGTTTTGTAAAGAAGAGTTTTTAGATTTAGCTAATAAAACCAAGTTACCTAAACTATGTAAAAGGACTTTACGATCTTTTTTCTTAACGTCTTTAAAAGCAAGTTGCCAGCAACTTTCAGTTGCTGTTTGAGGATAAATGTGTTCAATGGTGTCTTCTTTTTTCCGTTTATTAAAATCAGTCCATGAAATTTTTTGATTGTTGTTCGCCTGTTTCTGTAGATGTAACTCGTATTCGTAAAGGAAATATCTTAATCCATTCCATGAATAATAACCTTCATTTTTTTGGAACAGCTCGTTTATATAATTTTCAAACCTTCCTAAATCAAACAACCCAACGTATTCATCATTGTTAGTCCGATCCATTTCCCAATGAATGTTACTGGTTACTTTATCAATGTCTGTTACTCCTTGCCCCCAAAAATCCTCGTTTAAATGGTACATATTAGCCAATCTATAAAAGTGACTATTCTTTGTATTTGACCTGAGTTGGCTAACTCTAAAAATTAAGAAAACAAATCTTTCCGCTGCTTGCAAAAGCTTCAATAATTTACCTTCATTTGTTTCCTTGTTCAAAGCGGTCATAAGTAGTGGCGGAAATGCTGCCATACCCAAACGGTTCAATTTTTGAACCCATTCCTTAATCTCTCCATTGTACCTTGAATATTCTATATTGAATAAATAGAACCAGGATTTTACACTATGAGCTAAACTATCAATGTATGATTTAATATCCTGAAAAGTAATATCACCTTTCAGCGCATTTTTAGGAGTGAATTTTTTGTGCAATAAAAAATTTGCGAACGCATCAGCTTCACTGCGGTCATATTTGTAATACATGATCCAATGATTCAACAAGAAAAAGTCATCGTCAAGCCTGTTGTCTTTGTTTTTACCCAAATACTCATAAACCGTTTTATACGATTCGTTAATGTCCTTTCTTAATCTGTCTTTTAAATCTTGATCAATATTTAAAAGAGTTGTTAGGTAAATAAGTCTGTTTTTCATCAACTCCAAGGTTGAAAGGCTTTTACCCCTATTGTTCATCGTTTCGAACGTAACAAATTCATCTAATTCGTCATCAATTTCATAGAAATTAAACTTAAATCGATTGACCAACTTTTTAAAAAGCTCCTCCAGTTCCGGCTTCTCCAACTTGCTAAACTTTTTAAGAAAAAAGCTTTTAGCATATTCCAGATTGGCGGTATATAAAGTTTGTTCAGGAACCTTATCCGATGTTGAAGATTTTTGTCCTAATATTTTCGTTTTAAAAAATTCGTCACTTGGATTGTCTTTTTCGTAACCAAAAATAAATGACTTGTAGTGAGTGCCAAATTGCTTATATAAAAATTTGCTTTCCCAGGCCTCTTTAGTATCAAAATTTACGCCGTCAGTTGTGTCAAAATAAGACAGTAGTTGATTAATGAAAATAATGGAAGTTGTTAAGCGCTGTTGGCCATCAATTATATAAAAGGCATTTAAACCCTTTTCGAAAAGCCATAAGTCTTCTTTCCATTTTTCTTGATTTGCAATTTCGGATCTCTTAATGGGCTTAACTGTTAGAAGGCCAGTGTAATGTACCCGGTCGTCTTTAAGATTTTGTAAATCATCCCAAAAGTCCGTGAGTTGATCATGTTCCCAAGAATAGCCACGTTGATAATCAGGAATGCGAAAAAATTTTTGATTGAAAATCTCGGTAAGAGATTGTAATTTACTTTCCGGCATAACTATAAACCTTTAATAAGTGAACCGCTTTCCTTCCGTAATTCCTGCTTACCAGTTGATAATTTGATCAAAATGTCTTGGCCCGAAAATTTAGCCCCAACTGTATGACCATTGCCGATATTTCTTAAAAGGCTGCCGCTTTCTTTACGTAATTCAACCTTACCATTGTCAAGCGTGATTAAAATTAAACTACCATCATTATTGATGTCAGCATCTATCGCATGTCCATTACCGACATTTCGGATAAGTGAGCCACTTTCTTTGCGTAACTCAACTTTGCCATTTTTTATGATTACAAGTGGCATAGTGATTTGATTTAAGTGTTTAAATTGAAGTTCTATATTACTCAGAAAATTTGAAAAGTTTCAGTTTATGTTATTTTATTATTAAGCATATTGCAAAATAGTTCGATACTTATTAAATTTCGAAAACCTTAATTATGGCCTACCTTACCAAGTCTAATTCTTTAAAAATCATCACCTCGAATGATTTCAGAAGCACTGGGGATTTGGATGGCGATGTTTATAAGAAACCAATCTATTTTTTTTCAACAGTTGAAAAGAACCGGCTTATTGGGTTACAAAAATTATTTGAAGATCCTGATAAGTTTATTGGAGAATACTACATTCCTATTAAAACCGAGGACAGATTTCAATATGTGTTTGAGGGGAACAAACCTGCATTTCACAACAGCTCACAATGTGAACGGTTAAACTCAAATTATCTAAATTTCCGTATTCCCGACGAGATACGCGATAGAGGTAAAGATGAGGTTATTAAATTTCGAGCATGGTTCAAAACAAATCACCATCTGATGGAGAAGCCGGATGTCTTTGTAGAGAGGTTAAGGCTGGCCTTCGATGTACAGGTTAGTCCTACGAGTATTGAAAGAGACAATTCAGGTGTTCAGGTCAAGGAAAACTTAGACTTGCCTACTTTGGAGCAAAGAATAAATGACTTGATAAGTGAAGCTGGTCAATATTACAAAAATGCACCTCCTACAAAACAAGAGATCATTAAACGATTTCAAAAATATACGTTCCTGGCTTATTCTAAGTCTCCGTTAACAAATAATAACACAAAATATACTGATGATGTGATTAAAGCATTTCTAAAGCAATATGATATTCACTTTAAACGGCCCCTTAAAGATTTGCTAATAGAATACTACCGTGTAAAACTTAACCCGGAATTAAAATTTGATGGCACATTATTAGAGCAGCTTGGCTTTTCAGCTTGCCAGCATTGCCATTCAGAAGAAAATCTGTGAACTTATTCTTTTCACTACCCCGTCACATTGTCAAGCTTAATATCCTCAATTTTATTATTTATTAGCCATTGGTAAAACGATTTTTTATCTGCGGGAACATAGTGTATGATTTCCCCGTTTTTTAAAAGAATGGTAAAGATGTCTGTAGATGCAATGAACTTTAAGAGCGTCTCAGGTTGATGATCAAAACCGGGATAAGTGGATGTCATACTATTAGATTTTATAAAGTAACATAAAACTTACTCCCTTTTCCTTCTGTACTTTTAAATCGAATCATTCCTCCATGATCTTTGATACAGCGCTTCGTTAATGATAATCCTAAGCCGGTAGAAGATTCTCCTGATGTTCCCGCTCTTCTTGCGGTAGTAAAATCATTAAAAATATCGGACTGAATATTTTCGGGTATTCCTATTCCAGCATCAAGGATTTTTAAAGTTAACCGGCTGTCTTCAAATTTCGTAGAAACCTTTATGACGGAATTCGGATAGGAAAATTTAATTGCATTTGATAGCAGATTTTCAATAGCCCGCCTTAATTGTTTTCTATCTACTGAAATATGATATTGTTGTGCGCAAAAATCTGTTTCTATAGTAATGCTCTTTTGTGATAACAGTCCATTTTGATCCCGAACGCAGTTCTCGTAAAATTCGTTAAGTTCGGTAGGCTCTTTAAGCAAGGGCCGATGCTCATCTCCCGCTATAACAATCAAATCGTCTAATATATTTAAAGCGTGGTCGCAAGATGTATTGCAAAGTGAAAGGATTTTTTGATTATCCTCCGGTTGTTCTTCAAGTAACCTTAAAAGTCCTGAAATATTAGATATTGGATTTCGCAGGTCATGTATGACCTTATGATATTCAAGCTTTAAATTTTTTACGTTTGTAGCAAGATGTCTTGTTATGTCAATTAATTTTATTACACCTACAAAGGTTTCTTTATCGTAAACCGGCAAATACTCAAATTGTCCCTTTTCCATCTCGGATAAAACATCAAAAATTTCAGAGCCAGGTGAAACTTTTGGTTTAGAAAGGTCACAATCAAGCAGGTTTCTGCTTTCAGGTTGAGATATAAGATCATTTAAAGTCACAATTCCTAATATTAATGAATCCTCATCGACAACAGCCATATAATCGCAGTCAAGGAGATAATTCCAAACATCACGAGTATCTTCCAGTACTGACGCTGTTGTATATTCTTGACTTATTAATGCTTCTATAATCATGCCTATTCGGTTTAGGTTATTACTTTATAACATAAAGGCGTGTGGCCTACTTATCCGTTATAAAGGCACTGGTATACCTGAGTACGAAATAAGCAAGCCCACGCCTAAGCATGAGCGTTGTGCCTACCCCCGTACTCTTAAAAAATTACCAGTTTCTTATAACGAGTGTTGCAAACGCAATTTCTTAAAAAACGCCTTTTTAATATGGCTGTATATCACAAACTTATGAAAAATAAGATTTGTAGGCAACTTTGCCCACAATAATATTATAATTATCTATCAACTTTCCTAATCATTTGAAAAGTTGATGATTAACGAAACCAGTAAAATACTTCTTGAACAATTTGGTACCCATATTAGAAGTATTCGGGTTTCTAAAAAGCTTACCTACAGAAAGATGGCTACCCAATGTAATATCGATTTTTCGAATCTTAGAAAAATAGAACAGGGAAAATTAAATGTGACCTTAATTACAATTTTGGAATTAGCTAAAGGATTGGATGTACAAGCATCCGAACTGTTAAGTTACTTAAACAACGTGTAAGACTAACTTAACCTAAGTTATTGTTAGTTTACTTGTTTCTAATTAAAAATAAGATAGATTTGCTTTAACTTATAGACGGTCAATCGTACTTCCGACATTCGTCTATTGTGATAAGGTTTAGGTAAAAATCCCTTCCAGCGAGTGTGAAGGGATTTTTAATTTAAATACCTTATTTATACAAATCAAGGAATGACTATTGTCGTTTTACTTACTGAACATTTATGAAGGGTAAGCAACAAAAGCAATAATGGCTGACAATCATACAAAAGAAATACGAAGTTTTAATATGTCGAAAATTCGTAGCAAAGACACAAAGCCAGAATTGATAGTGCGTAAATATCTTTTTTCAAAGGGCTTTAGATACCGTATACACGATAAAAAGCTACCGGGAAGCCCTGATATAGTGCTAAAGAAATATAATACTGTTATTTTTGTAAACGGTTGCTTTTGGCATGGTCATAAAGATTGCAGATACTATATAATTCCAAAAACACGGACTGAATGGTGGCAAGACAAAATAAATAGAAATATCAATAGGGATATTAAAAATTACTCCAAACTAAAACTTATGGGATGGAATATAGTGG
>Ga0157372_10002984_pt1 | contig 18235 bp, 11 predicted proteins | sample C55metaG_FD_115307 | JGI IMG/M metagenome (GOLD analysis project Ga0157372, IMG submission 115307) | Corn rhizosphere microbial communities from Kellogg Biological Station, Michigan, USA - C5-5 metaG | ecosystem: Host-associated > Plants > Roots > Rhizosphere > Soil | place: USA: Michigan... | reverse complement strand
TCGGGCCCTTGTTGGCGTAGAGGATGCCTAAGCTACTCAAACTCGCGGCAGTGTCCGGATGATCTGGCCCAAGGGCTTTTTCGCGGATCTCAAGCGCGCGTTTCAACAGAGGCTCGGCTTCCTTGTCTTGCTGCAGCTTGCGATAAAGTTCCGCTAGAATAAACACTGTCGTTGCGGTTTGCGGATGGTCGGGACCGAGCGCCCTTTCGTTGATCTCCAGCGCGCGTTTGTACATAGGTTCGGCCTCTTTGTACCGACCCTGCGCGTGGTAATTCGCAGCGAGATTATGTAAGCCATTCGCTGTGGCCGGATCGCCCGGCCCAAGCACCCTTTCGCGGATCTGCAGCGCCCGATTCAACAGCGGCTCGGCTTCTGCGTATCGCCCCTGATTATCATAAAGTACTGCCAGATTATTAAGGCCTGCTGCCGTGTCCGGATGATCCGGGCCGAGCGTTCTCTGGCGAGTCTCCAGCGAGCGTTTGTACAGATCCTCCGCTTCGGCATACTGGCTTTCATTGCGATAACATCCCGCGAGATTGTTTAAACATTTTGCTGTGTCTGGATGGTCCGGGCCAAGGACTGCTTCGCTGATTTCCAGTGCGCGCTTGTACAGAGGCTCGGCTTCCTTGTACCGCCCAAGTCTGTCGTGCAAGGCCCCCAGATGACTTAGGCTCCTAGCAGTGTCGGGATGGTATGGACCGAGTATCTTCTCGCGTATCTCCAGTGCGCGACGGATGAGCGGTTCGCCCTCCGCGTATTGTGCGCGTTCAGAGAGATACCAGTAAGCTTGATGCAGCAGACGGGCCGCACTGACAGACTCCATGGCATGACTCAATACTTGCGCCGCTGCCATTCTGGCGTGGGGCAAGAGTCGCTCGCAAATGGGCCAGTTGTTGAACTCAATTACCTCCGGAAAACACTCGTTAAGAGCCACCGTACTCCGTTCAATCCAGTTGGCTTGGGATGCCTGATCCATGGTGTCCTTCACCACTTCCTGAACAAGCCGGTGGATATCGATGGTCTTTGTCGCCGGATTGCGAATAATCAGAGAGAATCTAACTCCGTCCGCTACGGCATCGCGGAACTCAAGGTCGATTTCTTGGTCGACGGCGAGGACTTCCTCTGGAATGGCATCCGGCGCCAAGAAGGCGGCCGTCTGGACGATTTTTCTCGCGGGTTCGCTTAGCTTCTCGAAGGCAAGCGTGAAGGTCACCGTGATGGTCTGATGATCCGCGGTCGCACTCCCCCGAGCACGGAGCTTAGCCCCCTCACTCTGATATAGATCCAAGTATTCCGCCGGCGAGAGTCTCGACTCTTCAATGTAAGCTCCCGCTTGTTCCAACCCTAACGGCAGCCCGTCGAACTCCTTGGCGATAGCGAGAGCGCTTGAGGAGTCGGATGGGCTGGGGCTGTCTATTTTGCTACGTTGCAGGAGGAAGTGTGTCCCTTCCTCAGGGGGCATCTTGGGAAGATCGATCCCGTGAGCGTGCTTCCCGGTGGACTGCAGACGCGTGGTGATCAAGACATGACCCCGCTTACCTGAGGGGATCCATTCTTGTACAACCGCCCAGTCCTCGACATTATCTAGAATCAACAGCCAGTTGTCGTTGGACTCGAACCATCGTTTTGCGGCAGCAGCCGGGTTGATGATTTCCTGGCTATTCTTTTCGGGCAGGTCAAGAACAACAGCGAACTCGGCAAAACCTGAAACTAAGCTTTCACGCGAGTCCGCCACCGTCCAAAAGCCCGCATCGTAGTCGGCTCGATTAATCTCGGCATACCTGAGGGCAGTTTGAGTCTTGCCCATTCCCCCAAGGCCCTTGATGGCTTGTGTGAGCGCAGTCGGCCGATTCGCGGTGAGGGCGTTATGGAGGGTTTCGAGGTATTGTTCACGACCAGAGAAGAACGGATTTGCGGGCGGAATCCGCCAAATACCTGGAGAGGATTCCGCAAATGACGCGAGCCGTCGCACCCGAGCAGGTAGAGCTCTTAGTTTCCCTAAGGCTGGCGCTATAACTTCGGGTCGATTCGTCAGGCGTCGATAGAGTTTCTCATAACCTTCGTTGGATTCGACTGATTCACGCTGATACGGCTTTAGGAAGTCGGGAATAAACTCAGCCTGCTCCGGAGCCAAGAGGACCGCGATGAACTTGTCATTTTGGCCAGACGCACTATAGATCTCCTGATCGATGATCAAACCCTCGCGATTGGCTCCCAGACCCTTGCCTAACTCCTCTCTGCCCTCGGCGCGGCGCTGGTAGTTCTCGGTCGGAATGACAAGCACGAAGTCACAATTTTCAATCTGTAACCGCATCCAGCGCGTCCAGCCTTCGGGGGGAGCCATCTCGTATTGATCGATAACGGCATCGATCCCGTCCCCGCGCAAGCGATCCGCGAGACCCAGGGCTTGTCCCTCATGCGCTGGCGAATCATGGCTGTAGCTGATAAAGACTTTTGGCACATTCGCCAATTTCGAAGGCATGGCTCTTATTATCCAAGTATTTGACTTCAAACCACCGGTCTTCAGGGGTTGAACCAGATGGGCTGGCCGGGGAACTCCCAAGGGAACTAGGTTCGTGTGGGCGCCGCCACCCGAAAGCATAGGAACGGGAGTTCGCTCGGATTCGGACCCATGGGCGAAGGGCACGTACGGTTCTCACTCATCGAGAATCCGCAGCGGACGCGCCAGGCGACGGCGGCCATCAAGAAGATGCTAAACGCGTGACACCTTCACTACAACTAACAGATAAATAAACAGTTGCGGTGAAGCCTTGGGCTTCGAAGCGCCCTGAATTAGCTTCCCTGAAAAGGTAGTACTTGTAGTCACTTCGGCCCAAAAAAACTTTTCCAGCGCAGTCCTAGGAGCCACATAAAGGTGTACACTTCTCCATGCCGGGTTGCTTAGGTAAATCCTAGCCGGCATTTGGATTATCTCCGGCGGCCGTGTGCCGTTCCGGCGTGCTGCATACGAACTTAGTACATGAAAAACGGAGGATACCTTAACCTATGTCTGCAAGAAACCTTCTTGCATTGTGAAAGGCCCCGGCAATCCGGGGCCTTTTTTTCGTGTGGTGCAGGCGACCCGGCATAACCGGTCCGGCTCGCGCTAATATCAGGCCATGGCCGCGCTTTTCGACCAGTATCATAGCCCGCTGGTTGACCTGCGCGACATCACCTCAGCCTACCTGGAACCCCTGCTCCACGAGGAAACTGAGGAGTGGCGAACCGAGCTGAACTGGGATTATCGACCCTCCGCCGACCTGGTCCGCCGATTTGTAGACATGCGCGCCCTCACCGGTTTCGCCCTACCAGGCCAGACGGAAGCGGCCGGATACGCCTACTATGTCTGCGAAGAAGGCAAAGGCCTGATCGGCGGCCTGTATATGGGTCGTGCCCAGCGCACCATCGAAAACGAAAACGCGCTGCTGACAGGCATCCTGGATGCGATGTGGCGCACGCCCGGCACGCGCCGAGTGGAAGCTCAATTAATGATGCTCAGCTCGCCGCTCAGCCGGACGATGCCCTACCCCAAGTGGGTCCGCACATTTCCCCGCAAGTTCTTCGAAGTGCCCTTGAGCGAGATCACTTCCCTGCCTCCGCGCCAACCTAACGTTCCCATCTCGCCCTGGTCTGAGAATCGCCAGGACGATGCTGCGCGCCTGGTAGCAGCCGCCTACGCTGGCCACGTGGACAGCAATATCAACGACCAGTACCGCTCGGCCAGCGGCGCGCGGCGTTTCCTGACCAACATCGTGCAGTATCCGGGCTGTGGCACGTTCTTCGCGGCGGCCTCGTGTGTCGCCGGGCCGGCCTCGGGCCGCGGTCTCTACGGCGTCTGCCTCACGAGCCTGGTAGCCAGCGATGTCGGACACATCACCCAAATCTGCGTGGCTCCCGCCTTTCGCGGCACCGGCCTGGGCTACGAACTGCTTCGCAGAAGCTTGGTCGTGTTACGCGAACACGGATGCCGCACCGTGAGCTTAACCGTAACCGCCTCAAATACTTCCGCCATTGACCTGTACGAACGGATGGGGTTCGTCAATCGCCGCGACTTCGCCGCCTACGTCTGGGAGATGAAGTAGCAGCCTGCTACGCTAGCTATATGGCGTGGTTTGCCCGGGAGAAACCCGGGATGGAAGAAGGCTCGGGCGAAGGGGAAAAGCGCGTTCGCACGGAAGGCCTGTGGCAGAAGTGTCAAAGCTGCAGCGAGATCATCTGGAAGAAAGCCCTGGATGAGAACCTTCAATGCTGCCCCAAGTGTGAGTTTCATTTCCGTATCGACGCCCGTACGCGTCTGGCCATGTTGTTCGACGGCGAATTTGAAGAATTCGATACCGGGATGACTTCCACGGACCCGCTCCGGCTGGACGGCGCTTATCGCGACAAATTGGCCTCGGCGCGCGAAGCCACCCAGCTTTCAGACGCCTTGGTGTCGGCCGTGGGAACTCTCGATGGTCGCCGCGTAAACATCTGTGCCATGGAGTGGAAGTTCATGGGCGGCAGCATGGGCGCGGTGGTCGGCGAAAAAATCACCCGCGCGATCGAGCGTTCGGTTCAGGACCGCACGCCGCTGGTGCTGGTCTCCACCTCGGGCGGCGCTCGCATGCAGGAAGGGACCATCAGCCTGATGCAGCTCGCCAAGATTTCCGCGGCCTTGATGCGTTTGGACGAAGCCCGCATACCGTATATCAGTGTGATGGCCGACCCGACCTCCGGGGGTGTCACCGCCAGTTTCGCCATGCTGGGCGATCTGAACATCGCCGAGCCAGGTGCGCTGATCGGCTTCGCCGGTCCGCGCGTGATCGAGCAGACCATCCGCCAGAAGCTTCCCGAAGGCTTCCAGCGTAGCGAGTTCCTGCTGAATCACGGATTTCTGGATGCCGTGGTCAAACGCTCCGAACTGAAAGCCTACATCGCGCGTTCATTGAAGTTCTTCTGCGACTAAATGATTCAACTGAAAGGCGCCGGGAAGCGCTTTGGCCATAAACTCCTCTTCGAAGACTGCGACTGGCTGATCACGCCCAAAGAGCGTACCGGGCTGGTCGGGGCCAATGGAACCGGCAAGTCCACGCTGCTCAAGATCCTGTGCGGCATGGAATCGCTGGATTACGGCGAGATCACCTTCGCCAAGGGAATCAGCCAGGGCTATCTTCCACAGGACGGCCTGTCGCTCACCGGCCGCACGGTCTTCGCCGAGTGCATGAGCGTCTTCGAAGACCTGCGCGAAATGGAGCAGGAGATGGAGTCGTTGCATCATAAGCTGGCCGAGCTGGATCCGGCCAGCGCCGAATATGCGGTGGCCTCCGACCGTCTGCACCACATCGATTCGGAATTCCGCAATCGCGACGGCTACGCTATTGAGGCGCAGGTCGGCACCGTGCTGAATGGCTTGGGCTTTCGCAAAGAAGACTGGCCCCGGCGGACCGAAGAATTCTCGGGCGGCTGGCAGATGCGGCTGGCTCTGGCCAAGCTGCTGCTGGAAAAACCCAATCTGCTGCTGCTGGACGAGCCCACCAATCACCTGGATTTAGAAGCTCGCAACTGGCTGGAATCGTACCTGGCGAGCTATCCCAACGCCTGCATTCTGATTTCGCACGACCGCTATTTCCTGGACGTGACGGTCAATCGCACGGTCGAAATCTGGAACAAGAAAGTCAATTTCTACACCGGCAACTATGAGAAGTATCTAAGCCAGAAAGCCGAGCGGAAAGCCCAACTGGAGGCCGCGTATCGCAACCAGCGCGAGCGCATCGAGCAACTTGAAGCCTTCATCAACCGTTTTCGCGCGCAGGCCACCAAAGCCAAGCAGGTGCAGAGCCGCATCAAGGAGCTAGAGAAGATCGAGCGGATTGAGATTCCGCCTGATGAGCAGACCATTCACTTCTCGTTCCCCCAGCCCAAGCCCAGCGGCCGGATCGTGGCCGAGTTCAAGGATGTCTCGAAGAGCTATGGGCAGAAGACCGTGTTCAGTGGAGCGACGTTCATCGTCGAGCGCGGCGACCGGATCGCGCTAGTGGGGGTGAATGGCGCGGGCAAATCCACGCTGATTAAGCTGTTCGCCGGGACCGAGCCTCTCACCTCGGGCAGCTATACGCTGGGCCACAACGCGATTCCCGATTACTTCGCCCAGGATCAATATAAGGAGCTGAATCCCAACGCGCGTATGCTCGACGATCTATCCAGTGCCGCGCCGCGCTCGACCCAAACGCAACTCCGCACGCTGCTGGGATGTTTCCTTTTTAGCGATGAAGACGTGTTCAAACAGATCGGCGTGCTTTCCGGAGGCGAGCGCAACCGCTACGCCCTGGCCCGCATGCTGCTGGCGCCTTCGAATTTCCTGTTGTTGGACGAGCCCACGAATCACCTGGATATGCGCGCCAAGGACGTGTTGCTGGAATCGCTCAGCAAGTACTCCGGTACAGTGGTCTTCGTGTCCCACGACCGCTACTTTATCGACAACCTGGCCACGCGGATCTTTGAGATCGAAGACGGCCACGTCCACGTCTTCCCGGGAAATTACGAGGACTACCTGTGGCGCAAGCAAGGCGGCCCGGAGACTCTCGCGGCGTCACCGGTAAGCCAACCGATTCCGAGCCCCGACACTAACGGAGCGGCGCCGAGTAAGACGCGCGTCAACCCGATGAAGCTCCAAAAAGCACGCGATCGCCTAGCCGCGGTAGAACAACAAGTCGCGGCGCTTGAGGCGGAAATCGCACAGCATGAAGCCGCCCTGGCCGATTTCAAGAGCGTGGAAGAAACCGTTCGCATCAACGATCTACTAACGGCCCGCCGCCGCGAACTGGAGTCTCGCGTGGCTGAGTGGGAAAGCCTCTCCGCCGAGATCGAAGCGGTTTAGACGCTCAGTTCTTGATCTGCACTCCGCCAAAGACCGCTGCCCCCTCGAGAATCAGAGTCTTCGTGTCGGGGCCAGTCGGAGAGTGCCGCCTTTCGTCGCCGATGCCTCCAAAAATCGCCGCGCTGCGGTTCACGACCTCCCAATCGTCCGGGACCCGGATTTCGACTCCTCCAAAAACCGCATACGTTTCCAGAGTCGCCTCCTTGCCCAGCATTTGGGCATCCCGGAGATCGATTTTGCACGCTCCGAAGACGGCGGTGCATTGTGCGCCACGAAAATCCTGCGCGGAGATGTGGCGTTCCACGCCGCCGAACACCGCCGCTTCGCCTTTGCCGGCGTGATCCACTAGATAAAAGATGCCCATCAAGGCAATCAGGCCGATGACAATACCCGAGCCGTTGGAAAACCCTGGCCTGGTGGGTGTCGAGGGTACATTGGGAGCGCTGGGCCGTTGGGGCTGCATGTCAATCTCCTTGCTGCGGTCTAATCTACCGCAAGACGCGGCAAAACCCTCGGGATTTCGGTGGACGGCACGATTCTGCCGGTCAGTGACAGCTAGTACTTGGACAACGCAATCGCCCGTCTTTAGGATGCCTGTCGCCAGGATGCCTGTCGCCAGGAAGGGTAACCCGGGGCAGGCGGATATGCCATTAGGCTACCCACGGAGTCGAATTTGGAGTAAGCTGTAGCCATAATTTGGGTGGCAATCACCCAGTCGTGAGTGGTGGCTTCATATTGGGCAGCACTTTTACCGTTTCGTAATCGGAAAGGAGTGCATCATGCACAATTCAAGAAATTGTGGTTATTGGACTGTCACTCTAGCTCTGTTTGTTTTTGTAGCAGGCTATCTTGGGTCAGTCCCGGCATCCGCACAAGTCACCACTGGAGCGATTTCCGGATTAGTAACCGACCAGAGCAGCGGGATCGTACCCGACGCTTCCATCACCGTGAAGAACGTCGATACAAATCTGGCTAGAAGTGCCACCACGGGGAATGACGGACGTTTCCGAATCTCCGCTCTTCCAGTAGGCCAGTATGAGGTAACGATCGAGGCAAAGGGATTCGGGAAATACGTCCGCGGTCCCGTACTTCTCACGTTGAACCAGGAAGCCGTGTTGGACACGATTTTGCGGCCTGCGACGGTGCAGGAAACGATTGTGGTCACCGAATCCGTCGCCCTGATTGACACCAGCACCGCCGAAGTCGGCGTCCAGTTCGATAAACTTCGCATGCAGGAACTGCCTATCAGCGGGAAGTTCGGCACAGGCGGAGGATTCCGTGACGTATTTGCGGTGGTGCTTTCAGCACCCGGCGTAAGCCAGACCAATAGCGGCAATAGCAAGTTCGCCAATGGCACCGACTATTCCGCGAATGGCATGCGCACCCGCGCGAACAACTACATGGTGGACGGCCAGGATGTGAACGAACCCGGTGTCGCCGGACGCGCGCAGTGGATGAACAACCCGGACACGATTCAGGAAATCCGGTTGATCACCAACCAGTTTCTCCCCGAATACGGCCGCGCAGCGGGTTCCATTGTCAATGCGGTCACCAAGAGCGGGACCAACTCCCTGCATGGTTCGGCTTTTGAGTATTACAACGGAAACCACCTGAACTCGCGCAGCAATCTGGATAAGGCCGCGGGGTTCAAGGATGCGCCATTTTTCATCGAGCACCAATTCGGTGGAACCGCCGGAGGTCCGCTCGTGAAGGACAAGACATTCTTGTTCGGTTCAATCCAACGCTGGACACAGCGCCAGCTAGGGGCAGGACGGACAGTTCTAGGGGTTCCGACGGCCGCAGGAAAGCAGACGATTCAGAGCCTGGCTGGCACGCGGCCACAGGTAGCGGCCTTGCTGAAATTCCTGCCGGCCGCCCAGACTTCGACCGGGGATACCGTACCTTTGACGGTCGGCGGGCAGACCGTACGGATTCCAACGGGCTCACTGACCAACTCGACCTCACAGTTTCAGAACAACTGGCAATGGTCCGGTCGCGTCGATCATCAGTTGACCAGCAAAAACAGCATCGGCGGACGGTACCTGTTCAATGACAACGTCCAAGGCGGAGCCGACCAGGTAACGCCCCCAGGGCTTACGACCGACCAACCGCTCCGGACGCAGGCGGCCTCCGCCTGGTGGACGAGCGTTGTATCGCCGAGGATGCTGAACGAGCTCAGATTATCCTACCAGCGCTACTCGTCCACAACGACTGCTACGGATCCGACTTCCGCCGAAATCCCATCCGTTGAGGTTCCAGAGCTTGGTTTAACGGGCTTCAACGCAGCTTCCGATCGTACGGCGATCGGTCTAGCGGTGAACCTGCCTCAGTTCCGGACCAACAATCTGTATCAGATCCAGGACAGCTTCTCCATCACCGAAGGATCGCATGCATGGAAGTTTGGCTTGGACCTTCGGAGCACCCGCGTCAAGAGCTTTTTTGTCCCGCAGATCCGCGGGCGCCTGGTGTATGACACGCTCCAGACGCTCGTCGACGACGTAGCGTCCACCGTCAACATCAACCGGCCTCTGCCGGGCGGGCAGTTGCTCGCGTACTACTGGTGGAACGACTACTATTTCTTCGCGCAGGACACCTGGCGGGTAGGCCGCAGCTTCACCCTCACCTACGGAATTCGATATGAAACGCCCGGGAACTCTTTCCAAAGCCTGTATGATCTCGACGACAAGATCGTAGCTGCGAACGGCAATCGATCGGTCTTTCAGCTCACCAACCGTCCGCCGCGCGATCGCAACAACTGGCAACCCCGGTTAGGCTTCAGCTGGAATCCGCATACCAGGGCGGACGGCCTTTTTGGCAAGTTGACTGGAGGCGATCGCCTGGTGGTGCGGGGAGGCTACTCGCGTACGAATGACTACGGGTTTATCAACATCAACCTGAACATCTTCAGCGCCTTTCCCTTCGTGCTCGCTACTGGCGCCAGCAACCTGCAGAATGCCTGGACCCAACTGCCGACGCTGTTTCCGAACGTGAGCGATTCGGCGGCGCTGAACCTCCTCAATCGGACCATTGTGGGCAACGATTTTCGCGCTCCCATTGCCGAGCAATTCTCCATGGAAGTACAGCGCCAGTTGGCAGGTTCCTCGGTGCTCCGCGTGGGCTACGTAGGGACCAAAGGAACGGCGTTGTTCCAGACCATTGACGGAAATCCGCGCACGTTATGCTCACCGATTCCGACCAGCGCTACCGGTACGGTAACCGGATGCCCGCGCGTCGACCCGAACGCCGGAATCGTTCGTCTGCGTGCAAACGCTGCTTCTTCGATTTACCACTCGATGCAGATCAGCTTCGACCAACGCCTCGCAAAAGGACTGGTTGCCGGAGCACATTACACCTGGAGCTCGTTTATTGACGACGCTTCCGAGATTTTCAATCCCTCGGCGCGGGGAGAAGTCGCGATCTCTCAAAACTCTTTCGATCGGCGTTCCGACCGTGGACGCTCGACCTACGACCGGCCGCATCGCTTCGCGGCCAACTTCGTATATGAGATCCCGACGGGCCGAGTGAGCCGAACGGCACTGCAGAAGCTCGTAGGTGGCTGGCAGATCGGATCGTTCATCACCTTCCAAAGCGGCTCGCCATTCAGCCCGCTGAATGGAAGCGATCCCACTCTGGCTTTGGGAGGCATTGATGGCCTGGTCGGGAGTGCCATCCGTCCCAATCTCAACACCAATCTGGATGTCTCGAGCATGACGATTGACGACTTGATTGCCGCCGGCGGCAGGTCCCTTTTCAGTCCCTTGCAGGCTTGCCAACGGATCACGGGCACCAATACCTGCACGCCAGTGCAGCGATTCGGAAACGTCGGCCGCAATGTGCTGCGAAGTGACGGCATCGGCAATCTCGACGTGAACGTAACGAAGACTACGAAGATCGGCGAACGCCATCAAATCCAGCTTCGCGCCGAATTCTTCAACCTGAGCAACACTCGCAACTTCGGGATTCCGGAAGCTCGCATTAATAATGCGGGATTCGCGAACCAGTGGGGCACGGACGGCGGTAACCGCCGCATCTTCGTGTCTTTGAGGTACATGTTTTAGTTTTTCCGCCGTAATCGCCGGCTCAAGTGGCGCTCGGCAACTTCTGGTATGCTCTCCAGAGGTTGCTATGCGCCACGTCCGCCGGCTGGCCTTGTTCCTGTTCAGCGTTTCCGCCTTCGGCCAAGCCTACCTGGCCGGAAACTGGACCCCTTTGCGTCACGAGGACCAAGCCGAACGCGGGCAAGGTCCCGAGCTGGGCGACTACCTGGGTCTTCCCATCAATGACGCGGCTCGCCTGCGCGCCGATAGCTGGAGCGCATCCCGCATGACTCTGCCCGAGCAGCAGTGCCGGGTGCATAGCGTCACCTATATTTATCGCGGCCCGAACCACCTGCGCATCTGGGAGGAAAAAGACGCGCAGCAGCAAGTGGTCGCCATCAAGAATTACATCAGCACTTACGAACAAACCCGCACCATCTGGATGGATGGCCGCCCGCATCCTTCCGAATACGCTCCGCACACCTTCATGGGATTCTCCACCGGCGAGTGGCAGGGCGACATCCTCACCGTCAAGACTACCCACATCAAGCAGGGCTTCGTCCGGCGCAATGGGCTGGTGCAAAGCGACCTGGCGACGATGGTCGAGCACTTCATCCGGCACGGCAACATTCTTACCCACGTGAGCGTGGTCACCGATCCCGTGTATACGACTGAACCTCTGATTAAGTCGGAGGATTTTCAGCTCGACGAACTGGATCAGGGATCCTGGCTGTGGCCCTGCGAGCCTGTGGAGGAGATCACCAACCGCAAGAAGACCGACGTGCCGCACTACTTGCCCGGCGCGAATCCTTACCTGAAAGAGTTTTCGGATCACTTCAAGGTGTCAGAGCAGGCGATCCGCGGCGGCGCGGAGACCATGTATCCGGAATATCAGGCCAAGCTGAAAGCGCCGGGCGGTCCGCCTGCGCCCGTTAGCGGCGATCGTGCGGCTCCCAAGCTGCCCGCAGCAACTTCGGATGTCGAGATTCTTCCCGTGCAGGGCAATGTCTATCTCATCGCGACGCGCAGCGGCAATATCACCGTGCAGACCGGTTCCATGGGCGTGCTGCTGGTGGACACCGGTACCGCGGCACTGTCGGAAAAAGCTCTGGCGGCCGTCCGCAAGCTGTCGGACAAGCCGCTCCGCTACATCGTCAACACGGACCTTCACCCTGACCACACGGGGGGTAATGAAACTCTGGCGCGCGCGGGCGGCGCCCAGGATGAGCGGAATATCAGAAACACGCCCGGCGATCTGGAGGGACAGATCGTGAAGATCCTGGCGCATGATAACGTGCTCCAACGTATGAACGCTCCGCCGCCCGGTCAGCCCGAGGTTTCCTTCATCTCGCAGCCCGGCGATACCTACTTCGGCGGTAACAAAGATCTGTTCTTTAACGGCGAATCGATCCAACTGCTGCATCAACCCGCGGCGCATACGGACGGCGATACGATGGTCCACTTCCGCCGCTCCGACGTGATCAGCGCCGGCGACATTTACGTAACCGACAGTTATCCCGAGATCGATTTGGCGAACGGCGGCAGCCTGCAGGGAGTCATCGACGGCCTGAATCGCCTGCTGGACCTTGCGATTCCCGAGCATCACGAAGAAGGCGGGACGATGATTATTCCAGGCCGCGGGCGCATCTCGGATGAGTTCGATGTACTGGAGTATCGCGACATGGTGACCATCATTCGCGATCGTATCCAGGACATGATCCGCAAGGGCATGACGCTCGCGCAGGTGAAAGCCGCCCGCCCCACGCGCGATTACGATCCTCAATACGGCGCCAACGCGGATATGTTCGTCGAAGCCGCGTATCGCAGCCTGACTAAGACTAAATAGTCTTAGTGGCGCCAGCGTCCATGTCGATCAACGCTCCGTGGAGCATCTTGCCTTCGGAGCCGACGATGAAAGCGACCAGCGCGGCGATGTCTTCGGGCTCGCCGATGCGCGCGATGGCTCCGCTCTTGACGTACTCGCGCTCGGCGGCTTCGGGATCAAGACCGCGCTCTTTCGCCAGCGCGTTCAATCGCACTGTATAACGCGCGGTGCGGATCGTCCCGGGGTTGACACAGTTGACCTGCACTCCATCGCGCAGTCCGAGATCGGCCAGAGCCTTGGTCAGAGAGAGCAGCGCGGCGTTCACCGATCCGCCGATGGTGAACTGTGCTCCCGGAGTCCGTCCGCCCACGCCGCTGATGAACACCACCGATCCGCTGGCGGCCTTCAGGTGCGGCCAGGCGGCACGCGTCAGGCAGACCGACCCGAAAAACTTCAGCGCAAAACCATCGACGAAGTCCGCATCGGTCAGATCGAGAAACTCGCCGCGCTTGGTGGCACCTGCATTATTCACTAGGATGTTAACGTGACCGAGTTTTTCCATCGCGAAGTCCACGACGCGCTTGCCGGAATCGGACGTCCGCAGGTCGATCGCGATGGTCTCGGCAGTGCCGCCAGCAGTGCGAATCTCGGCGGCAGTTTCATCCAAGAGTTTCTGGTCACGCGCGCATAGGACCACGCTCGAACCCTCAGCGGCCAGGCGCAGCGCGATCCCGCGACCGATCCCGCGGTTGGCGCCAGTTACGATCGAGACCTTTCCGTGCAAGGACTTGGACATCATTCCATTTTGCCCGATACGAAAAGTACGTGAAAAAGTTGCACTTTCCCGCTCAGCATCGGACAGTAGAAGAAGATGCGAGTTTTTGTTCCCCTGAGCCTGATCCTGCTGCTTTCCGCCTGTTCGGAGGCTCCTACCGAAACCAAGGTTAAAGAACCTGAAAAACCGCCTGCGCCCATCACCGGGCAGCGGGCCTTTCAACTCACCTATCCGGCGGCGAGGGCCTGGGCCGGCGATTCCCTACCCCTGCGGATTCGCAGCATCAATCTGACCGACGTCCCTTCAGAAGATGGCAAAGCCGGCGCATGGGAACTCACCTACGTTTCGCCGTCGCAGCAGGCCGCGCGGATTTATACCTGGTCGGCGATAGAAGCTCCAGGGAACATTCACAAGGATATCTTCGCGGGAAAGGCGCAAACCTGGAGTCCGTCCGGCGGCCAGGAAAAGCCGTTCGCAGCGAGTGTCTTCCGCATCGATACTCCGGAGGCGCTGAAAACCGGGATGACCGGCGCGAAAGCTTTCTTGGATAAGGCCGGTGAGAAGCCTCCCATAAATCTCGTGCTGGAGTTCACCTCGCGATTCCCCAATCCCGTGTGGCTAGTGCTGTGGGGAGAAACCGCAGGCTTAGCAAAGTACACCGTGTTCGTCGATGCGTCCACGGGACAAGTGGTCGGTAAGAGTTAGCCGGCCTTTTTCGGACGCCGAACTTCGATCACAGGGATCAATGAGTTGGATGCCTGCGGCGTCCCAGATGGACGAACGCGGTGCGTCATTTCGGCATTCAGGCTCGAAACAAATACTTCGATCTGGCGTTGCATCTCGCCCATCTTCTCGCGCATGTTGAGAATAATCTCGACGCCCGCCAGGTTTACGCCCAGGTCCCGCGTCAGCTTGAGGATGACTTCCAGGCGCTCCAGATCCTCGGCTGTGTAAAGCCGCGTGTTGCCGTCGCTGCGCGATGGCTTGAGTAATCCTTCACGCTCGTACAATCGCAGAGTCTGCGGATGGAGCTGTTACTGCTCGGCGACAGCCGAGATCATGAAGGCGGCTTTTTTGGATTCGCGCTTTCCGCTCATACTTTGCTCCAAATCTCGGCTCGGGGATCGTCTGGATGGAGCCCAGCGTATTCCCGAAGCAGTTCCTTGGTGCGCTCGTCCTGAACAACCGGAGCGAGCAGGCTCACTTCGACGATCTGAGCGCCGCGCGTCCCGGTGCGCGCGTTGAGCACGCCTTTATCGCGCAGCCGAAATTTCTGGCCATTCTTGGTCCCCTGGGGGATCTTGAGCAGCGCGCGACCGTCGATCGTGGGCACTTCGATCTTGGTGCCCAGGCCCGCTTCGTCGATCCGAATGGGCACACTGATTTCGATATCGTCGCCCTCGCGGCGGAAGAACGGATGCGGCTCCACGCGGACGGTGATGTAGAGATCGCCTGTGGGCGCTCCGAAAGTGCCCGCGTTACCCTTGCCCGGTACGCGCAAGCGCGATCCCTGTTGCGCACCCGGCGGAATACGGACTTCGACCGTCTCGGTTTTTGAGACCCGCCCGTCGCCATGGCATGTGGGGCACTTGTTGCCGAGGCGGCCGGTGCCTTCGCAGCGCGGACACGTCAGGCTGAAACGCATGGCGCCCGCCATCTGCGTAACGTTTCCACTTCCGTTGCATTCCGGACAAACGGTGTTGGCTCCGGCGCGAGCGCCCGTACCGTTACAAGTAGGGCAAGCTTCCTGCCGGGTGACGTTCAGGCGAACCTGAGTCCCTCGAATGGCCTGCCAAAAATCGATATTGAGTCCGTACTCCAGATCGGTGCCTTTTTCAGGAACCGCCTGTTCCGCACCTTGTGAACGGCTGAACCACTGGTTAAAGATGTCCTGAAAGTTTCCGGAACCGCCTCCGGCCCCGGGCGGAGGCGCATAACCGGCACCGCCGCCCCCCTGCTTGAAGATGTCGGAGAAATCGAAGCCGCCGAATCCCATATTGGGGCCGCTGCTAGGCGCGCCGCGACCGCCTGCTCCAGGCGCTCCGTTCTCCGAGTAGAAGCCGACCTGGTCATACATCTGCTTCTTCTTCGGATCGCTGAGAACGTCGTGGGCTTCCTGGACCTTCTTGAATCGATCCTCGGAAGACTTGTCCCCGGGATTCAGATCGGGATGGTGCTTGCGCGCAAGCTTACGATACGCCTTGCGGATGTCATCCACGGAGGCGTCGCGCTTCACCGCTAGAGTCTCGTAGTAGTCCATTTTTCACATCGCGCACAACGCAGGATCGCGAGCTATGCTTCTCCCAAAATGTGGGCGATCCGCGCTGTGCGCTCCACTCTAATCCAAGCCGGCGGCCACAAGGCAGCCAGCCGTTCTCAAGTTACTTCTTGTCGTCGACGTCCACAAACTCGGCGTCGACCACATTGTCCTTGGGCTTTTCTTCTGCCGGTTTGCCGCCATCTCCCGCTGGCGGCGCGCCGCTCGCCCCTGGCCCCTGCGTACCCGCGCTGGCCGACTTATACATCGCTTCAGCCAGCTTATGGCTGGCCTGAGTCAACGCATCCACGGCCTTGTTGATGTCATCCACGCTGCCGTCGGCGATCTTCTTGCGCGCATTATCCAGCGCCTCTTCCACCGTCTTGGCATCCGATTCGCTGATCTTGTCGCGATGATCCTTGAGCAGCTTCTCCACCTGATACACCGTGGCGTCCGCTTTATTGCGAGCGTCGATTTCGTCTTTGCGTTTTTGATCCTCGGACGCATGGGATTCCGCGTCGCGAGCCATCTTGTCGATCTCGTCCTTACTCAGGCCGGAAGAAGACGTGATAGTGATCTTCTGTTCATTGTTGGTCGCCTTATCCTTGGCGGTGACGTTCAGGATTCCATTGGCGTCGATATCAAAAGTCACTTCCACCTGCGGGATACCGCGGGGAGCCGGCGGAATGCCCACCAACTGGAAGACGCCCAACAGCCGATTGTCCTTCGCCATGGCGCGCTCGCCCTGGAAGACCTTGACTTCAACCGATGTCTGGCTGTCGGCAGCGGTCGAGAACACTTCGCTCTTGCGCGTCGGGATGGTTGTGTTGCGATCGATCAGCTTGGTGAATACGCCGCCCAGCGTCTCGATGCCCAGTGACAGAGGCGTCACGTCCAACAGCAGGACGTCTTTCACTTCGCCGCCCAGCACGCCGCCCTGCACAGCCGCACCCACCGCGACCACTTCGTCGGGGTTCACGCTGCGGTTGGGTTCCTTGCCGAACAGGTTCTTTACAATCTCGAGAACCTTGGGGATGCGAGTGGAGCCGCCTACCAGCACCACTTCATCGATGTTCGAAGGCTGCATTCCAGCGTCGGTCAGAGCCTTTTTGCAGGGCTCCACAGTCCGATCCAGAATGTCTGCCATCATCTGTTCCAGGCGCGCCCTGGTCAGCTTGACAGCGAGGTGCTTGGGACCGCTGGCGTCGGCCGTCAGGAAGGGCAGATTGATCTCGGTTTCAAGCAGCGTGGAGAGCTCGATTTTGGCCTTCTCGCCCGCTTCCTTCAGCCGTTGCAAGGCCATCTGATCTTTGGAAACGTCGATACCCTGATCGCGCTTGAACTCCTGGATCAGCCAGTCGATGATGCGCTGGTCGATGTTGTCTCCTCCGAGATGCGTATCGCCGTTGGTGGATTTAACTTCCACCACGCCGTCGCCCACTTCCAGAATCGAAATGTCGAAGGTGCCGCCGCCAAAGTCGTAAACCGCGATGGTCTCGTTCTTCTTGCGGTCCAGACCATAGGCCAGCGCGGCAGCCGTCGGCTCATTGATGATTCGCATCACTTCGAGACCGGCGATCTTACCTGCGTCCTTGGTGGCTTGCCTCTGTGCATCATTGAAGTACGCCGGGACTGTGATCACTGCCTGAGTGACCTTCTCGCCCAGATAGGCCTCGGCGGCCTCCTTCAGCTTGGCGAGGATCATGGCCGAAATTTCCGGCGGAGACTGCTTCTTCCCACCCGCCTCGATACGGACATCTCCGTTATCGCCAGCCACCACTTTGTAGGGCACCAGCTTCATTTCCTCGGACACTTCGTCGAAACGGCGTCCCATGAAGCGTTTGATGGAATAAACTGTGTTTTCGGGATTGGTCACCGACTGGCGCTTGGCCACCTGCCCAACCAGCCGCTCACCACTCTTGGCGAACCCCACCACGGAAGGCGTCGTCCGCCCTCCCTCCTGGTTCGGTATGACGACCGGCGTCCCGGCTTCCATGACTGCAACGACCGAATTCGTGGTTCCCAGGTCGATCCCAATGATCTTACTCATTCTGTGGCACTTCCCTTCCGAAGATTTTGGCTCTCTCTTAGCCTGGTAACATTATGCAATCTTAGTGCTTCATTGTCAAGTTTAGTGTTATTATTGCGCTAACACTTTACGGCTCATTCACTTGAGAGATGCTCTCCGCAGGAACTCGTTAACGGTGTAGGATGAAATGTCACTGTGGGGCTGGAAGGAGATTTGGGTGTCCATTGGCTTCTATCTCATGACCGAGAAAGGACTGAAGGTCCTTGAGTCGGTGATCCATACGCTTGGGTCCGACGAGATTGAATATGTTGTGGGCGCCGCCGATGACAGCGTGGCGAGCGACTCCTGTGATGAAATCTCCGCTCTGTGCCGCCAGTATGACATCGCATACTCCGACCGCAAGGACGCGTTTCAGCCGACGGCTGAGTATCACTTCGCCGTCTCCTGGCGCTGGAT
>Ga0157372_10002983_pt1 | contig 18236 bp, 19 predicted proteins | sample C55metaG_FD_115307 | JGI IMG/M metagenome (GOLD analysis project Ga0157372, IMG submission 115307) | Corn rhizosphere microbial communities from Kellogg Biological Station, Michigan, USA - C5-5 metaG | ecosystem: Host-associated > Plants > Roots > Rhizosphere > Soil | place: USA: Michigan... | reverse complement strand
CGGCGGCGGGTCTCGACCTGAAACAAAAGAAAAGCCAAAATCCAGGAACTCCGGCCACAGCGTTCCGTTAACCGCAAGGTGAGGGACGCCCGCGCTACAATGCGCGGCAATAAAGGATTTTTGCCATGAGCTCGCATCAGGAATCGCCCGGCCAGTACACGGCGGAGGGCGCCGAATTGAACACCGATGCCGGCACAGGCGCGGAAGCCCGGGCCCGCACCAGCCGGGTCAAGGATCAGATTTCCGAATTCGCCCAGAGCGCGAAATCACAGGCCTCGGCTGCCATTCAGCCGATCACCAACAATGCCCGCAACATGGCGGAGGAGCAGAAATCGCGGGGTGCCGCACGCATCGGCGATATCGCCCAGGCGCTGCACAGCGCCGCCGACGAGATGGCGGGGGAAGTGCCCTTCGCCGCCGACTATGTGCATACTGCCGCCCAGAAGCTCGACGAGACAGCGAGAATGCTGCGCGAGCGCAGCGTGGACGATCTAGCGCAGATGGCAGTGGAGTTCGCCGAAGAACGGCCGATTCTCTACATCGGAAGCGCCATCGCGGCGGGCTTTTTCGCCGCCCGCCTGCTGCGCAGCTCCGTCGACTACGCCGATGAGTACGAGGCTGAAGAATGAACCTCGATCGCGGGATCGGAACCGTTTTCTCGGAACTTCTCGGCGAGATCACCGCGCTGATCCGCAACGAAATCCGCCTCGCCAAAGCGGAAGCCGCCGAGAAGGTCCGCAGCATGGCGATCGGGCTGGCGCTCATTGTGGCCGGCCTCTTTGTGCTGATCCTTTCCCTGGTGTTTCTGCTTGAGGCGGCGGTGGGCGGTCTGCTGCTGATGGGGCTGAACCTCGCGCTTTCCTCGCTGATTGTCGGGGCTGTAGTACTCCTGCTCGGCGGCGCGGCCCTCTGGCTGGGCATCAGCCGGCTGAAGATCGGTCGCATTTCGGACTCCCGCACGGCGCAGCAAATCAAACGCGATGCCGCGACGGTGCGCTCGCAGGTTCACGCGCTATGACCGCAAGCGCGGCGGACATAGAGCGCGAATCCGAACAGCATCGCGCCAACATCGCCGCTCTTGTCGACGAGCTGCGGGATCGCGTCAGCCCCGGGGAAATCGCCAACCAGCTGCTGGGGCCGGATGCCGGCGCCGAACTCATGCGCGCCGCGGGCCATCAGGTGCGAAAGCAGATTCGGCAGAATCCCTTGCCGGTCGCGCTGATCGGCGCAGGGGTCGCCTGGATCCTGCTGGCGAATGGCATGCGAAGGCAGCGGCAAATCCCACTGCACGACGGGCTCGACTACGAGGATTACGAACAACTCCAGCCGCGTTCTTCCGGGATACTGGGAACGGCCGCGCGCGTTATGCGCTCTCTGGAAGGCTCGGCAAAAGCCAGACTCTCCGCGTCCGATGTAGAGGAGTTGATGATGGTTACCACGCATTCAGGAACGAACGGCGACAACCTCGACGCGCCGCGCTCAAACTCCGGCAACGACGACTCCGGAAACGAGAGGCGCAGCGGGTTTATAGGCCGCACGATGCAGAAGGGGCGCGACGCGGCAACCGGTGCGGCCCAGACGGCGTTGCAGAAATCCGGAGAAGCACTCGGCAGCGCGGCGGAAGCCACCGGTCAGGCGGCTTCTTCCCTGATGGAAAGGACAACAGAGATGGCAAGACGTACAGGACGTGCAGCAAGCAATACCGCCAGCCGGACAGGCTCCGGCATCGGCCAACTGGCGCGCGAGCAGCCGCTGCTGGTGGCGGGCGTAGGGTTCGCGATCGGTGTGGCGCTGGGCGCGCTTATCCCCCTGAGCCGGATGGAAAACGATATGCTTGGCGAACAGGCGGAAAAATTGAAGGACAGCGCCAAGGAACTGGCCAGCGAGGGCTACGAGCGAGTGAAGTCCGTGGCGCAGCGCACCTATGACGCGGCCAGCGAGAAGCTCCGCGGCGAAGATGAGAGCACGGGGTCCCAGACCGGTACTTCGACCGGCGAATCTACGGGTACCGGTTACGGATCGGAAAATGGCGGGGATAGCGCGGCCGCCTATCGCCATTGAGTACACGGACCGCAGACGAGCCGCGGCGGGTTGGACGCCGCGGCTCGCATCTGCGGGACTCGCGGCGCTGCTGCTTGCGTTGGGTGCGGCGCGCAAACGGAATCGCGCCGGCCGCACTGTCCAGGCAGAGAGCAACCCCGTTGCCCCGCCGCGGCTGACCGCGAAGCAGTTCGTCCTCGAGCTTTACAAGCGCATTTCCGACGACCGCATCGTGGCGATTTCGGCCGGCGTCACCTTCTTCCTGCTGCTGGCGATCTTTCCCGCGACGGCGGCGGTGGTCTCTATCTATGGCCTGTTCGCGGACGCCGCCAAGATCAATGGCGACCTGTCCTCGATGTCGAATGTACTACCCGGCGGCGCAATTCAGATTCTCGGGGAGCAGATCAAGCGCATCGCGGCAGAGAGCCACAAGGCGCTTGGCGTGACCGCGCTGGGAAGCATTGCCTTCTCGATCTGGAGCGCGAACGCGGGGATGAAATCGCTGTTCGATGCGCTCAACATTGTGCTGAAAGAAACGGAAACACGCGGATTCGTCAAACTCAACGCCGTCTCCCTCGCCTTTACCGCAGGGACAGTGAGCTTTGTGCTGCTCGCCATCGGCGCCGTGATGATCGTCCCCGCCTTTCTCAATTCTGTGGCATGGAGCCATCCGCTCGAGCTGCTGATCTCCATCGCGCGATGGCCGCTGATCTGGGCGCTGCTCGCGCTGGGCATCGCGCTGCTCTACCGCTTCGGGCCCGGCTGCAACGATATCCCCTGGCGCTGGATCACCTGGGGGAGCGCGCTGGCGGCGTTCGGGTGGCTGATCGCTTCGATGGCGTTTTCCTGGTACGCCGCCAACTACGGCAGTTTCAACAAGACCTATGGCTCGCTCGGCGCCGGCATCGGCTTCATGACGTGGATCTGGATTTCCATGATCGTGATTCTGATCGGCGAGGAGATCAACGAGATCCTGGACGCCCGCCGCAAGCCCGGCAAGGAAGCCAAAGCACACCCGCTCGGGGTTGAAGGCACGGCGTCGAAGCGGGCGCGCGACACGAAAAGCGCCGTTGCGCGCGCCGCCTGACATCCTGCGGGCCGGTGTCGGAGCCGGCAGTGATCGATCTCACCGGCCGCAACGGCTCGCTGGAATTCTTGATTCTGCGGGGCAAGGTGTTCAACGGCGGCGACCGCATCGTGATTGGCGGCGTGCGCGGCGACGTGGTCGATCTCTCGCTTCTGCAGACCACCGTCATGGAAATGGGCGAAGCCAAGGGAGAACAGGCGGACAGCTCCTCGGTATGGGTGCGCAGCCGCCAGTACACCGGCCGCCTCGTCACGGTTTCGAATGCGGTGATTTTCGACCAGCCGGTTTACAATTACACCCGCGAATTTCCCTTCATCTTCGAGGAGATCGCTCTTCCCATCACCTACGACGCCGATTGGCAGAAGGCCGAGCAGATCATTCTGGCTGCCGCCGAGAAGCACACGGTCAAATTCAGCGAGCTGGAGAAGGAGGCCATCGAGGAACTCAAGCGCCGCTATTTTCTCGGCGATGAGAACCCCGGGCCGCGGGACTCGGCATCGCGTCCGGCACCTACCAGGTGGTCGGGATGCCGAAGCTGCAGGTGGCGCTTTCCACGGATTCCTCGCTGAAAACGCCCTCGAGTTCCCCGCCTGCGGCCAACCCGCTGCAGGGCTAAGCGCAACTTTTCGCAAGTTTGCGACGTTTCCGTGCTGCCGAGGGGGCGATTAGCAAGCGGAGCTTCGGGAGCAACCCATGAGCGGTCTCATCTATCTTGTCGGCCTGATCGTCGTAATTCTGGCGATCCTCTCCTTCTTCGGCCTGCGTTAAGCGCCGGCGTAGCAAGGAGGAGCACCATGGCCATAACTGAACCCACAGTGCCGTCCGGCGTGCCGGGCAGCGACGTCCACTGGAGCGCGGTGATCGCGGGCGCAATAGCTGCCGCGGCTCTCGCCTCCGTCCTGCTTGCCTTCGGGACAGGCCTGGGCCTGGCGGTGAACTCCGCCTCGCCCACCTGGCGCGATGCGTCCTTCGCGCTCTGGTTCCTCTCCGGCATCTACTTCATCTTCGTGGCGCTGGTGAGCTTCGGATTTGGCGGGTGGGTGGCGGGACGCATGCGCTCGCGCATCGTCTCCGTGGCAGCGGCGGACGAAACCGAATTTCGCGACGGCGTGCATGGGCTGCTTGCCTGGGCCTTGGCGATCGTGATCGCCGCCGTGCTGGCGATTGCAGCGGCAGGTGTCGCGGCACCGGCTGCGGTGCCCGGCAGCGGCAATGCCGGACCGTCCACCTCCGTGGCGGGTGAGAACACCATCGCCTATGAACTCGACCAGCTCTTCCGCTCGGATCGTCCGGCGCCAGCTGCCGAGATGACGCAGGCCCGCGGCGAGGCGGCGCGCATCCTGCTCACCTCCTCAAGCCACAGCGGCGTCTCGCAGGAAGATCGCGACTACCTTGTTACGCTGGTGTCCAGCCGCGCGCACGTGGCGCCGGAAGAAGCCGATGCGAGGGTCAGCAAGGCGATCCCACGGGCGCACGACGCGCTGAAGCGTGCACGGGCCGCCGGGGTGATCATCGCCTTCCTTACGGCGGTCGCCATGCTGCTGGGCGCCGCAGTGTCCTGGTTCGCGGCGAAGGAAGGTGGCCGGGAACGCGAACTGGGCGTTGCGCCGAGCTGGCGCAGCTGGTCCGAACGCCCCCTGCGGCTGTAGGCACGCAACTGTTTTCGAACGGCGCCGCCTCCTGGCGGCGCCGTTTCTTTTGTCGCCGAAATGTGACCGCGCCAGCGTGCAATGTCTTGCATGCTTACATTTGCGCTTTCGATACAAATCCCTGGGCGGTGGCGCTGAGCCGTTCCAGCGCTTCGCGTACCTGCACTTCTTCAATGATCAGCGGCGGAAGGAGGCGGACGACATTGTCGCCGGCACCGATCGCCAGCATGCCGTGCATGCGCAAAGCATCGATGAATTCGGTGTTCGGCACGCGCATCTTCAGGCCCAGCATCAATCCTTCGCCGCGCAGGTCTTCGAACACGGCAGGGTATTCGGCAATCAGCGAGGAGAATTGCTGCCTCGCGTAATTGCCCACGCGCTGCACGTGCTCCAGAAATCCCGGCGCCAGCACCACATCCAGCACCGCGTTCCCCACCGCCATGGCCAGCGGATTGCCGCCGAAGGTGGTTCCGTGCGTACCGGTCGTCATGCCCTTTGCGGCCTCCGCAGTTGCGAGGCACGCGCCCACCGGAAAGCCGCCGCCGATGCCTTTGGCAATCGCCATGATGTCGGGCGTTACCCCCGCCCATTCATGCGCAAACAGTTTTCCGGTGCGGCCGATGCCGGTCTGGATTTCGTCGAAGATCAGCAGCATCCCGCGCTCGTCGCACAGCCTGCGCAGATGGCGGAGGAATTCCGGTGGCACCGGCCGCAGGCCCCCTTCGCCCTGAATAGGCTCGATCAGCAGCGCGGCGGTGGCATCGGTGATCGCTTCCGCCAGCGCGCGCGCGTCGCCGAACGGCACCTGGTCGAAGCCTTCTACCTTCGGCCCGAAGCCTTCAAGGTACTTCTTCTGCCCGCCCGCTGCGATGGCCGCGAGCGTGCGGCCGTGAAAGGCGCCCTCGAAGGTGACGATGCGGAAGCGCTCCGGCGCGCCGTTGGCGAAGTGATAGCGCCGCGCCGTCTTGATCGATGCCTCGATCGCCTCCACGCCGGAATTGGTGAAGAACACTGTATCGGCGAAGGTGGCTTCGATGAGACGCCGCGCCAGTTTCTCCTGGCCCGGCACGCGATAGAGATTGGAGGTGTGCCACAGCTTGCCGGCCTGCTCGGTGAGCGCCTCCACCAGGTGCGGATGCGCGTGCCCCAGCGCGTTCACCGCCACGCCCGCGCCGAAGTCGAGATACTTCCGACGCTCTTCATCAAAGAGATACGCGCCTTCGCCGCGCACGAACGCCACATCCGCGCGCGCATAGGTGGGAAGCAGATGCGGAAAGCTCACGTCCGGAAGTCCTGAGAAGCACGCGCTTATGGAGAATCAGCCGGTCAGCGGTCAAGGAGCGGCGGGAATAGCCGAGCCGCACTGCGCGGCCGTAGAAGAACTCCCTTGCCGGTGATAGTCTTGCGGGGTGTTAAGCGTGGGGGATGGCATGAAATCCGTCGGTCTCAGCTTGCTCGCCAATTGCGCGTTCATCACCCTCGTGCATGCTGCGAGCGTCAACGTGATCTACAGTTTCGCAGGCGGCGCGGATGGCGAATACGCGGACACGGATCTGGTGCGCGATTCGGCCGGCAATCTCTACGGCACCACCGTGCAGGGCGGCACGCACGCCAGCGGAACGGTGTGGCAGCTGCACCCCAACGGCGACGGAAGCTGGAAGCATACTGTGCTCTACAGCTTCAGCGGTGGCGCGGACGGCGCCGAGCCGTACAAGGGGGTAACGCTTGATGCCGCCGGCAATCTCTATGGCACGGCGGTGACCGGCGGCGGTGGCGTCTGCGAAGGCGGTTGCGGCGTGGCTTACAAGCTCACCAACAATGGCGGCAGCTGGACGCAAAGCGTCATTCATCAGTTCACCGGCGGCGATGACGGATCAGGCCCCGGCGCACGGCTGACGCTGGACGACAGCGGCAACGTCTACGGCATGGCACCCACCGGCGGCGCGAACGGTGCCGGCACTATTTTCGAAATGAGACCGGCGAAGCATGGCACTTACAGGTTAAAGGTGCTGCATGCCTTCACCGGCATTGACGGCATCGGCGGCTCCGCAGGCGCACTGGTCATGCACGACGGCAGCCTGTTCGGCGCGGCGACGGCGGGCGGCACCAACGGTGCAGGAACAATCTATCGCCTGTCGCTCAACCAGCGCGGCATGTGGAAGTTCAAGGTGATTTACAACTTTCTGGACGAACCGGATACCGGCTTTCCCTACGGCGGCCTCACCCTCGATACGCTCGGCAACATCTATGGCACCACGTACTATGCCTGCGCCAGCGACATCGGCTGCGTCTATGAGCTTTCCCCACGGAGAGGCGAGTGGAAGGAGCAGGTGCTGTACAACTTCAGCGGCAGCGATGGCTCGGGCCCGATCAGCAACGTGAATCTCGACAGCGCCGGCAACATCTACGGCACCACAAGTGAAGGCGGGGCGGCAGCCGACGGCGTGATTTTCAAGCTTGTGCCCGGCGCTCACCACCGCTGGAGCGAGAGTGTGGTGCACAGTTTCGCGGGGGCCCCCGACGGTGAGTATGCCTATAACGGCATGCTGGATGACGGCGCGGGTCACTTCTTCGGCACCACCGTGCACGGGGGAGCGGACGACGGCGGCGCGATTTATCAGTTCAACCCGTAAGAAACAGCAAGCCATTGCATGTTGCGCGCGCTGAAGAGTCGCCCGTACCTCGTTGCCGCATTGGTGACGATGGCGGCGCTTTACCTGATCAGCGGCATGTGGCTTACGCGGCCGATCACGCGGGCACTCGTCGGCTGGGACGCCGGCGTGATCGCATTCCTTCTGCTGAGCTTGTTGTTCATGCGCGATGTGGATCTTGCGCGGATGAAACGCCGCGCCTGCGAGCACGACGAAGCAGGCAGCCTGATCCTGGCGCTGACCATCCTAGCCGCGCTGGCGAGCATCGTGGCACTGGTGACGGAGCTGTCGCAGGCCAAAGGCCTGCCCGCGGCCGCGCTGCACATCGGCTTGGCGGCCGGCACCGTGGTACTCTCCTGGCTATTCGTGCAGATCGTGTTCGCGCTGCACTACGCGCATGTGTACTACGTCGCCGAGGAAAGCGGCGAGCCCCGCGGCGGACTCGATTTCGGCGCCAGCGGCGAGCCGGACTACTGGGATTTCGTGCACTTCTCCATCGTGCTTGGCGCTACTTCGCAAACGGCGGATATCACCTTCAGCTCCAGGCAGATGCGGCGCATCGGGACGTTCCACACGCTGGTGGCGTTTGCCTTCAACACGGCGATTCTCGCCACCATGATCAATCTGGCGGCAGCACTGTTTTAGGCAGCAGGCGATTCCGCAATCAGCCCGGCCGTCGCGCCCTCGATGCGCTGCTGCAACAGCTGCATGAATTCCGTCCTTTTCAGTCCCGGCGGAATAGGATCGAGAAACTCCACAACAATTCGCCCCGGTTTCTTGATGAAGCCCATCGGACCTGTCCAGAACAGGCCGGAATTGAGTGCCACAGGAATGCAGGCGACATTTAGCTGGCTGTAGAGTCCCGCCACGCCAGGTTTGTAATCCGGTGGTGCGTCCGGTTTTTTTCGGGTGCCTTCCGGGAAGATGAGAAGGGGGCGGCCCTGCTGCAGCGCCTGTTTGGCTGCCGAGGTCATCTTTCGGAGCGCCGATGCATAACCGCCGCGATCGACGGGAATGACACCCGCCTTCCAGATGTACCAGCCGTAGAATGGAACCCGCAGCAGTTCGCGCTTCAGCACCGCGGCGGGATCGTAGAGAATGAGATAAAGCGCCATCGTGTCCCACATACTCATGTGCTTGGAGGCGACGAGCACGGGTCCGCGCGGAATCTCGCCCCGCACCTCGTAGGTGAGTCCCGCAAACACCTTCAGGCCCAGGAACACCACGCGCGACCACAGCCGTGAGGCCTGCACCATCGCGATGCGCGGCAGCAGCAGCGCCGGAAACACCGCCACATAGATGAAAATCGTGGCGACGACGAACCAGATCGCGAAGAGAAAAGACCGGAGCAGCGTCATCGGGCGAATGGTCAGCCGCTGCGGCGCCTCGCCGGCGGTTTTGAGGAAATGAACCGGTCAATCACGAGGCTCGCGAGATACTTCGTGTATTCCGCCTGCAACAGCCGCACGGTATGCGGATTGCGCCACCAGTGGCCCCAGTTCGCGCCCTCGGGCTCAACGGGATAGGCTACCAATTGCACATTCGGCATCGCTGCGTGGAACTCGGAGAGGCTGCGCGGCATGTGGTAGTTGGCGGTCACCAAAATCAGGCTTTTGAAGCCATGCGCCCGCATCCAGGTCGCGGCCTGCACGGCGTTTTCGCGCGTGTCTTCCGCGGCGAAATCGAGGTCCGCGCAGCAATCGAAGCGGCCCCCGCCGTGGGCGAGTTCTTTGAGTTCCGGCTTGGTGATGGAAGGATGGACCCCCGTAACCAGCAGCCGTTTGGCGGCGCCCTGCTCGAGAAGCCGGGCAGCCGTCTGCAAACGCGAATCGCCACCGGTCAGAGTCACCACCGCATCGGTGCGGGGAATGCCTGGCGGACGGCCAGGCAGCGTCGCGGCAAAAGCGATGAAGCCCAGCACATAAGCGAGGATCGCGACCAGAACGATCCGGCCCATGAAAGCGAGCGATTTCCTAAGCGTTGCCAAATCCTGCCTCCGCGCGGGACGCGCCGCCCCGCGGCACCATTTTAGGGGAAGCGGGGCGCGCCGGTAACCCTAGTAGATGCGCGAGAGCGCGCCGAAGACGGACAGCCTCGCGGTAATCAACGCGATCCAGCTCGCTCCGACCGGAATGGTGAGCAGCCATGCCAGCTCCGAGACATGCAGACCAAGCGGCGGCAGAAATGGAACGGGCTCGAGACCGGCCGCTTCCAGTCCACTTGCCGCCAAATAAAATAGCGCCGCCAGTCCTCCTCCGATCCCGCCGGCAACCAATGCGGCCAGAAAGTAATGCCACTCGAAAGCGCGGGCGATGAAGCCGCCGCGGGCTCCCAACTGGTGCAGCAGCTCGACAATGTCGCGATGGGCCGCGAGACCGGCGCGTGTGGCGAAGGAAACCGTTGCGGCGGTTGCCAGCGAAATGAGCGCGAGCACGCCATAGGCGGACCAGAGGGTGCCACGGACCAAGGCCCGCAACCGGGCCAGCCATCGTGTATGGTCGTCGAGGTTCGAATCCGGCGCGGCGGCCTTCAGTTGCTGCCTCATTGTTTCGAGATCGACGTGCTCACCGGGTACCAGCGTCACATCGATGAGGCGCGGCAACGGCAGCTCCGGAATGAGGGCATCGCTACCCAGCCACGGCCGCACCAATTCGACAGTGTCGTGCTCCGACAACGCCCCGGCGTGCGCGACGCCCCGGGTTGCATTCAGAACGGCAAGTGCTGCCGCGACCTCGGGCTCAACCGGCACCTTCGATTTGGCGGATGGCACGATCTGCACCGTGAGCCGGCCAGCCAGTCCCGTCTGCCAGTCGGCCGATGCGCGTTCGGCAATCAGTGCCGCCCCCAGCGCAATTCCTGCCAGGAAGGCCATCACTGCAATCACCAGGTCGAGCGACAACGCGCCTTTGTCGCGGGGCATGATGCGTCCGAAACCGCTCACAGGACGGCACTCCGCAATTCGATCACCCGGCCGTCCACCAAGCGCATTTCGCGCGCCCGCGAGCTTTCTATGAGGGTGCGGTCATGCGTGGCAATCAGCACGGTCGTCCCGAGCTTGTTGAGTTCCTCGAAGAGACGGATGAGACGGCGCCCCATCTCGGGATCCACGTTGCCGGTGGGCTCGTCTGCCAGTAGCAAATCTGGCCTGCCGACCACGGCGCGCGCGATGGCGATGCGCTGTTGCTCGCCGCCCGAGAGGGTTGCAGGTCGCGCCTCCAGGCGGGAGCCTAGACCAACCCATGACAGTAATTCTTCCACATCCTGACCATAGCTGGCAGCATCGCGGCCCGCGATGCGCAATGGCAATGCGACGTTGTCGAAAGCAGAGAGGTGATTAAGCAGTCGAAAGTCCTGAAACACGACGCCGATCCGACGGCGCAGAGCAGGCAGCTGCCTCCGTTTTGTGTTCGCTAGATCGCTGCCGAACAACGTGATGCGGCCGCGCGACGGCGGCTCGGCGAGATACATCAGCTTGAGCAGCGTGGATTTTCCCGCGCCCGACGGGCCGGTCAGGAAGGACAAGGTGCCCGGATCGAGCGTGAAGGTCAGATCGCGCAATACTTCAGGCCCGCTTCTGTAGCGCATCCCAACATTTTCGAACCGAATCATCGCGACTAACCATAATCCAAGAACCACCGCGGCGATCTGTTGTCGAGCATCGCAGGCTGCCCCTAACGTGCCCCGGAATTCGGGCGAACCGCATGATCCTTACATGTCCGCAATGCGCAACCCGCTATTCGCGGGACGCGCCGCCGATTTCCGCGGACGGACAGGACGTCCGCTGCACCAAATGCGGCCACACGTGGCGCCAAAGCGCCGCGCAGAAGGAGCCTGCGCTCGGTCTTGTGCCGGTGCCATATTCAGGCTCCAAAGATGCGGTGCAGCCACACGGTTCTGATCGGGATTTGGGGCGCCCTGCGCGCACAGGGCCGCCGGACACTCGCCCGCGGCGGAGAATTCCGCTGATCCCCACCTGGATCCTCGTTGTGCTGGCCGCCGCGGCGGCTTGGGGCCTCTCCCAGGAGAGAAGCGGGACGCCCCAAAATGGCGCGATCAATTTCGGAGCGGTGGCCTATAGCCGCCAGATGCACGACGGCCGGCCGGTGCTGGTGGTGCGCGGCAGCATTGTGAATTCCGGGTCACAGGCCCAGCCTGTTCCGCAGGTCGAGGCTGTATTGGCGGATGCAAGCGGCCGTCCGGTGGACCGTTGGTCGTTCCAGCCGGACACGCGCCAACTGGCAGCTGGCGAGGAAGCGCGCTTCAGAACCTGGCGAGTCAAGCCTCCTGAAACCGCCCAGTCTCTCGCCCTTCACCTGAAGCGGCGGTAGCGCCCAAACCCGCGCCCAGCCTGCCGGACGGCAGCTTGAGACATTCTGAAGGTTGCTTCATGTGTGGCTGGCCGGCGTGGCGATTTCGTCTGGCCTGCCCTAGACTGCCGCGGCTGGCGTGGTGATCGGCAACGGAAGAGCGGATGCAGGCAGAACTGGGACTCCGCCGCGCCGCGACAGGCGGTATCGTCCTTCTCCTGCACCTGCTGATCCTGCTGGCGCTGCTCGCCGCGTTTCGGCCCAATCTTTTCAAACAGGCCTTCGGTGAGCGGGAGATCGTCATCTCTCTTCCCGTGAGGCCGGAACCCAACCGTTCGTCGCGCAAGCCGAGTGAGTTCGCGCCACCAATCTTGCTGGTGCCGGAGGTTTCTCCGCGCGCGATTACACCTTCGATTTCGGAGCCGGCCGTGCCGGCGAAGCCGGCAGAACCGCAAGGAGATATCCAGGCCCTCGGCCGCTACCTCTACAATTGCACCGGTGCATATTACGAACGGCTCTCGCCGCGGGAAAAGGCCCATTGCCTGGTGAACAAGTGGAACGGGCAGCAAGGGCCGTCGCTGACCCTTGGGCCCGCCAAGCCGTCGCCCTATGACGCGGTGATCGCAAAGCGAAACGCACCGTTCGTACCGTTCGAAAAGCCCTGCCCCGCCGACAAGCCCACCGCCAATCTCGGACTGCCCTGCTACAGTTTCGAAGGCAGCCATGCGCCTTTGGTCGAATTTCACCACTGAGCAGGGCAGCGTCCACCCTGCCTCTCCGTTGCGCCGTGCGGCGGCTTCTTGCAACGTGGCGCCAGCCGGTTTGGCGCCATGGGGAGGTAGGGATGGAAACCGTTCTTCCGGGGCGCTTCACCGCCCGCCTGGACACGCCTGTCGTGCTGTTTCTGATCGGCATGCGGATCAATCGCCTGCGCACCGTGGCGCGATGGTGGTGGTTTTTCAAAAGCATGCCGGCAATGCTCAAGGAGCTGGAGGCGCGGCCCGATAGCGGGCTGCTCTGGTATCGCACCTATCTCTCGCTGCCATACATCACCGTGCAGCAATATTGGGAAAGCTTCGACAAGCTGCTCGCCTATTCGAGCGACAGGGGCGGCACGCATTTTCCGTCATGGGGACGCTACATGCGCGAGCTGATGAACGACGGCTCCGTCGGCATCTGGCACGAAACCTATCTGATCGAACCCGGGAAATTCGAATGCGTCTACGGCAACATGCCCGTGTTCGGGCTTGCTGCCGCTGGCCGCCACGCGAAGGCAGAGGGGCGCCTCGCGGGCGCGCGGGACCGGCTGCAGATCTAGTTGGCCGTGTTGCCGTCGGGCGTCGCCATGAAACTGTTGAGCGCCGGATTGTAGCGATAGCGGAAGGTCGTGAGATGCGGATGCCCATGCGCATCCCGGTAGTCCAGTCGCCCCGCCAGCCACAGCACGTATTGGCCCGAGCGAACGTTGGCCGCTTCCTCAGCCGTAAGTGCGCGCGTGTTTGCGAAGAACGTGAGATTGCCGCCGACGTTGGGAAGCAGCAGCGCGGTGACCGCCAGCTGACCTTTCTGCGGGGGTACCGATGGTCCCGGTGTTGTCGCGGCACGCAGGCTCCCGGCTGTGTTCGAGCGCAAATCGTAGGCCGGTTCATGGCCGCTGTTGACGATATGCACGGTCGTCACCGGCTGTCCGCCACTGGCGAATTGCGTGGTCTTGATGCTGTCGACACCCACCCAGGGCCGCTCCGCGGCAGCAGCAGCGACAGACCCTGACGTCATAGCCAAGCGGTCGGAAAGCCCGTTGAGGCGCCAAGTGAAATAGGTGTCGAAGATCAAAACGACGAGCGCCGCAAGGAGTAGCGCAACCAGCATCGGTTCTCTGGTCCAGCGCGGGTGGTCGTCCGGAGGCGGGGCATTCAGATGGTCGGACGGGTAAGAGCGGAGCGTCGCCGACGTAGCGCTTTCGACGGGAGGCGATTCCGACGCGGCGTTATCGAACACCGGCGCGTGCGCAGCCGAATGCTCGCGCGGAGTCGCAGTTCGCTCTTCGCGCTTAGGGGCTTCTCTATTCGGGAGCGCGTCTGTCCTGAGGTCCTTCGTGGCGGGGGTTGGTACGGCGGTGGGTCCTGCCAGTTCCGGATTTACCAGAATTTCCGCCAGCGCGATCTGGCGAGGCGGCGATCCGTCCGGCCAGCCGCGCCCGGATGAAAGAGACTCCTCCGCGCCGTTGTTCTCCTCTGCGGAAGGTGACAATCCTGAGGATTCAGCTTGTGTCGCCTCGGCCGCGCCTTCATCGGCTTGCGCAGCGTTTGCCGCACCGGCTTCCGCCTGCAGATCCGGATTGCGTCGCCGTCTGCGCTCACCCTTTGGCATCGAGAAATCCACCAAAACCCAGCGGCTTATACTCAGAAAGTGCCGCAGCTCAAAGGCTTACCTCGGGCTCAGCCGGACCGCGCCATTGCGGCGATGGTAAAGAGCGCGCGGCCGGTAACCGCCTCCGCCGGCACGCCCGTGGTGCGCGTGAGGGCCTCGGTTTCCAGAAGCAGATCGCAGGCGTTCAGCAGGTGCTGTTCGTTCCAGCGTGAGACCTGCCGCCTGATCGAGGCCATCCGTTGTTTGCCGACGCCCTTCAACTTCGCGTCGAGCGCTTCACCCTGGGATGAAACCAGCTTCAGCTGAATGAGGCGCTGGAAATGGCCAAGCGCGATGCGCAGGATTTGCGCAGGCGTGGCGCCGTCAGCCCGCACGCGCTCCAGTTCGATATCCAGGCGGGCGAGATTGCCTTCGCCCGCCGCGTCGCACACGGCGTCCACCCGCGCTTCGGCTTCGTCGCCAAGAATGGCGCGAACGTCTTCCAGCTCGACCCGCTTGTGGCCCCGCATGTAGAGGACGAGCTTCTCGATTTCCCGGCGTGTCATGCCGCGGTCGGCGCCGAGCCGGGACACCGCATCGTCCAGCGCCTCGGAGCCGAGGGTGAGCCCTTCCGCCTTCAGCGCGTTCTGCACCACACGCGCCAGATCCTGCGGGCTGTCGGGATAGCATTGTATTGCAGCGGCATTCTTCGGTTTTTCGAACGCCTTGCGCAGCGCCGAAGCGGGCGTGAGTTCCCCCGCCTGTACCACGACCAGCCCATCCCCCTTCGGCTCACCGAGAAAGGACTCGAACAGCGGGGCCAATGCATTGCCGGCGCCGCGCACCCGCACCACCCGCCGCCCGCCCAGCATGGAAATGGCCGCCGCTTCATCGGCAAGCCGCGCGTTGTCTGCCGCAACGGCGTCGCCGTCCAAATCGCTGACGCGGAAAGCGTCGTTCAGGTCCGGAACGACCGTTCTTGCCAGCGCATCGGCGCGCTCGCGCACCAGCCCCTGATCCGGCCCGAAAAAGAGTGCGGCAACAAGACTGGGCGATGGACGCTCCAGAAACCGGTCTGCCTCCCAGGATTTCACGATCACTTCGCGGCGCCCTGGGCCTGCGCAAAGAACAGCGCCAGCCGCAGCTGAAGCCTCTGGGCGATGTCCTGCGCGGTGTGCGCCTGTGCATCCTGCTGCGCCGTCAAGGTGGCGTAAGGATTCGCCACCACGTCGTAGGCGGACAGCGAGCTTTCGGTGCCCTTTGCCAGCACCTTCTGGGTTTTCCGGTCCACCAGCTGGTAGTTGGCGATCAGGGTGTAATTATAGCGCGTGATCTCCACTTCCTTCACCGCCCCCACCTGCGTGTTCTGCACGGCGATGTCCTGGTTGCGGTCGCGAAGGACGATGCGGAAATCGTAAAGCGTGCCGGCCGGCTGGCTTTTCGCCTGCGTTAGATCCAGCAGATCGTTTCGCACCTCGTAGCCCGCATTCTCGAGCTCGATAGGCGGAACGTAGACCTGCGTGAAATGCGACGCCGCCCCCGATTTTCCGTTCAGCTCGCCGTAAAGCGGATGAAATCCACACGCGGCAAGCGCGAACACCGCCGGCAAAAGAATTAGATGGAAGCCACCCTTCATGCGACGACATTCACAATGCGGTCCGGCACCACCACGACGCGCCTCGGCGGCTTTCCGTCCAGCGCGCGCGCCACCGGCTCCAAGGCGAGTGCCGCGGATTCAACCGACGATTTTTCGGCGCCGCGCGCCATTTCGATGGTGCCGCGCAGTTTTCCGTTCACCTGCACCGCGATGGTGATCACGTCCTGCCGCACCAGATCAGGGTCTGCCTTGGGCCAGGGTTCATCCACGACCAGCGCCTCGTGGCCAAGCGCCTGCCAGCAGCTTTCCGCCAGATGCGGCATCATGGGGCCGATCAGGAGCACCAGTGTCTCGAGTGCTTCGCGGCGTACGGCTCCCGGAATCGAAGGCGGCGCCGTGCCCATCGCATTTGCCAAAGTGTAGATTTGCGCCACCGCCCGATTGAAGCGCAGATTCTCCAGATCCTCTGTGACGGCGGCTATGGCGCGGTGCGCCGCGCGCCGCAATTCCAGCGCCTCGCCGTTCGCGGAAGCGACCGGGGTGCGCGGCGGCGGCAAATCTTTGGCCTCCTCGATCAGCCGCCAGATGCGCTGCACGAAGCGCCAGCAGCCTTCCGCGCCTTCGTTGGTCCATTCGATGTCGCGCTCGGGCGGGGAATCGGACAGCATGAACCAGCGGATCGTGTCGGCGCCGTACAGATCGACGATGCCTTCCAGCGCGACGCCGTTCTTCTTCGATTTCGACATCGCTTCCGAACGGCCGATCGTCACTTCCAAGTCGCTGCCCTTCAGATAAGCTTTGCCGTCCCGCTTCTCGATTTCACCGACCGCAAGCCACTGGCCATCAGAGCCCTTATAGGTCTCGTGGCAAACCATGCCCTGCGTGAACAATCCGGCGAACGGTTCGTCGACATCGGTATAGCCAAGCCGGTGCAGCCCGCGGGTGAAGAAGCGCGCATAGAGCAAATGCAGGATCGCGTGCTCCACTCCTCCGATGTATTGATCGACAGGCAGCCAGTAATCCGCGGCCTTGCGGCTGACCGGGCCTTCCGCTGTCGTGTCGCAGAAGCGCGCGAAGTACCACGAGGAATCCACGAAGGTATCGCAGGTATCGGTTTCGCGCAGCGCCCGGCCGCCGCATTGCGGGCAATCGACATGCTTCCATGTGGGATGTGAGTCGAGCGGATTGCCCGCGCCTTTGAACTGCAGCTCATCGGGCAGCAGCACCGGCAGATCGGATTCTTTCACCGGAACGAGGCCGCATTTGCCGCAACGGATCATCGGGATGGGGCAGCCCCACGGCCGCTGCCGCGAGACAAGCCAGTCGCGCAGGCGGTAATTCACCTCGCGCTTGCCGCGGCCTTCCGCTTCGAGGCGCCTGGCAACTTCGTTCTTGGCCTCTTCGACGCTCATCCCATCGAGGAAGCGCGAATTGGCGAGATGCCCCGGGCCGACATACGCCCCATCGCCCACCTCGAAGGTTTTCGCATCGGAGCCGTCCGGAATGACGACAGGCAACACTGGCAGATCGTATTTGCGCGCGAATTCCAGATCGCGCTGATCGTGTGCCGGGCAGCCGAAGATGGCGCCCGTGCCGTAACCCATAAGCACGAAATTCGCGATCATCACCGGCAGCTTCCACTCCGGGTCGAACGGGTGCGCCGCCGTGATGCCGGTGTCGTAGCCCATCTTCTCGGCCGTCTCGATGGCGGCTTCCGAGGTGCCAAGGCGGTGACAGGACTCGATAAACGCGGCAATCTTCGAACCCTTTTCCCCCAGCCGCTGGCTCAGCGGATGATCGGGCGACAGCGCCACGAAGCTGGCGCCGAACAGCGTGTCCGGACGCGTGGTGAAGATGTCTACTCTGCTGCCATTCGAAAGATCGAACGTGACGCGCAAGCCTTCAGAACGCCCGATCCAGTTCTTCTGCATGAGCCGCACTTTGTCCGGCCAGCGATCTAGCCGATCCAGGGCGCTCAGCAGCTCGTCGGCGTATTCGGTGATCTTGAAGAACCATTGCGAGAGCTTCTTGCGCTCGACCAGCGCGCCGGAGCGCCAGCCGCGGCCCTCGATCACCTGCTCATTGGCCAGCACCGTGCCGTCCACCGGATCCCAGTTCACATCCGCTTCCGCGCGGTACACCAGCCCCGCCTTATAAAATTCGATGAACAGGCGCTGCTGCTGCGCGTAATAATCCGGATCGGAGGTTGCGAACTCACGCGACCAATCGATGGCAAGCCCCATGCGCTTCAGCTCGCCGCGCATCGTGGCGATATTGGCGTAGGTCCAGTCGCGCGGGTTCACTCCCTTTTCGCGGGCGGCGTTCTCCGCCGGCAAGCCGAAAGCATCCCAGCCCATGGGATGGAGCACGTTATAGCCCTGCGCGCGGCGGAAGCGGGCCAGCACATCCCCCATCGTGTAGTTCCGTGCGTGCCCCATGTGGATGCGCCCGGAAGGGTAGGGAAACATCTCCAGCACGTAGCATTTGGGTCGGGTGGATTCGTTGGGCGCGACAAAGCACTGGCGCTCGGCCCACACCGCCTGCCAATGCTTCTCG
>Ga0157372_10002981_pt1 | contig 18239 bp, 10 predicted proteins | sample C55metaG_FD_115307 | JGI IMG/M metagenome (GOLD analysis project Ga0157372, IMG submission 115307) | Corn rhizosphere microbial communities from Kellogg Biological Station, Michigan, USA - C5-5 metaG | ecosystem: Host-associated > Plants > Roots > Rhizosphere > Soil | place: USA: Michigan... | reverse complement strand
GCAAGCTCAACGGCACCCTGCAGACCGACATCTTCAAGGAGTACATCGCGCAGAAGGAGTGGCTGTTCGGTCCCGAGCCGCACCTGCGCCTGATCGGTGACCTGATGGAGTACTGCGCCGAGCAGATCCCGGCGTACAAGCCGCTCTCGGTCTCCGGCTACCACATCCGCGAGGCCGGCTCGACGGCCGCGCAGGAGCTGGCGTTCACGCTCGCCGACGGCTTCGGGTACGTCGAGCTCGGCCTCAGCCGTGGCCTGGACGTCGACGTCTTCGCGCCCGGCCTGTCGTTCTTCTTCGACGCGCACGTCGACTTCTTCGAGGAGATCGCGAAGTTCCGCGCGGCCCGCCGCATCTGGGCTCGCTGGGTGCGCGACGTGTACGGCGCGCAGACCGAGAAGGCCCAGTGGCTGCGGTTCCACACCCAGACCGCCGGGGTCTCGCTGACCGCCCAGCAGCCGTACAACAACGTCGTCCGCACCGGCATCGAGGCGCTGTCGGCGGTGCTCGGCGGCACCAACTCGCTGCACACCAACGCCCTCGACGAGACCCTCGCCCTGCCCAGCGAGCAGGCCGCGGAGATCGCCCTGCGTACGCAGCAGGTGATCATGGAGGAGACCGGCGTCGTCAACGTCGCCGACCCGCTCGGGGGCTCGTGGTACGTCGAGGCGCTCACCGACCAGATCGAGGCCGAGGCCAACGCGATCTTCGACCGCATCCTGGCCATGGGCGGCTCCGTTCTCACGCACGCCGACACCGAGGCGCTGGCGACGGCCACGCGCAACGGCGAGGCCCCGGTGACGAAGGGGCTCCTGCGCGGCATCGAGGACGGCTGGTTCATGTCCGAGATCGCCGAGGCCGCCTTCCAGTACCAGACGGCGCTGGAGAAGGGCGACAAGAGGATCGTCGGCGTCAACGTGCACACCGACTCGATCACCCACGACCTCGAGATCCTCCGCGTCTCCCACGAGGTGGAGGTCGACCAGGTCCGCGAGCTCTCCGAGCGTCGTACGACGCGCGACGAGGCGGCCGTGACGGCCGCCATCCACCGGATGGTCCAGGTCGGACGCACGGACGGCAACATGATCGAGCCGATGCTCGAGGCCTGCCGGGTCGAGGCCACCCTGGGCGAGATCTGCGACGCGCTGCGCGCCGAGTGGGGCGAGTACCGGGAGCCCGCGCGCTTCTAGGGCTCTCCCCGCGCTGGTGGCCTGCCGCATGCCCGACCATCGGGGCGTGGGGTGGCGCGGTACCGGACCGGCCACCGCGTTCGTCGTGTCCCAGGAGGTCCTCCGGACCGGGTCAGCACCGCCCTCCCTAGGATGGCGGTCATGACGCAGCAGCCGTTCAGCCGTCCGGGCGCCGTCGACCTGTCGGGGCTCAGTCGACCTGCGCCCACCTCCTCGAGCCAGGGCTCGCCGGCCGCGAGCACTCACGGCTCGTCGTACGCCCTCCACGTCACGGAGCAGAGCTTCCAGGCCCTGCTCGAGTCCTCGGCGACCGCACCTGTGGTGCTGGTCTTCTACTCGCCGAGCCGGGTCCCCGAGAGCACGACGTACGCCGATGAGGTCGTGGCGGCGGTCGAGGCGTACGACGGGCGCTTCCTCGCCGGCCTGGTCGACATCGACGCCGCACCGACGATCGCGCAGAGCCTGCAGATCCCTCAGGTCCCGCTGCTGATGGTGATCCTCGACGGACGCCCCGCCGCGCAACCGATCCCGGGCGTGCTCAAGCGTGACGAGATCGACACCCTGCTCAACCAGCTCGCACAGGGGCTCACCGCTCAGGGCATCACCGCCCGGCACCAGCCGCTGTCCGCCGCGGCGCCGGCGAGTGAGGAGGGCGACGACGGCGAGGTGCAGGTGGACCCGCGGTACGCCGCTGCCCAGCAGGCGCTGGAGAACGACGACATCGACGGCGCCGTCGCCGAGTACCAGCGCCTCGTGGACGCCAACCCGGCCGACACGGAGGCCGCCGCGGGCCTGGCGATGTCCCGGGTGCTCCAGCGCACCCAGGGCGTCGACCTGGACGCCGCCCGCGCGGCGGCCGCGGCGAACCCCGACGACCTCGACGCGCAGACGCTCGTGGCCGATCTCGACCTGCTCGGCGGTCAGGTCGACGAGGCGTTCACCCGCCTGGTCGACCTGGTCCGCCGTACCTCGGGGGACGAGCGCAACCGGGCGCGCGAGCACCTGCTCGGCCTGTTCGCGGCGGTCGGCAACGACGACCCGCGGGTGCTGCGCGGCCGGCAGAACCTCGCCTCGGCGCTGTTCTGAGCGAGCCGCGTTGTCGACCATCGTGTACTGCCACGCCCATCCCGACGACGAGGCGTCCCAGACGTCCGGGGCGATGGCCCGGGCCGCCGCAGAGGGCCACCGGGTGGTCGTGGTCTTCGCGACCAACGGCGACCACGGCGAGGTCGCGGCAGACGCCGTCGAGGGCGAGACCGTGGCCGACTACCGACGACGCGAGGCCGAGGCGTCGGCCCGGGTGCTCGGACTGGCCCGCATCGCCTGGCTCGGGTACGCCGACTCCGGGATGACCGGCTGGGAGCAGAACGACGCCGAGACGTCCTTCTACCGCGCCGACCTCGACGTGGCCGCCCGCCGTCTGGCCGACGTGCTCGACGAGGAGGACGCCGACGTCCTCGTCGGCTACGACTGGCACGGCGGGTACGGCCACCCCGATCACGTGCAGGTGCACCACCTGGTCCACCGCGCGGCCCCGCTGGCACGCCGTACGCCGCGGCTGCTGGAGTCGACGATGAACCGCACCGCCATGTCCCGGCAGTTCGAGGAGGCCCGCTCCGCCGGCGTGGAGATGGAGTGGAGCCCCGACGACCCGATGGACGACGGGAACCCGCTCGGCACGCCCGAGGATGAGATCACCTGGGAGGTGGACGTCTCGGCGTACCTGGATCAGAAGCGGCGCAGCCTGGAGGCGCACAGGTCGCAGGCCAGCGACATCGACCAGTTCCTGTCCATGCCGCCCGAGGTGTTCGCCCGGTTCTTCGGCTCGGAGTACTACATCGAGCCCGGCGTGGCGGGTCCGATGCGGCGCGGCTGGCCGTACGGCGACGCCGACTAGCGCCGACGTCTAGCGGGTCGCGTCGGTGGTGTCGCCGAGGGCCGAGCGGCCGGCCTCGAGCCGCGCCACCGGCACCCGGAACGGAGAGCAGGAGACGTAGTCCAGCCCGACCGCGTCGAAGAAGTGGATGGACGCCGGGTCGCCGCCGTGCTCCCCACAGACCCCCAGGTGGAGGTCGGGGTTGCTCTGTCGCCCGAGGCGGGCGGCGTGCCGCACCAGCCGGCCGACCCCGTCGACGTCCAGCGACTCGAACGGGCTCACCTGGAAGATGCCGTGCTCGAGGTACCGGCTGAAGAACGACGACTCCACGTCGTCCCGGGAGAAGCCCCACGTCATCTGGGTCAGGTCGTTGGTGCCGAACGAGAAGAACTCCGCCGACCGGGCGATCTCGTTCGCGGTGACGGCCGCCCTCGGCAGCTCGATCATCGTGCCGACCTTGTGGGGTACGGCGTGCCCGCGCTCCCGCTCGACGTCGGCGGCCACCTCGGCCACCTGACCCCTGACCAGGTCCAGCTCGGTGACCGCGGCGACCAGCGGGATCATGATCTCCGGCTGCGGGTCGCCACCGGCCGAGATCCGGTCGGCCGCGGCCTCGAGGATCGCGCGGACCTGCATCTTGAACAGCCCGGGGATCACGATCCCGAGGCGCACGCCCCGCAGGCCGAGCATCGGGTTCTGCTCGTGCAGCCGCTTCACGGCATCGAGCAGCTTCTGGTCGTGTCCGTCGAGGTCGTCCTGCTCCTCCTCCAGGGCGACCTTGACCGAGAGCTCGGTGTAGTCGGGGAGGAACTCGTGCAGCGGCGGGTCGATCAGCCGGATCGTCACCGGCAGCCCGTCCATCGCCTCCAGGATCCCGCGGAAGTCGTCGCGCTGCATCGGCAGCAGCGCCGCCAGGGCCGCCTCCTGACCGGCTTCGTCCTCCGCGACGATCAGGTTCTCCACCAGCTGGCGACGCTCGCCGAGGAACATGTGCTCGGTGCGGCACAGGCCGATGCCCTCGGCACCGAACCGTCGCGCGCGCGCCGCGTCCTCGGGGGTGTCGGCGTTGGCGCGCACCCGGAGGCGTCGTACGTCGTCGGACCTCCGCATCACTCGGTCGACGGCCTGTACCAGGTCGTCGTCGATGTGGTCGCCCTCGAGGTAGCGCATCACGACGGAGTCGGTGACGGGGACGGCACCGAGGAAGACCTCGCCGGTCGTGCCGTCGATCGAGAGCACGTCGCCCTCGCGGATGGTGTCGCCGCCACGGACCTTGGCGCGCTTCTTCTTCGAGTTCACGTCGAGCGCCTCGGCACCGCAGACGCAGGTGCGGCCCATGCCGCGGGCCACGACCGCCGCGTGCGAGGTCTTGCCGCCCCGGCTGGTCAGGATGCCCTTGGCGGCGACCATGCCGCGCAGGTCGTCCGGGTTGGTCTCCTTGCGGACCAGGATCACGTCCTCGCCGCGCTCCGCCCACTCGACCGCGGTGTCGGAGTCGAAGACCGCCTTGCCGACCGCGGCGCCGGGCGAGGCGTTCATGCCCTTCGCGACGAGGGTCCGCTCGGCCCTCTCGTCGAACCGCGGGAACATCAGCTGCGCGAGCTGCGCGCCCGTGACGCGGCGCAGCGCCTCGTCGGTGTCGATGAGTCCCTCGTCGGTCATGTGCCGGCCGATCCGGAACGCCGCCCCGGGCGTCCGCTTGCCGACCCGGGTCTGCAGCATCCAGAGCTTGCCGCGCTCGACCGTGAACTCGATGTCGCACATGTCGCGGTAGTGCTTCTCGAGCGTGTTCATGATCGTGAGCAGCCCGTCGTACGACGCCTGGTCGATCTGCTCCATGTCGGCCAGCGACACCGTGTTCCGGATGCCGGCGACGACGTCCTCACCCTGGGCGTTCTGCAGGTAGTCGCCGTACACGCCCTGGTTGCCGGACGCGGGGTCGCGGGTGAACGCCACCCCGGAGCCCGAGTCGTCGCCGCGGTTGCCGAAGACCATCGCTTGCACGTTGACGGCCGTACCCATGCCTTCGTCGATGCGCTCCTGGCGGCGGTAGAGCGCGGCCCGCTCGGTGTTCCACGAGTCGAACACCGCGCGCATCGCCAGCTCGAGCTGCTCGCGAGGGTCCTGCGGGAAGCCGCGGCCCGCGTGGTCCTCGATCGCCTGCTTGAAGGTCTCGACCAGGCCGCGGAGGTCATCGACGCCGAGGTCGGTGTCGGACGTCGTGCCGCGCTCCTTCTTCAGCCGGTCGAGCGCCTTCGCAAAGACCTCGGACTCGATGCCGAGCACCGTGGCACCGAACATCTGGAGCAGCCGGCGGTAGGAGTCCATCGCGAACCGCTCGTCGCGGCTCTGCTCGGCCAGCCCGCGCACCGACTCGTCATTGAGCCCGACGTTGAGGACCGTCTCCATCATTCCGGGCATCGAGACCGCGGCACCGGACCGGACGCTCACCAGCAGCGGGTCACCTGGCTCGCCGAGTCGGCGGCCCATCTGCTTCTCGAGCGACTCCAGGTGGGCGTCGATCTCGCCGGCGAGGCCCTCGGGCAGGTCACCCGCCTCCAGGTAGGCGCGACACGCCTGTGTCGAGATCGTGAACCCCGGCGGCACCGGCAGACCGAGATTGGTCATCTCGGCGAGGTTGGCGCCCTTGCCGCCGAGCAGCTCCTTCTGGTCCTTGTCGCCCTCGGTGAAGTCGTAGACGTAGGTCATGCGCCGATCCTTCCCTGTCGACCGGCTCGCGTCACCACCGGTTCAGGGGGAGCCGCCGCTCTCGACGTACGCCGGGCCGCCGCCCGCCGCGAGGTTGGCCAGGGCCGACTCGATGCGCCGCGCACTGAAGTCGGCGCATCGCTCGCGCACCTGCGCTGCGGTCGCGAACTCGGCGGACCGGATCTCGCGCGCCTGCATCACGATGCCGCGGGCGAGGTCCGCGTCGTGCTCACCGCCGTCGAAGACCAGGCACAGCGCGTCGTCCCAGCCGCTCCAGGGTGGGAGCCAGTCGGTGAGCAGCAGCGGGCCGGCCTCGATGTCCAGCGCCAGCTCCTCGTGCACCTCGCGGCCGGCGGCGAGCCGGGGCGACTCACCGACCTCGACCACGCCGCCCGGCAGGTCCCAGTCCTGCTTGTAGGTCAGCTGGCAGATCAGGACCCGGCCCTCGCGGTCGCGCACCAGCAGCTGGCTGATCGCGCGTTTGCGTGGGAGGAAGGAGTTGAGCAGGGCTCGGAAGCCCTCGGGCTCGGTGATCGGTGGGTCGCTGACCAGCCGGGCGTAGACGGCCATGCCGGTGGCGTCGTCCCGGTCCGCCATCCCAGGCTCGACCCGTCGCAGCCCCTCGCGCCGCAGACCGGCGCGCGTGGCCACGCGCTGTGACGCGAGGTTGCGCGGGTCCACCTCGGCCTCGACCCGGCGCACGCCGAGCGTCTCGAAGGCGTAGCCGATGAGCAAGCGGATGGCCCGGGTCGCGTATCCATGGCCGCGGTGGCCGGCGTAGAGCATCCACGACAGCGCCGCGACGTCCTGGTCGGGTCTCGCCTCTGCGGTGCCGACGGTGATGCCGTCGTGCTGGATGGCGAAGGTCAGGCGGGTGCCCGCCTCGCGCTCGCGCTGCCAGCGGTCGACCACCTCGAGCATCCCGGCGTACGTCGACGGGCCCGGCTGGCCGAACCAGAGCCGGGCCTCGTCGTCCTCGCCCGCCACATGGGCGTCGATGTCGTCGCGCGCGAAGGGCCGGAGGGTGACCACGCCGTCGGTGAGCGTGGGTTGGTCGGTCACCCTCCGACCCTAGCCAGGCGCCGCCTCGTGGTTTCGTGACGGTCGGAGCGACCTCCTCAACCGGCGAGCGCGGGGGTCTCGATCTGCTGGTCCGCCCGGTCGCCCGTGCGGCGGGGCTGGAGCAGGGCGCCGAGGAGCGCCACCGCCGCGGTGGTTCCGACCAGGACGACCAGGCTCCACTCCAGAGCGTGGTCGTAGCCGCCGTGCACCGCGCCGAAGAAGACCATCCCGACGACGGCGACCCCCAGGGCGTTCCCGACCTGCTGGGCCGTGGACAGCACCCCCGAGACCGCTCCGGCGTACTCCGGCTCCACACCGCCCATGGCGGCGTCGATCAAGGCCGTCAGCGCGACCCCCCATGCCGAACCCGGCGAGCGCGAGGCCGGGGACGAGGTCGACCAGCGCGCCGCCTGCGCCGTTCTCGGCGACCGCTACCAGCAGGGCCAGGTGACCGAGGGTGAACAGACCGGCCCCGACCGGGACCGTCCAGCGGCCCAGGCGGGCTGCGAGACGACGCTGGACACCCGTGCCGACCATGTACGGAACGGCGACCAGGGTGAACACGGCACCGGAGGACAGGGCCCCGAGACCGCGGCCGTTCTGCAGGTAGAGCGCCAGCACCAGGAAGTACGACGCCATCCCCACGAACAGCAGGGCCTGGCAGGCCAGGGCGATCCGGACCCTCGACGACCGGAAGGCCTCCGGCTCGACCAGCGGACGGACGCCACGGCGGAGCAGCACCCGGCTACGGACCACGGTCAGCGCGGCCGCGACGACGGCACCGGCCAGGCTGAGCCAGGTCCACAACGGCCAGTCCAGCCGGCGGCCCTCCAGCAGCGGGAGCAGCAGCGCGGTCAGGGTGGTCGTGGCCAGGAACAGCTCGAGCAGGTCGATGCCATGCGCCGACGAGGAGAGCGCGTCGTCCTCGTGGCGGCCGGGCAGCAGGCGCGGTGCGAGGACCACGGCGGCCAGTCCGATCGGGACGTTCACCCAGAAGATCGCTCGCCAGCCGGTGCCGGCCACGTCGAGGTGGATCAGGATGCCGCCGATCAGCTGCCCGGTGGCCGCGGCGAGCCCCATCACGGCGGAGTAGATGCCGATGGCCCTGGGCATCCGCGGCCCGGCGTACACGTCACCGAGCAGCGCGAGCACCATCGGCGAGACCATGGCGCCGGCCACTCCCTGCGCCAGGCGCGCGCCCACGAGGAGCTCGGTGCTGGGCGCGGCACCGCAGGCCGCCGAGGCGGCGACGAACAGCGCGGTGCCGAGGGAGAACATCCGACGTCGGCCCCAGCGGTCGCCCAGGCGGGTGACGGCGATCAGGAGGGCACTGAAGGTGAGGCCGTACCCGGCGACGACCCACTCGAGGCCGCTGTCGGAGGCGTGGAGCTCGCGCTGCATCGACGGCAACGCGACGTTGACGATGAAGAAGTCGAGGACGACCAGGAACGTCCCGCACATGAGGACGACGAGAGGAGCCCAGCCGGGGTCGCTCCGGGTGGTGTTCATGCCTGTGTTCATGGCCCGGACGCTCCGGTCTCCCGTCGGGGGAGAGTCAAGAGATTGACCCTCCCCCCGGGGGAGAGTGTGGGATGTGGTCATGACCTCGGATGTCCCGTTGCTGACCATCGGGGAGTTCTCCCGGATGACGTTCCTGTCCGTGAAGACGCTGCGGCACTACCACGAGACCGGGCTGCTCGCGCCGACGCGGATCGACGCGTCGACCGGCTATCGCTACTACGACGTCTCGCAGGTCACCACCGCCCAGGTGATCCGTCGCTTCCGAGACCTCGACCTCCCGATCGAGCGGCTCCGCGCGTTCCTGGACGCCGCCGACGAGGAAGCGAGGAACGCCGTGATCGTGGACCATCTCGACCGGATGAGTGCCCAGCTCCAGGAGACCCAGGCCACCGTCGAGTCGCTGCGGCGGATGCTCGCCGACGAAGGTGCGGCGTTCCCGGTCGCGTACCGCGACGAGCCGCTCCTCACCGCGCTGGCGATCTGCGAGCGGGTCTCGGCCCCGGGCGTCGTGGGGTGGTGGATGGATGCGTTCCGCGAGCTGCACCGGGCACTGCGCGTCTCTGGTGCCGTCCGGGCCGGGACGGACGGTGCGCTGTTCCCGACGGAGTTCTTCGCCGACGAGGAGGGAGATCTGGTCGCGTTCGTCCCGGTCGCGTCGGTGCCGGCCCGCCTTCCCGCGCGGGTCACGACGTACGAGGTGCCGGCGGCCCGCCTCGCCGTCACCACCTTCGACGGTCCGCCGCTCGACCTCGACCGTGCGTACGGCGCGGTCGGCCGCTGGGTGGTCGACCAGGCGACGTCCTCTGCGGGGCCGGTGCGCGAGCGGTACACGCCCACCGGCGACGAGGACGACCTCCTCGCCCACACCACGGAGGTGTGCTGGCCGGTGGTCGGTTGAGCACCGGACCAGGTCCGCCGTCACGCTCGGGTGCGGGCTCGCTGGGCGAACTGGAACTCGCGGCGCGCCGCCCCGCGAGGCTCCAGTCCGCTCGTTCGGAACGAACACGCCGCCACCGGACCAGCTGCTCGTCGAGGTGACTGTCATCCTCCGGCATCGTGCGCATCGAGGTTCCTCACGAATTCCCGGGGATCGTCGCTGCGGCGTGTCAACCGGCCGCGTCGGCGTCGCGTGGTGACCTCTCTGGCCGCGAGCCGCACCAGGTCGACCGGAACCGGCTCGAGGGCGGCCCGGCGGAGGACTCGAGGCGGGCGGGATGGTCAACGCGCGTGGGCATGTCCCCGTCCTACCCCCGATTCACTCCAGCGCCGCGGCCCTCGTCCACCGCCCGCGCCTGGGTCCGATGTGGAGCAGGGTGACCTCGTTCGCGGCTCCTGAACTCTCGGGATGTGGATCGGGGTGGCCCAGATCCGTTGCGCAGGGCACGCGCGAACGGGGTCGGGGTGCTCCAGATCCGTGTCGTACGACGCCCGGGAACCGGGTCGGGGTACTCCCAGAACGCTCAGTCCCGACGGAACCAGACCGTGGCCAGCGGCGGCAGCACCAGGGTCGCGTGGGCCGGCTGGCCGCTCTCGCCACCCTCGACCGCGGTGACCACGCCGAGGTTCCCGACGCCGGAACCGGTGTAGGTCGCGGCGTCGGTGTTCAGCGCCTCCCGCCACTCACCGGCGGCCGGCAGGCCGAGTCGGAAGTCGCTGTGCGGGATCGCCGCGAAGTTCGAGACGCACACCAGCTCCACGGTCCGGCCGTCCACGACCCCGCGTCGGATGAACGAGAACACGTTGCGTCCGGCGTCGTTGGCGTCGATCCACTGGAACGAGTCGGCCTCGTGGTCGCGCGACCAGATGGCGGGGGAGTCGACGTACACGCGATTGAGGTCCTTCATCAGCTGGTGGACGCCGAGGTGTTCCGGATGGTCCAGGAGCCACCAGTCGAGCTCACGCGACTCAGCCCACTCCGACTCCTGGCCGATCTCGCCACCCATGAACAGCAGCTGCTTCCCGGGATGCGCCCACATGAATGCGAGGTACGCGCGGAGGTTGGCCAGCTGCTGCCAGCGGTCTCCAGGCATCTTCCGCAGCAGGGATCCCTTCCCGTGGACGACCTCGTCGTGGGAGAGCGGGAGCACGAAGTTCTCGCTGAAGGCGTAGGTCAGACCGAACGTCATCTGGTTGTGGTGCCAGGACCGGTGGACGGGCTCGCGCTTGAGGTAGTCCAGCGAGTCGTGCATCCATCCCATGTTCCACTTGAACCCGAAGCCGAGACCGTCGCTGTCGGTGGTGCGGGTGACGCCCGGCCAGGACGTCGACTCCTCGGCGATCGTGGTCGCACCGGGGACGCGCTTGTAGACGGTGGCGTTCATCTCCTGCACGAACTGCACGGCCTCGAGGTTCTCGTTGCCGCCGTACTTGTTCGGGGTCCACTCACCCTCGGGTCGTGCGTAGTCGAGGTAGAGCATGGACGCGACGCCGTCGACGCGCAGCGCGTCGGCGTGGAACTCCTCGAGCCAGTAGAGCGCGTTGGCGTACAGGAAGTTCCGGACCTCGCGCCGGCCGAAGCTGAAGATGTGCGAGCCCCCCTCCTTGTGCCAGCCCCGCTGTGGGTTGGGGTCCTCGTACAGCGGCGTGCCGTCGAAGCGCGCCAGCGCCCACGCGTCCGTCGCGAAGTGTCCGGGCACCCAGTCGAGGAGGACGCCGATGCCGTTCTGGTGGAAGGCGTCGACCAGGCGCCGGAAGCCGTCGGGGTCACCGAACCGCGAGTCCGGGGCGAAGTACGACGTCACGTGATAGCCCCATGACCCGCCGAACGGATGCTGCATCACCGGCATCAGCTCGACGTGGCTGAAGCCGAGGTCGGCGACGTACGGGACGAGCTCGTCGATCAGCTGGTCCCAGGTGAGCACATCCCCGTGCCGCTTCCGCCACGAGGCGAGGTGCACCTCGTAGATCGACATCGGCCGCGACACCGGCTGCCGCTCGGCCCGCGCTCGCATCCACGCGTCGTCGCCCCACTCGTGGGACGACTCGAAGACGCGGCTCGACGTCGCCGGGGGCAGCTCCGCCCACGACGCCATCGGGTCGGCCTTCTCGCGCCACTCGCCGTCAGCGCCGAGGACGACGTACTTGTAGCCCGCGCCGGGCCCGATGCCCGGCACGAAGAGCTCCCACACACCGGACTCGCCGAGCTGGCGCATCGGGTGCTCGCGCCCGTCCCAGGAGTTGAAGTCCCCCTCGATCCGGACGCCGCGCGCGCCGGGCGCCCAGACCGCGAACGACGTGCCGGACACGTCGCCGGTCGACGCCCGGTAGTGGTGCACCCGCGCCCCGAGGACGGTCCACAGCAGCTCGTGCCGTCCCTCGTTCACCAGGTGCAGGTCCATCTCCCCGAGGGTCGGCAGGAACCGGTACGGGTCGTCCACGGTGATCGCACCCTGGCCGTAGTCGACCTCGACCCGGTAGTCCGGCACGTCGCTCGGCTCCGGCGCTCGAGGAGGGCGCTCCGCGCCCGTCTCCACGCCACGCCCCAACACCCCCGCCCAGACCCCGTCGTGCTCGTGCTCCAGCGTCACCCGGTCGCCGTCGGAGGTCACCACCGTCACCGTGCGCGCCAACGGCTTGTAGACCCGGAAGGTCACCCCGTCGTCCTCCGGATGTGGGCCGAGGACCGAGTGCGGGTCGCCGTACTCGCCTCGGGTGAGCTGCTCGATCTGGCTCGCGGGTAGCCGCTTCATCGTCGCGCTCCGTCCGTCTCGCTGCTGGTCTCGACCTGGCCGGCGGTGAGCGCCGCCATCGGGATCGACAGCCAGGTCGGCCGGTTCCGCGCCTCGTAGACGCACTCGTAGACGGCCTTGTCAGCGACGTACGCCGCGAGCAAGGTCTGCTCGTCGCCGGTCAGCTCGCGACCGGCGTACGCATCGAGGAACGCCGCCTGGTTGCGTGCCGACCACTCCGCGGCCCGGAACGCACGCTGCTCCGCACCGTCGTCGCCCGTCGCCGCCGCGGTGATCGCCGCCACCCGTGGGGCGTAGTCGAAGGAGCGGAGCATCCCCGCGACGTCGCGCCACGGGGAGTCCGGCTGCACCCGCTCGGCCAGCGGCTTGGTCGGCTCGCCCTCGAAGTCCACGATCTTCCAGCCCTTGGCGGTCCGCAGCGTCTGGCCCAGGTGCAGGTCGCCGTGCACGCGCTGGACGGCGCCGGACTCGATCGAGCCGACCGCCGCGAAGAGGTCGCGCAGGGCCGGCGCTCGTTCGGCCAGGTCGGGGACGACGGCGATGGCGGCCTCGAGCCGCTCGGTCATGGCCTTGGTGAGCTCGGCGTGGTCGGACGACGTGCGCTCGCCCGTCGGGAAGTGCTCGGCGAGCAGCCGGTGGATGTGTCCCACCGCCTCACCCAGCCGCTGTGCCTCGGCCGCGAAGTCACCGCCTACCTCGTCGGCGAACAGGTCCGCCTCGGCGAACAGGTTGCGCACCGATGTGAGCGCCAGCTCCCACCCGTCGCTGGCGGTCCGCAGGAACTGCTGCAGCATCGCCAGCTGAAGCTTCTCCGGGGTCCCGACGTCTCGAGACGGCGCTCGCTCCCTGCCTGCCCCGGAGCCAGTGTCGGCCTCGGCCTCGATCCACCCCAGCAGGGCGGCGACGTTGTCCGACCCGGCCAGCGTCAGCCGCTCGTGGATCTCGATGTCCGGGTTGAGGCCCGGCGTGATCCGCCGGAAGATCTTCAGCAGGGCCTGCTCACCGAAGGCCACCGAGGAGTTCGACTGCTCCCCGGTGAACGGCGTCGAGGGTGCGGTCGGGTCCAGCTCCTCGCCGGGGATCCGGTGGAACGTCAGCGACCCGTCGGGCGGGAAGGCGAAGGCGCGCAGGTACGCCGCCATCGCCTCGCGGTCGTGGACCGCGTCGTAGGCGTGGACCCAGCCCGCGTCGAGGTCCTGCCACCAGCCGACGAACGCGTGGTCGAGCCGGTGCTCCGGGTCGGTGTAGAGCGCCAGCGGCACCTGGTACAGGTCCCGGCCCCCGTCCTCGTACGCGACCTCGACCAGGTCCACCACGACCCGGGGGTCCTCGTCGGCGATCACGCCGATCCGGCGGACGCCCCTCACGCGCATCCCGCGCCCCTTGCCGCCGAACCACCGTGCTCCTTCGAGGTAGTCGGAGAGCTGGCGGAGGCCGTCGTTCGGGGTCACCGAGATCTCGCCCGACTCGGTGGTCTGGTCGGCGCTGGTCTCGTCTGTCACGGTGCGGTGGCCTCCTCTGCCGGGGCGGTCAGCCGGAACCAGTAGAACCCGTACCCACCGAGCGTGAGGAGATACGGGAGCTCACCGATGGCGGGAAAGGGGACTCCGCCGAGGAGCTCCACGGGCACGTAGCCCTCCCAGCGGCGCAGGTCCAGCTCGACCGGCTGGGCGAATCGCGAGAGGTTGTTGACGCAGACGATCACGTCGGAGCCGCCGGCGCCCTGCTCCTCGGCGCTGGTGTGCTCGCGGGCGTACGACAGCACGGACGGGTTGGTGCCCCCGAGGTCGAGGAACCCGCCGAGCCCGAACGCCGGGTGGCCGCGCCGGGCGTGGATCATCCGGCGCGTCCACTGGAGCAGGGACGAGGAGTCCTCCAGCTGGGCCTCGACGTTGACGCTCTGGTAGCCGTAGACCGGGTCCTGGATCGCGGGCAGGTGCAGCTTGCCGGGCGTGGCGGAGGAGAAGCCGGCGTTCCGGTCGGGCGTCCACTGCATCGGGGTGCGTACGCCGTCGCGGTCACCGAGCCAGATGTTGTCGCCCATCCCGATCTCGTCGCCGTAGTAGAGGACCGGGCTGCCCGGCAGCGACAGCAGCAGTGCTGTGAACAGCTCCATCCGGTTCACGTCGTTGTCGAGCAGCGGCGCCAGGCGCCGGCGGATGCCGATGTTGGCCTTCATGCGGGGGTCCTTGGCGTACTCGTCCCACATGTAGTCGCGGTCCTCGTCGGTGACCATCTCCAGGGTCAGCTCGTCGTGGTTGCGCAGGAAGATGCCCCACTGGCAGTTGTCCGGGATCGGCGGGGTCTGCTCCATGATCTCCGAGATCGGGAACCGCGACTCGCGCCGGACGGCCATGAAGATGCGCGGCATCACCGGGAAGTGGAAGCACATGTGGCACTCGTCGCCGTCGCCGACGTACTCGCCGGTGTCCTCGTCGCGCTTGCCGCCGAAGTAGTCGACGACGTCCGCCGGCCACTGGTTCGCCTCCGCGAGCAGCACCCGCCCCGGGTAGTTCTCGTCGATGAACCGGCGGACCATGCGCAGGAACTCGTGGGTCTCCGGGAGGTTCTCGCCGTTGGTGCCCGGGCGCTCGTAGAGGTAGGGCACGGCGTCGAGCCGGAAGCCGTCCAGGCCCATGTCGAGCCAGAAGGACATCGCCTCGAGCATCGCCTCGTGGACCTTCGGGTTGTCGAAGTTGAGGTCGGGCTGGTGCGAGAAGAACCGGTGCCAGAAGTACTGCTGACGTACCGGGTCCCAGGTCCAGTTCGACGGCTCGGTGTCGACGAAGATGATCCGCGCCTCCTCGTACATCTCGTCCGTGTCGGACCAGACGTAGAAGTCGCCGTACGGCCCCTCGGGGTCGCTGCGGGAGGCCTGGAACCACGGGTGAGCGTCGCTGGTGTGGTTCATGACGAAGTCGATGATCACGCGCATGCCGCGCTCGTGCGCGGCGGCGACGAAGTCGCGGAAGTCGTCGACGGTGCCGCACTCGGGGAGGATCGAGGTGTAGTCGGCCACGTCGTACCCGCCGTCGCGCAGCGGCGAGGTGAAGAACGGCGGCACCCACAGGCAGTCGACGCCCAGCCACTTGAGGTAGTCGAGCTTCTCGATCAGGCCGCGGAAGTCGCCGGTGCCGTCGGCGTTGGCGTCGCGGAACGACCGCACCAGGACCTCGTAGAAGACCGCGGTCCGGTACCAGTCGGGCTGCTCCTGCTCCGTTGTCGACCCGACGATGGTGCTCTGGTTGCCGCCGAACGTCGTGCCGGTCGAGGACGCCTGGCTCATGCCGTCCTCCGCACCGTCAGCAGGTGGGCGGGCTCGACGCCCGGGTCGAGGCGGACGTAGTTGTGCTGGCCCCAGTGCCAGTCCTGCCCGGTGATCTCGTCGTGCACGGCCAGGCTGTCGTGCCAGTCGAGGCCGAGCGCCGGGAGGTCGAGGTGGACCATGGTCTCGCGCGCGGCGTGCGGATCGATGTTGATCACCACGAGGACCAGGTCGTCCGCTTCGGTGGTCGAGGAGGTCGCCCTGGCGGCCGTCGCGAAACCACCCTTGCTGAACACCAGCACGTTCTCGTCGTCGCTGGAGTGGATGACGATGTTGCGGAGCCGCTGCAGCGCCGGGTGCGCCCGGCGTACGGCGTTCAGCGTGGTGAGGTACGGCGCGAGGGTGCGGCCGTCCTGGTCCGCGGCGTCCCAGTCGCGGATCCGGATCTGGTACTTCTCCGAGTCGAGGTACTCCTCGCTGCCCGGGCGCACCGCGACATGCTCGAACAGCTCGTAGCCGGCGTACACGCCCCAGCTGGGGGAGCCGGTGGCCGCCAGCACCGCCCGCACCTTGAACGCGGCCGGCCCGCCGTACTGCAGATAGGCGTGCAGGATGTCAGGGGTGTTCACGAAGAAGTTCGGCCGCATCAGGTGGCTGGTCTCGTGGGAGACCTCGCGGAGGTAGTCCTCGATCTCCCACTTCGCCGTGCGCCAGGTGAAGTACGTGTAGCTCTGATGGAAGCCGATCGCGCCCAGCCCCGACATCATCGCCGGACGGGTGAACGCCTCGGCCAGGAACAGCACGTCGGGATCGGTGCGCCGGATCTCGCGCAGCAGCCACTCCCAGAACGCCACCGGCTTGGTGTGCGGGTTGTCGACGCGGAAGATCCGGACGCCGTGCTTCATCCAGTGCCGGACGACGCGGAGGACCTCGCGGCAGATCCCGGTCGGGTCGTTGTCGAAGTTCAGGGGGTAGATGTCCTGGTACTTCTTCGGCGGGTTCTCGGCGTACGCGATCGTGCCGTCGGCCTGCGTGGTGAACCACTCGGGATGGGACGTCACCCAGGGGTGGTCGGGAGCGCACTGGAGCGCGAGGTCGAGCGCGACCTCGAGGCCCAGGCTGTTGGCCCGGGTCACGAACGCGTCGAAGTCCTCGAGCGTCCCGAGGTCGGGGTGCACGGCGTCGTGGCCGCCGTCCGGGTTGCCGATCGCCCACGGGGAGCCCGGGTCGTCGGGGCCCGGGTCGAGGGTGTTGTTGGGGCCCTTGCGGTTCACCCTGCCGATCGGGTGGATCGGCGGCAGGTAGATCACGTCGAAGCCCATCTCGGCCACGGCGTCGAGGCGCTTGGCGGCTGTCGTGAACGTGCCGCTGACCACCGTCCCGGTCTTGTCGTGCGTCGCGCCCTCCGACCGCGGGAAGAACTCGTACCAGCTGCCGAACAACGCGCGTGGCCGGTCGGCGTACAGCGGATAGGGACCCTCCACGGTGAGCAGCCGCCGGATCGGGTGCGCCTCGAGGACGGCGACGAGGTCGGGGGACTGCAGCGCCGCGAGTCGCGCCTCGACCGGGCGCGAGGCGTCGCGGGCCGCGGACGCCGCGCCGGCCACGATCTCCTTCTCCCGAGCGTCGAGCCCGGGGTCGGCCGCGACCTCGTCGAGGAGCAGCCCGCCCTCGGTGAACATCAGCTCCACGTCGACGCCGGCCGGGATCTTCAGCCCGGCCGCGTGCTCCCAGGTGGCGAGCGGGTCGGACCACGCGTCGATCTCGAAGGTCCAGGCGCCCTCGGCGTCGGGGGTGACCCAGGCGACGTACCGATCGGGGATCTCGCCGTCCGGCCGCATCCGCACCGGTGGCCGCCGCGAGCCGTCCGGGGCGACGAGCACGACCTCCGCCCCGAGCTTGTCGTGTCCCTCGCGGAACACCGTCGCCGAGACCGGCTGAGGCTCACCCGCGGTCGCCTTCGCGGGCAGCCGACCGAGATCGACCAGAGGCATCACGCCCATGATGGGGATACGTCCGACCATGCTCGTCACCCTTCCGAATCGGCATCCAGCACGCAAGGCGAGCGTCACCTGCCCCGGAACGGCCGTGACGAGCATCGCAACGCCGGGTGCCGGAGGAATTGGAACGATCAAGTCGTTCTCGGCTACCGTCCTCGGGTGCGTGCGATCCGTCGATTCACCGTCCGTCCGGTGCTGCCCCCGCCACTGTCCGCGCTCGGCGATCTCGCCGGGAACCTGCGGTGGTCGTGGCACCCACCCACCCAGGACGTCTTCGCCGAGGTCGACCCGGGCATCTGGGAGTCGACCAAGCACGATCCGGTGCGCCTGCTCGGTGCGGTGACGCCGGAGCGGCTCGAGGACCTGGCCTCCGACCAGGGCTTCCTGGACCGGCTGGGCTCGGCCAAGGCCGACCTCGACGCCTACCTCGGGGGTGAGCGGTGGTACGGCCGCAGGGCCGGCGACCAGGCGCCCACGCGGATCGCCTACTTCTCCCCGGAGTTCGGCATCACCGCGGTGCTGCCGCAGTACTCCGGCGGCCTCGGCATCCTGGCCGGCGACCACCTCAAGGCCGCCAGCGACCTCGGCGTACCGCTGGTCGGGGTCGGCCTGCTCTACCACGCGGGCTACTTCAAGCAGTCGCTGTCGCGCGAGGGCTGGCAGCTCGAGCAGTACCCCGTGCTCGACCCCGACGAGCTGCCGATCTCGCTGCTCCGTGAGGAGAACGGCGCGCGCGCCACGATCTCCATCGCGATGCCGGGCGGTCCCGAGCTGCTGGCCAAGATCTGGGTCGCCCAGGTCGGACGCGTGCCGCTGCTGCTGCTCGACTCCGACGTCGAGGGCAACCCCGACCACTACCGCGAGGTGACCGACCGCCTCTACGGCGGCACCTCCGAGCACCGGCTCCGCCAGGAGATCCTGCTCGGCATC
>Ga0157372_10002978_pt1 | contig 18242 bp, 18 predicted proteins | sample C55metaG_FD_115307 | JGI IMG/M metagenome (GOLD analysis project Ga0157372, IMG submission 115307) | Corn rhizosphere microbial communities from Kellogg Biological Station, Michigan, USA - C5-5 metaG | ecosystem: Host-associated > Plants > Roots > Rhizosphere > Soil | place: USA: Michigan... | reverse complement strand
TCGTTATAAATATTTTTATCGTTTATAACAACGCGGTTAAAATCTTCATTTAATAAATCGCGAAGAATGCTGGTGGTTTTCCTGCTCGCTTAAAATTTTTGCAGGTGCTTTTACATTCTTTAAATTTCGCTGAATGTTTCGCCAGGTTTCAATCAGTTGCGCCAAATCATCATGCAGTTCTGCTGAATTTTTTCCTTCTGCTGCAGTACGCACAATTACACCAAAATTTTTTGGTTTGATGGATTCAACAATTTTGTGCAGGCGTTTTCTTTCATCTGCACTATGAATCTTTTTTGAAACTGCAATTACATCATTGAAAGGTGTGATTACGATAAATCGTCCGGGCAGGGAAATTTCGCAGCTTAATCTTGGTCCTTTTGCAGCAATGGGTTCTTTTAAAATCTGTACAAGAATTTCGGGCTTGCCCTTTATTACTTCATTTATTTTTCCTGTTTTTACAATTTCCGGCTCGGGTTTAAATTTTGAAAAATCAGCAATATTATCCGACTTTTCATGAATAGATTCTTGCGTAAATTTTAAAATGGAGCGGATAAACGGGCTTAAATCGGTATAATGCAAAAAAGCATCTTTTTCATAGCCCACATCAATAAATGCGGCGTTTAATCCCGGAATTAATTTTTTTACCTTTCCAAGATACAAATCCCCAACCGCAAAAACCGCGTCTGCCTTTTCATGATGGAGCTCTACTAATTTTTTATTCTCGAGTAACGCAATTTCAACACCATTAGGGTTTGCGTTAATTATCATCTCTTTGTTCACTAATTGTTCTTTATAACCATATAATAATACTTATGCAGCAACCTAAGCTGCAATTTAAAAGGAAGGAAAGGAAAGTGGGATAATGGAGTGGTAAACAAGACCGGCGCATTAAAACGCCGGTATGCAATTTATCTATTTTTCTTCTTATGACGGTTTTTTCTCAGTCTTTTTTTTCTTTTGTGAGTAGCGATTTTATGACGTTTTCTTTTCTTACCACAAGGCATACGTTGTTGAATTTTTTTTAATAGTTAATAATTTTATTGTAAAGATTTTATTCTTGCTTCTATTTCTGTTCTTGCTTCAGGCACCTGTATATATTTCAATGCTTCCTGGTACCATTTTATTGCATTTGTCTTATCATTTTCACGGTCATAAACCTGTGCGAGATTTAAAATTGCTTCAATATTATTTGGCTGCAGTTTCAATACATGTAAAAACCTTTCAGCCGCTTTATCATATTGCCCGCTTTGAACACCACCTAATCCAAGCATCATTTGCGCATAAATATTATTTGGATTTTTATCTGCAATCTCTTTGATGGCAAGAATGCCCTGCATAGGATTTTCAGAAATATTACCAAACATATAACAGGCACCCAAACCAATTTTTGAGGAATCGTTTTGCGGATTAAGCTTTAAAGCAATTTCAAATAACTCTTTTGCCTGTGTTGCCAGCCAGTGCTGCATTGCTGCATCGCCTGTTGCCAGCATATTATCCAAAAGCAAATGGGCAGCAAAAGTGAGGTTTTTTTCAGAATTTTCCAACTTGGCAGCTTCACCGGTATAATAAGCGCCTATTTCTTCATTGTGCAGGGTATCCATCCAATAGGAGGCAAGCTGATGATAAACATGCATTTGCTGGTTATGCACATCGCCCCGCACAACACTATTTTCCAATTGCGTAAGTTTTTGTAATTGCGCCGGGTTTAACCCTTCTTTGGACTTCGTTAATATATCCTGCGTGGAAACATTTGGAACCGCTTGTTCAGAGGTGCTGGCTGCGCTGATTACGGGCTTTTTAGAATTAATTGTACTGCCAAAAAAATAGAGACCGCAAAACAGTACAATTGCTGCAGCAGTTAAAATCCATTGTTGTTTTTTCACTAAAAAAATTTGCGCAAATTTACTGCGCCGGTTGCATTTGCTTTACTTCATTCACAAATTCTTTGGAAGGTTTAAATGCGGGAATAAAATGTTCCGGTATGTGCACGGCAACGTTTTTCTTAATGTTCCTGCCAATTTTAGCAGCGCGTTTTTTGGTAATAAAACTTCCAAATCCCCTGATGTAAATGTTTTCGCCTTTGGCAATGTTAGTTTTGATTTCCTTAATCAACGATTCAACAGTAACCAGCACGTCAACTTTAGGAATGCCTGTTTTATCAGAAATGTTATTGATAAGATCAGATTTGCGCATGGGTAATGTTTTTATGTTAATACAAGCCTAAATGTAAAACATTCATTTAAAAATAAAATAATTTTTTATGGGAAATGTTTTAAAAAATTTTAGACCATATTTAATACGTGTATTTTTTATAATTATTTCAGTAAACTTTTTATTTCATTCAGCTTCATCAATGCTTCTACAGGCGTAAGACGATTAATATCTATATCATCAAGAAGTTTTCTTATCGTCTCAAAAGTTTGCGAATGTGCATCAAAAATAGAAAGCTGCACCTGCGGCGCTGTAATTTTTTTTATATTGGTTTGATGATTGTCTGTATTTTTTTCTTCCAGTTGTTTTAAAACTTCGTTGGCGCGTTTAATTAATTGTTGAGGCATGCCAGCCATTTTTGCTACATGAATGCCGAAGCTGTGTGTGCTGCCGCCGGGTGCAAGTTTTCGTAAAAAAATAATTTTATTGCCTACTTCCTTATTGGTAATATGAAAATTTTTTATGCGCTGAAATTTATTTTCCAGTTCATTCAATTCATGATAATGCGTGGCAAATAAAGTTTTTGGTGTGCACGATGAATTATGTAAATATTCAGCAATACTCCAGGCAATGGAAATGCCATCATACGTAGAAGTACCCCGACCGATTTCATCCAGCAAAATCAAACTGCGTTGAGAAATATTATTAATGATGCTTGCTGTTTCATTCATCTCCACCATGAATGTACTTTCCCCGCCACTCAGGTTATCACTGGCGCCAACACGTGTAAAAATTTTATCCGTTAATGGAATTTGTGCTTCATCTGCCGGAACAAAACTGCCCATGTGCGCAAGTAAAGTAATAAGCGCTGTTTGTCGCAGCAATGCACTTTTACCGCTCATGTTTGGTCCGGTAAGAATAATTATTTGTTGTATTGATGGGTCAAGCAAAATATCATTTGAAACATATTGTTCGCCCGCTGCAAGATTTTGTTCAATAACCGGATGACGGCTTGCTTTTAAATTCAAATCACAACCTTCATGCAATTGAGGTTTTTTATAATTGTATTGCAAAGCATTTTTTGCAAAACAGGCAAGGCAATCTAAAACAGCCAATATGTTTCCATTGCTTTGAATGAGTGCAATGTAGTCCTGCAGTTCATTTAACAGCTTATCATAAATTTCTGCTTCAAGCTGCAAAGTTTTTTCTTCAGCGCCGGTAATTTTTTCTTCGTATTCTTTTAATTCAGTTGTAACAAAACGCTCTGCATTTGCGAGTGTTTGTTTGCGCATCCACGTTGCAGGCACTTTTGATTTATGCGAATTGGTTACTTCTAAAAAATATCCAAACACATTATTAAAACCAATTTTTAAAGTAGTAATGCCGGTTTGTTCCGCTTCTCTTTGCTGAATGTTGATGAGATATTTTTTTCCACCGGTAGCTATTTCTCTTAACTCATCAAGGTCTTTATGAACACCGGTTTTTATAACCCCGCCTTTATTAACGGCAATGGGTGGCGCTTCATTTATTTCATTAAAAATTTTTTCTGAAATGTATTTGCAGGGATTAATTGCATCAGCCAATCGCTTTAAAAAAATATTGTCTGTTGCAGCGCATAACTGTTTTATGTTACACGCATGTTGCAAACCTTTTGCAATTTGAATAATTTCTCTTGGGTTTATTTTTTTTGAAGGAATTTTGCTCACCAGCCGCTCCACATCTCCGCATTGCTTTATTAGTTGTTGTACCTGTAAACGCAACTCAGTTTGCAGAATAAAATATTCAACAGCATTAAGCCTTTCGTTTATTTTATCAATATCTTTTAGCGGAAGCAACAGCCATCTTTTTAATAAACGTGCGCCCATCGGGCTTACCGTATTATCCAAAACCTGTAATAAACTGTTTTGATGGTCGCTGCCCGTGTTTAAAAGCTCAAGATTGCGGATGGTAAATTTATCCATCCATAAATAATCATCTTTTTCAAGCCGCTGAATGGCTGTTATGTGTTGCAGGTTCGGATGTTCTGTTTCTTTTAAATAGTGCAACACGGCACCCGCAGCAATAACTCCGCAATGCAGGTTTTCAATACCAAAACCTTTTAATGAATGTGTTTGAAAATGCTTTAAAAGATTTTCCGTGGCAAACGCTTCATCAAAAATCCAGGGTTCTAATGTGTAAGTAAAAAATTTTGTTCCGAAAAACTCTTTAAAACTTTTTTGGTTGCTGCGCTGATAAATTACTTCGGCAGGCTTTAATGTTTGCAATAATTTATCTGCATATTCACGATTGCCTTCCGCAACAAAAAACTCCCCGGTTGAAATATCAAGAAATGACAAACCAAAAACTTCATCAGTAAAATGAATGCCTGCTAAAAAATTATTGCTGTTTAATTCAAGCAATTTTTCATTCGTAGCAATGCCGGGCGTAACCATTTCTGTAACGCCGCGCTTTACAATTCCCTTAGCGAGTTTAGGGTCTTCCAACTGGTCGCAAATAGCAACACGATAACCTGCCTTTACCAATTTATGCAAATAAGTATCTAATGCATGATGCGGAAAACCAGCTAACTCACTGCTTGCGGCTGCACCATTATTTCTTTTGGTTAAAGTAATGCCCAAAACCTGCGATGCGGTAATGGCGTCGCTGCCAAACGTTTCATAAAAATCGCCCACACGAAACAGCAAAATGGCATCAGGATATTTTTGTTTGATAGCCCTGTGCTGCTGCATGAGCGGTGTATCTTCAGAAGCTTTTGCCATTGCGGCAAATATAGTTTTACCAATGAATGTTTTTTAATTGGAAATTAAATTGGGGATAACTGCATACAAACCAAACCGTATCCAAATCCAGATTTTTTGGACGGGTTTTTGATTTTCACATAAACTAAAAATAATTTATATGAAAAACATACTTCATCGGTTTATTTTAACATGCATGCTGCTAAGCTTTACAGCAGGTTCTTTTGCGGCAATACCCAATAATGGCAAGGATGATAAGACAAATGGTAAGGTATCTGCAATGACGGATGCGCAAAAAGAAGCGCGACTGGAAGAAATTAAATCGAGAGTTGAAGAAATTAAGAATATGGATAAATCAACGCTATCCAAATCTGAGCGTAAGGAGCTGAAAGCAGAATTAAAAAGTTATAACAAAGAAATGAAGGCGATGAGACGCGGCGGAATTTATATTTCTTTCGCAGGTATAATTATTATTGTTTTATTGCTGATATTGATTCTATAATTTTTATTTACGGTCCGGCGGCTTTTGAGCCGCCGGACGATTAATTTTTTACAACCTGTAACAGTACCGGGTTCTTCTTTTTATTCAGCCAGTAAATAAGTTCCAGAATATTTTCTTTTGTTGTTGCTGTGCAACCCGCCGTTCCGGAATGTTCATTTCGCCAGATATGAATAAAAATGCAGGAGCCATTGCCTGCATGAACTGGCTCACTGTTATATTTTACCCAAACACCATATTCATATAAACTATCATGCCGCCGCATATATTCAAAACTGTTGAAGTTGTGCTGCGCCGTATCTTGCCTGATAAGCGTGTTATAATAGTTTGAGTTTACATCATCCACACAATAAAAATTAGTATCTACCTGCACAAAGGGCATGTGAATATGTTTTAATTTATGATAGCTAAAAACAGGACCCAGCGGAAAAATGCCTGCTGGTGATTTTCCATCGCCTTCATGTTTTACAGGTGTAATATTATTTAGATTGATAGACGATGTTGCATCTTTTCCCAAACCATTTTTCCCAACAACAATATCAAAAGAATCTTTCAGCTTCCATTGTTTGTGATGATTTTTTCTTTCATACAAAAACATTGTTCCATTGATAGTAGAATCTGAATTTGCTTTTACAAAAACAACCTGGTTGTGAGTTTGTAAATAATTATTGTAATCGTTGATGGATTGTGCGGAAGATGAAATTATCATCAAACAAAAAAATACTAATAATATAGATTTCATCATATCGCATCTCCCTTCTCAAAACAAATCCTGCATCTTGGTTCATATACATCTGTCTCGCCTAAAACAACCTGGTCGCTGTGTTTTGTTTTGCGGTAAGAAAAATTGGCGATGTTTCCGCAATGCACACATATCGCATGAAGCTTTGTAACGTAATCTGCAATCGCAAGCAGTTGCGGCATATAGCCGAATGGCTTGCCGGTATAATCCATATCAAGCCCGGCAACAATAACCCTTGTTCCGTTTAATGCAAGCGTTTCACAAACGTGGCAAATATCGTTATCAAAAAACTGCGCTTCATCAATGCCAATCACATCCATATCCTGCGCCATCATTAAAATGGTTTTTGCATTGCTAACAGGTTGCGACACGATAAAATTTGCATCATGACTTACCACATTCAATTCATGGTAACGATTGTCTAATGCCGGTTTAAAAATTTCTGTTTTTAAATTCGCAATGCGGGCACGCTTTAACCTTCGAATTAATTCTTCTGTTTTGCCGCTAAACATTGCGCCGCAAATCACTTCAATCCATCCGCGCTTTTGTCCGTAAACTGAAGGTTCAATAAACATTTTAAGATAAAATTGTAATTGTTTAGGTTGTAACTTAGCTTGCTTTACAGAATTTTGTATCCATATTTTATCAAAAATAAAATATCTTATGGAAAGAGTTGGTGTGCTGATTGACCGTTTGCTTGCACAATACCGCAACAATGCCGGAAAAGAAAAATTAATGATTACTGCGCAATTGCTTTTATCAGAATTGCAAAATACAGGTGAAGAAAACTACGATAATCATTCATCTTTCGTGTCTGTTTTTTATCCTGCCTTTCACCAATCGCATGGTGTGATGGAAGAAACAGAAATATCATCCGCAACAAAACAGGAAATAAAAGTAAATAACGAAAGCGCGAAACAACCGGTGCAGGAAGCTGAGCCGGAAGAGGAACAAAATGCAGATAGCTATTTCGACCCGCTTACAGAAATACCAACACTTGCACTTAAACAAAAAGAAATTAATGAAGCTATTGCAGGGGGTGGCGAAAGTTTAAACGACAGGTTGAAATTTGCATCTTCTTATAAAGAAATCGGCAGCTCAATAAAAACCACACCAATAAAAGATTTGCGCAAAGCGATTGGCATTAATGACAGGTATGTTTTCATCAGCGAACTTTTTCGCGGCGACGAAACCATGTATGAGCGCAGCATTAAAACCATTAATGGTTTTAATGTTTACGGTGAAGCTGAATTATGGATTAAGCGTGAACTAAAATTAAAGCTTGCATGGCTTGACGACAATGAAACTGTCCGGCTTTTTGATCAACTGGTTAAAAGAAGATTCTCCTGAATATATTTTATAATTACGCTGGTTGCACCTGTGTTATTTTTTACAAATTCGCCCGCAACATCACAGGCTTCTTTGTACAGCTTTTCATCGGTTAATAATTCTTCTAATTGTTTTTCCAGTTGCAGTGCATCTTCCACATCAAAAGCGCCGCCTTTTTCAATAAGCTCAACGGCTTCAGGAAAATTATCAATTTCAGGTCCAAACAAAACCGGTTTGTAATAAACCGCCGCTTCTAAAATATTATGTATTCCATCATTACCAAAACCACCGCCAACATAGCAAATAGTTGCATAGCGGTATAAAAATTTCAACATGCCAATGTTATCAATAATAAGCGTATTAATATTTTCGGCAAAAGGAATTTTACTGGCAATAAAATTTTTATATTCAGAATAGGTGATGGAAAAATGGTAAAGGCTTTTGCATTCTTTTATTCTTGATTCTCCAATATCGTGCGGTGCTATAATAAATTTTAACTGGGGGTGTGTGTTGGCAAAATGGTCAAGCGCTTCATCATCATCCGTCCATGTGCTGCCGGCAACAATTGTTTTTTTATCGCCGATAAACTGCAAAATATCGTTGAGCTTTTTTTCTTCTGCTGCAACTTCCAGCACACGGTCAAATCTTGTATCGCCCGAAACACTTACGTTGGTAATACCAATTGTTTTCAATAACTGTTTTGAATTTTCGGTTTGCACAAAAAGATGCGTAAAAAAGGTGAGCATCTCGCGGCGCATTTTTCCATACCATTTAAAAAAAGAGAAGTTGGGTAAAAAAATTCCTGAAGCAAGTAGAAGCTGAATATTTCTTTCATTCGCTTCTTTTAAATAATAATACCAGTAATCGTATTTAATAAAGATGATGAGCGATGGCTGAACAGCATCAAAAAAATCAACAGCATTTTTTTTAGAATCTATCGGCAGGTAAAAAATATAATCTGCATCGTTTGAATTTTTTTTCACTTCATATCCTGATGGTGAAAAAAATGTAAGCACCGATTTATAGTCAGGATAAACTTCTTTCAATTTTTCAAGCAGCGGGCGCCCCTGTTCAAACTCACCCAATGATGAACAATGCATCCATATTTTTTTTGAATCATCGTTTTGCAGCGCAGTCTTTATTTTTTGAAATATATTTTTTCTTCCTTTTAACCACAATGCTGCTTTCTTATTAAAAGGAGAAAGAATGCCTGCAATAACAGGGTATAATCTTATAAAAAATATGTATGCAATTTTATCCATGCAGGGCGCAAAGAAATGCTTTTCAAAATAACCAAACAATTTTGCAAAAAAAAAGGATGCCATTCGACATCCTTTTCATTTGTTCTTAAAAATTATTTTTTACCTGCAATTGCTTTAATAGAATCCTGGTGCATTTGAATAGTTGGCAAAGTTTGCGTTGCAAAATTTTTCAGGTCAGCATCCTGCAAATCATTGCTTCCTTTTTGAAAGGCATTCACTGCATCTTTATGACCGTCGAGCATATCATCTGTGTATGCTTTATCAAAATCTTTCCCTGATTTCTTATTTAAATTGTCGAGCATTTTTTGAGATTTGTCATCAAGATTTGCAGGAAGTGTTATGTTTTTTGAAGCTGCAAGTTGTTTCAATTTGTCACCTGCTGCTGTATGATCAGTAACCATCATGTTAGCAAAATTTTTAAGCCGGTCGCTGGTGGCTTTAGTTTGCGCAACCTTGCTTAATTCAACCTCAGTCATGTTTGCATTGGCAACTTTTGCAGCCCAGTCTGCGTCTTGCTGCGATACAGGTCCGGAGGATGTAGAGGTCATGGCTGAAGTATCATTGTTCATTGAATTGCTATCGGGCAGCATACTATCGTTAATGTTTTGTGCACTGTCAACGCTATTGGAATTATTGCCGCTGTTACAGGCAGCAAATGCACAAATGCATCCGATAAATAAAATACTAAGTAATTTTTTCATGATTATCTTTTTTAAATAGGTGTTTTAAAAACTATACTATAACAAAGGTTAAGCCACATCCTTTTTATTGAGAAATTATATAAATTTTTTTTGTATGTAGATTATTTCCCTCAATCGTTTTATATAACAATTCTTTTTTAAATAATTGTTGAACTTAAACCGATGGCATTGTTTTAGTTTTATAAAAACAAAAATTATGGCTAAACGTAAATCAACTGATATTAAAGATTCTAAGCGCGATGAAGAAAAATTGAAACAGGATGAAGCCACTTTGAATTTGCCTGAAGTAAAAGACATACCCGGTCAGGAAAATATTGATGTTCCAGATTTAAAAGAAATGGCAGATACTACAATATCTTCTGATGATGAAGAAGGGTTGGGTATTTTAGACAGCGAAGACGAAGATGCGAGTAATGACAGGGTAGGGCCTGCACGGGAAATAGATGAAAATGATTTAATAATTGATGAAGATGAAGACGAGGCAGAAGAAGCGTTAGATGAGGAAGATGAAGCAGGTGAGGAGGAAGCAGATGAGTTGGAAATAGCTGATGATTCTGTTGACCCCGCATCTGACGTTAGTGAAGGTGAAAAAATTGCACTGGAAAGAAGTTCAATAGATGTGGACACTCCGGATAATGAAGCTTTGTATGAAGCTGAGTCTGATGACACGGATTTTGATGGCGAGAAATTAAATGAAGATTCAGATGATGTATCGGGAAGTGATCTGGATGTGCCTGGTGCAGAACTCGATGACGACGACGAAGAAATTGGTGAAGAAGATGAAGAAAATAATGAGTATAGTTTAGGCGACAACGAATAGCAACTTAAGTTTATATAGTTTTGCCGCAAAATTTTTTACATGCGTGCAATTCAGATGGTGGATTTAAAAACGGAGTACCAGCGATTAAAAAAAGAAATTGATGCTGCTGTTATTGATGTGTTTGAAACTACCGCTTTTATAAATGGGAAACCTGTTCAGCAATTTGCAGATGCACTAAAAAATTATTTGGGTGTTAAACATGTAATTCCGTGTGCTAATGGAACGGATGCATTGCAAATTGCAATGATGGCTTTAAATCTTCAGCCCGGCGATGAAGTGATTACTCCTTCTTTTACATACATCGCAACAACAGAAGTGGTGGCATTGCTGCGTTTGAAACCTGTGTTTGTTGAAGTAGATAAGCGCACATTTAATATTGATGCAGATAGTTTACGCAAAGCTATTACACCAAAAACAAAAGCCATTGTGCCGGTGCATTTATATGGTCAGTCGTGCGATATGGAAACCATTATGCAAATTGCGAATGAGCATAATTTATTTGTGATTGAAGATAACGCACAATCTATCGGCGGCGATTATTATTATAAAGATGGAACAACAAAAAAAACGGGAACGATTGGAACAATCGGAACCACTTCATTTTATCCCGCAAAAAATTTAGGTGCTTATGGTGATGCCGGCGCTGTTTTTACAAATGATGATTCGCTTGCACAAAAACTTACGATGATTGCCAATCACGGGCAAAGCAAAAGATATTATCATGATGTGGTGGGATGTAATTCAAGATTGGATACAGTTCAGGCAGCCATATTAAATATTCGTTTAAAATATCTTGATGCAAATATTGAAGCACGCAGAAAAGCTGCTGATTTTTATGATGCCGCATTTAAAAATCATCCAATAATAAAAGCACCTTTTCGTGCAGATTACAGCAAGCATGTTTTTCATCAATACACAATTGTTTTAGATTCTGATAAAAAAGGATTGCGTGATGAATTGAGCGCTTATCTTTCAGAGAAAAAAATTCCGAGCATGATTTATTATCCCGTGCCGGGTCATCGTCAAAAAATGTTTGATGCTTTTAATGGTTTGCAATATGATTTGCCTGTTACAGATTGGTTAACCGAACGTGTAATTTCATTGCCCATGCATCCTGAGTTGGATCAACAGCAATTAAATTATATTACCCAAACAGTGTTGGATTTTTTGAAGTAACACGGTCAGGCACATTAAAAGCGCCAGACCGATACAGAATTCTATAAATTATAAAACCGTACCGCATTATTTCCAAAGAAATCATCTTTCTCTTGTTGCGAAAATGGAGAGAAGTAATCTGCGGCAATATTAAATACTTCATGGTAAGACAAAGCTGCAACCAAACAAACCGGCCAATCAGAACCATACATTATTCTTTTTGTACCGAATGTTTCTGTTACCACAGAAAGATAAGGTTTGAATGTTTCTAAGGAGTGATTATTCCATTCTGCTTCGGTAACCATACCTGAAATTTTGCAAAAAACATTTTCATAAAATTTAAATGCTTCAATATCTTCTTTCCATTCGTTTATTTCTTTTGATTTGATATATGGTTTTGCAATATGGTCAATTACAAATTTTTGTTTGGGAAATAATTTCACTAGCTCAAGTGCATATTTAAGTTGATCAGGAAAAATGAGAATGTCATAAGTAAAATGAAACTTGTTTAATAAGCTTATTCCATTTTTAAAAGCAGGTTCAAGCATTAATGCCCTGTTTTTTTCTCCCTGTAAAACATGCCTGAACCCTTTTATCTTTTTATACTGATGCCAGTTACCAAGTTTATCTCCAATATCATCAGCCATTAAATCAACCCAGCCAACAATGCCTTTTATGAAGTGATTATCATTAGCAAGCTTTAATAAAAAATTATTTTCTTCTTCTGATTGTCGCGATTGTACGGCAACACAGCCTTCAATATTATGTTCAAAAAGTTGTGGCAGCAAATTGCCAGGTAAAAAATCTCTTTTGATAATTTTCATCTTATTATTTATCCAGTCGAATTCTGCTGCATTATATTCCCAGAAATGTTGATGTGCGTCAATTGTCATACATTATATTATAAAAGCAAATTTAAAAGAGTGTTTTTCAGTGGTGATTAAATATTTTCTTACAAGTTTAAGTTTTACTTTAGCGTCTATAATTGCATGCTTATGCAGACGAAAACTTTAAAGATTCATCCGAAAGATAATGTTGCTGTTGCGCTTACAGTTTTATATAACGGCGAAGAAATAAGTAGTAAAGATTTTTCAGTTGTTCTGACAGAAAATATTCCTGCCAAACACAAATTTGCATTGCAGAATTTCAATGAAGACGATTCTATAATTATGTATGGTGTATTGGTTGGTAAAGCAACAAAACCCATACAAAAAGGCGGACTTATATCAACGCAAAATATTCAGCATGCATCTAACAGTTTTTCTTTAAAAGAACGGCATACAAACTGGCATAAGCCTGATGTTTCAAAATATCAAAACAAAACATTTAATGGCTTTCATCGCGAAGATGCTTCTGTCGGTACCAGAAATTATTGGCTTGTGATTCCATTGGTTTTTTGCGAGAATAAAAATGTGGAGGTGCTGCAGGAAGCATTTATGAAGGCATTGGGTTATGCACCAAAGGAATCTCCGTACGAGGCAATGGTGCAGCGCATGGTGCGTGAATTTTCAACCGGCAATACAGAATACGAAATGATGTTTGCGGATGAAGATGAATTTGTATTAAAGAATGAAAAAGTTTTTCCCAATATTGATGGTATAAAATTTTTGAAACATACATTGGGTTGCGGAGGTACAAGAGATGATGCAAGGGCATTATGTGGTTTGCTTGCCGGTTACATTACTCATGCAAATGTAGCTGGTGCAACAGTGTTAAGTTTAGGTTGTCAGAACGCACAGATTGCTTTACTAAAAGAAGAAATTGATAAACGTGATGCAAATTTTTCAAAGCCTTTGTTTTTACTGGAGCAGCAGAAGGCCGGCACTGAAAAAAAATTATTGAGTGAAGCAATTAAAAAAACTTTTGCCGGTTTAACAGAAGCAAATGCAGTTGAACGCAAACCTGCGCCGTTAAATAAATTATGCATTGGTTTGGAATGCGGTGGTTCTGATGGTTTCTCCGGCATCTCTGCAAATCCTGCAATTGGTTATACGTCTGATTTATTAGTTGCATTAGGAGGTTCGGTTGTGTTATCTGAATTTCCTGAATTATGCGGCGTTGAACAGGAACTCAGCGACCGTTGTGTGAATGATGATACAGCCAATCGTTTTATGCAATTGATGACAACTTATAATAAGCGGGCAACAGAAGTTGGCTCCGGTTTTTATGCAAACCCTTCGCCGGGTAATATAAAAGATGGTTTGATTACAGATGCAATAAAATCTGCCGGTGCTGCAAAAAAAGGCGGCACTTCTCCCGTTACTGATGTACTGGATTATCCCGGAAAAATTTCTAGGCCGGGTTTGAATTTATTATGCACGCCGGGAAGTGATGTTGAATCCACAACTGCGGAAGTGGGCGCAGGTGCAAATATTGTTTTGTTTACAACAGGGTTGGGCACACCGACAGGAAATCCAATTGCGCCCGTTTTAAAATTATCAACCAACACTGCATTATATAATAAGATGAATGATATTATTGATATTGACACAGGAACAATCATCGAGGGAAATGAAACGATTGAGCAAGCGGGTGAAAGAATTTTGAATTACGTGATTGATGTTGCCAGCGGAAATATTTTGGCAAAAGCGGAAACAGGTTTACATGATGATTTTATTCCATGGAAGAGGGGAATTTCTTTATAAATAACTTTGAGAATAAAACGTTATGTTGAATAATACTGAACGATAAATGATTAAAAAATTTTGCTATTTCTGATGACATTGAATAAGTATCAGGTCTGACGCGTTTGGAAAATTCTTTCATACTGTAAGTGTTGCTGAATGCGTCTGACTGTTATTGCTGCTCTTTTTTCTTTTTCTGAGGTGGTCATTTGAAATAACGATTTAAAACCAAACATTGATTGACTACTTGCATATAAAAACAATAAAAATTAATTTGCTTTCTTCTCTTTTTTCAAAATACTATGCAGAATAATAACAACTCAACATTTGAAAAAGGTAGTTACGGTTATGATACGGGCTTTATAAAAAAACATGCAGAAAATGTAATTGAACTTTCAAACGGAGAAGCAAAAGTGTTGCTTTGTGCAGATTACCAGGCGCGTGTTTTTACAAGTACTGCAACGGGTGATAGCGGAATAAGTTTTGGCTGGCTGAATTACGATTTACTTTCATCAGGCGAAAAGAAAAAACAATTCAATCCTGTTGGTGGTGAAGAAAGATTCTGGCTCGGTCCTGAAGGCGGACAGTATTCTATCTATTTTAAAAAAGATGAGCCGTTTGATTATGCGCACTGGCAGGTTCCTGCGCTGATTGATACAATACCATATAAAATTAAACATTCAGATACTAACGCTGCAAAATTTTCTCTGTCTTCATCTGTAACAAATTATTCAGGCAAAACTTTTCATCTCGATATAACAAGAACCATTCAGTTGCTCAATAAAAATGCAATTGAGCAAAAGCTGAACGCAACAATTCCTGGTAACATAAAAACAGTTGCATACCAATCAATCAACCAAATAAAAAATGCGGATAACAGTGCATGGAATAAAGACAACGGTTTACTTTCTATTTGGCTGGCGGGAATGTTTGCAACATCAGAAGATGCGAAAGTTATCATTCCGTTTTCACCAATAAAAAATGCAAAGCAATTTATTTCCGATGATTATTTTGGAAAGATTGATTCGTCAAGACTGATTATAAAAGACAGCGTTTTATATTTTCGTTGCGATGGTAAATCAAGAGGGAAAATTGGTTTAGCACCGGAAGTAGCAATGCCGTTTGTTTGCAGTTATGATTTCAAAAAAAATGTACTGACAATTGTGCTTCCTGAAGTACATAAGGATGGCAGATATGTAAACGCAAAATGGGAGTTGCACAAAGAGCCATATAAAGGAGATGTGATTAATTCTTATAATGATGGTCCTTTAGAAAATGGCAGCCAGATGGGACCGTTTTATGAAATTGAAGCATCATCTCCCGCGCATGAATTAAAGTCAGGTGAAACGCAGGAATATCGTCAAACAACAATGCATTTGCAAAGTGATTATAACACGCTGAAAAATTTATTGCAGCAGTTAATTGATGTTGATTTGGATGATGTGAAAAACTGGTAACACGGTCAGATGCTTACAAAGCGTCAGACCGATAGTGTTATGAAAGCATTATAAATTATAAACGTTTAATTTCTTGCCTCTCTCTTTTGGAGAGGGGTTGGGTGAGGTCTTACTATGAAATTATTTAAAACATTATCCGGCATCATTCTTCAAAAAGAAAGCAATAATTTTTTATTGAATGATGAATGGAATGAATTAATCAATCGCGATAATTTATTTCAGTATCTATCAGCACAAACAAATAAAATTGATGTTGATTGGAGCAACACAAAAATTCTTGCACCAATTGGCAAACAGGAAGTGTGGGCTGCAGGTGTAACTTATTTACGCAGTCGCGATGCGAGAATGGAAGAAAGTAAAGATGCAGGCGGCGCAGATTTTTACAGCAAAGTTTACAATGCAGAACGACCGGAATTATTTTTTAAGGCATCGCCACATCGCGTGGCTGCACATAATGAAGAAGTATTTATCCGTAAAGATTCAAAATGGAATGTGCCCGAACCTGAGCTGACTTTATTCATTAACACAAAAGGAAAAATTGCCGGTTATACAATTGGCAACGATATGAGCTCAAGAGATATTGAAGGCGAAAACCCACTCTATCTTCCGCAGGCAAAAGTGTATGAAAGAAGTGCAGCAATTGGTCCGTGCTTATTTATTTCACAACATGAAATTTCTTTGGATACAACCATCAGCATAAATATTAAAAGAGAAAATAAAAAAGTGTTTGAAGGCTTGATTCAGTTGAATCGGATGAAAAGAAAGTTCACGGAACTTGCTGAATATTTATTTCGTGAATGTATGTTTGAACACGGCGTTTTTTTAATGACGGGAACCGGTATTGTGCCGCCCAATGATTTTACGCTGAATGAAAAGGATAAGGTAGAGATTACCATCGAAGAAATCGGAACCCTGAAAAATGTTGTTGCTTACAGAAAGTGAAATAGATGAATAAATATTCATTTAAACAGTAACATAAAAATGGATTTGCAATTAAAAGATAAAATTATTGTTGTAAGTAATGGCGGAAAAGATATTGGGGAAGACATTGTAAAAGTGTTGGCAAATGAGGGCGCAATTCCTGTTATCATTGGCAGAAATGAAAATGATAATTTAAAAACGACTGAAGCTGTAAAATCTTCCGGCGGAAAATGTTTTCAAATAGTTGCTGAATTAACAAAGCCTGATGAATGCGAATCATCTATTCAAAAAATAATAAAAGAATTTGACGCTATAGATGGTTTGATAAATAATACAGATGTTCCTGATGGCGTTGAATTAGAGCAAGGAGATTATGAAGCGTTCACTGCATCGCTGCATAAAAATCTTCTTCATTATTATTTACTGGCGCATTATGCTTTGCCTGAATTAAAAAAAACAATAGGTTCTATTGTAAATATTAGTTTTAAAACTATTGGAGTAAAACATGATAATACTTCTGTTTATAATGCAGCAACCGGCGGAATAAATGCATTAACACGTGAATGGGCAGTTGAATTATTGAAATATGGTATTCGCGTAAATGCTGTTGTTGTTGAAAGGCTCACATCTCTGCAAGAAATTGCAAACACTATTGCATTTTTGTTGTCTGAAAAAAGCAGTCATACAACAGGACAATTAATACATGTAGGGAATTCTGTTTCTTCAAATCCTGTTTCGGCAAACGTGTAATTATTTTAATTCGCCGGGTATAACAATAATATTTTGTTTTCTTCCTTCCCTCAATACGCCTAAATTAATTTTTTTGCCAATCACTTCTTCATTTAAATATTTATGAAGATTATCTACAGTAGCAACAGGTTTGTTTTCAAACTCAACAATTATATCGCCCACTCTTATTTGATTGTTATAAACATTTGCATCAGCTAAAATTTCATACACATAAACACCTGTTTTTGTTTTTAACTGGTTAGCGCCAATCATTCGCTGTGTAAGATTTACCGGTTGCGCCGCCACACCCAATTGTGCACGTTTTACTTTACCGCGCATAATTAATTGCCCTGCAACATAAGCAGCAAGATTTGAAGAAACTGCAAAACACAAGCCTTGCGCAGCCGAAACAACTGCAGTATTAACACCAATAACCTTGCCTTCAGAATTAACTAACGGTCCGCCACTGTTGCCGGGATTAAGTGCAGCATCAGTTTGAATTACATCATCAATCAACCTGCCATTTTTAGCACGCAATGTTCTTCCCAATGCGCTTACCACACCGGCCGTAACTGTGTGTTGCAAACCCATAGGATTACCAATGGCAATAGCAATTTGTCCGGCTTCCAGCAAGTCTGAATTGGCAAACTGCAGAGATGTAAATTCTCCGTCATAAATTTTTATTACTGCAATATCGGTTGATGGGTCAGTACCAATTAATGTTGCATTCAATTCATGTCCATCTGCAAAACCTGATTTTATTGAAACTGCATCTTCAATTACATGATTATTGGTTACAATATATCCGTCGGAAGAAATTATGAATCCTGAACCGGAGCCGGGGTTTTCAACAATTTTTTTTGTGCGTTGATTTTGCATGCGCTTTACCACCTTCACGTGAATAACTGCCTGCGACATTGATTTAACAACACCAGCTACTGTTGCAGAGTAGGAATCTAATAATTGTTTGTCTGTTGAAACATTTAAAACAATATCGTTATTATAATTTTTCATTTTATAACTTAATCAAGTGTTAGTCCAAATAAAAGTGACGGAAATTTTGGCAGTATTTGCCGTAATGATTTTATTTTACTGACATTACTTTTATGATGAT
>Ga0157372_10002977_pt1 | contig 18244 bp, 16 predicted proteins | sample C55metaG_FD_115307 | JGI IMG/M metagenome (GOLD analysis project Ga0157372, IMG submission 115307) | Corn rhizosphere microbial communities from Kellogg Biological Station, Michigan, USA - C5-5 metaG | ecosystem: Host-associated > Plants > Roots > Rhizosphere > Soil | place: USA: Michigan... | reverse complement strand
GTTGTGATGGGTCTTGAAGGGCTTGGCGGCGGCTCCTCCGGCGATGGTGTGCATCATCGGGGTTTCGACTTCGAGGTAGCCGCGGGAGTCGAAGAAGGTGCGCAGAGCGCGGAGGATAGCGGCGCGTTTGACGAAGACCTCGCGGACGTTGCGGATCTCGGGCTCGGCTGGTTCGGTGGTCTCCGGAGCATTCTGTGCCGCTTCACTCACGCCCCCAAGTGCCGGACGTGGGGCACCCGGTTCTGTGGCCGTACCCGGTTTTTCGGCCTGCTTGGCGCTGTGGCCGGTGTTCATGAAGAGGTCGACGTAGCGCTGGCGGTAGCGGAGTTCCGTGTCTTCGAGGCCGTGATACTTGTCCGGCAGGGCCAGCATCGCCTTGGCGAGGAAGGTGAGTTGCTTGACGTGGACTGTCAGTTCGCCGGTGCGGGTGCGAAAAAGATAGCCGCGCACGCCGATATGATCGCCAAGATCGAGCAACTTATAGAGGGCAAAGGCAGTTTCGCCGACGTCGTCCTTGCGAACGTAGATCTGGAGGCGCTGGCCTCCCTGCTGAAGTTGAGCGAATCCGGCCTTGCCCTGAACGCGGATGGCCATGATGCGTCCGGCGATGCTGACCTCGATGGGTGCGCGGACGCCTTCAAGCTGGTCGGCGCTCATCTCTCCGTAGGCAACGCGTATCTCGGCGACGGTGTGGCTGGTGGAGTAGCTGTTCGGGTACGTGGCCTGGGCGTAACTGAGGCCGGACTGCTGGCCAAGGGCAGCGATCTGCTCCAGCTTCTCGCGGCGCAACTGGTATAGGTTCTGCTCAAACTCGGACTCGAACACGCGGATTCCTTTGGCTAACGGTCGTTGAATTCTCAGTATAGCGGTGGCAGCGGCTGTGATGTAATGGGGAGCGATGGCCGACGAAAAACCACAAAACGGCAGGTCAGGCGGAGGCGGCAAAGGTCCGCTGGGCGACCTGGTGAAGGCCGAATCGATGATCCAACTGGCGATTGCGCTGCCGGCGGGGTGCCTGATCGGCTGGCTGATCGGGGCATGGCTGGACAAGCACTTTCACCAGGGCTGGATGTCGATTGCGGGCATCGTGCTGGGCGCAGTGGCAGGCTTTGTGCAGATCTTTACGACGGCCTCGCGCTTTTTGAAGAATGACAAAGACAAATAATGAACGAAGGTGATTCTTTGAAGGCAATCGACAGCTATACCGACGCGGACTTCAAGCGGACCATCTGGAGCGCGCTGCGGCTGCTGACGATCATTACCGTGGTAGCGATCCCGCTGGTGTGGTGGAAGCTGGGCTGGCCGAGCGCGGCGTTGCTGGTCGTAGGTGCGGCGATCTCCGGCTCGGGGCTGTTCGAGTGGCTGCGGCTAATGTCGGCAGTGATGGTAAGGATGGACGGCGGGGGTGCGGCGCGGCCGATGGCGATGGTGCTGGTGGGGTTCTTCCTGCGGCTGGCAGGCGCGGTGGTGCTGCTTTATGTTAGCCTTAAGTTTCTGAATGGTTCGGTATATGCGCTCGCCGCAGGCCTTGCGCTGGGAGTCTTTGCACTCGCGGTGGAGGGGTTGAGGCTTATGAAGGCGTGGACGATGTAGGCCGGGCTTGCAGGAAGAATAAAGGTTTTTGTTTACCTCTCTTTATGCCGACACAGCTATTGATTACACAATTTCTAAATGCGCACTTTGCCGGACCGGTTAATTCCCTGCTCCAGGCGCTGCATGTCAACTCCATGCTGGAGGCGCTACATGTTCAGCCGATATCGCCTACGGCGCCGATTACAAACTCGTTTGCCATGGAACTGCTGGTCTTCGTGGTTCTGGTGGCTTACTTCGTCGTGGTACGGCTGACCCTGAGCGTCGAAAAGCCGGCAGCGGTACAGCACCTTGCCGAGATGACGCACGAGTTTGTGTCCGAGCAGGGCGAACAGATCATTGGGCATGGCTCGGCGCGGTTTACCGGCTACCTGACGGTGCTGCTGCTGTTTATCCTGCTGTGCAACCTGCTGGGCCTGATTCCGGGCCTGGAATCGCCAACGGCAAACGTCGTGGTGCCGCTAGGCTTTGCGCTGGTCACCTTCATCTACTACCACTACCACGGCGTCCGGGCGCACGGCTTTGCGTATATCAAGCAGTTTCTGGGGCCGGTCTGGTGGCTGTATCCGCTGCTGCTGCCGATTGAGATCATCTCGCACTTCGCACGTATCCTTTCGCTGACCGTCCGGTTGTACGCCAACATGTTCGCCGGAGACCTGCTGTCGCTGGCGTTCTTCTCGCTGGTGCCGATCGGCGTTCCACTGGTGTTTCTTGGACTGCACCTTGGCGTGGCCGTGGTCCAGGCCTACGTCTTCTTCCTGCTGGCAGCGATCTACCTGTCGCTGGCGGTCGCGCAGGACCATTAATCTTGAGTTTGCTGCGGAGGGCCTCCCTCTTCGCGGCAGGTAACAACGCCGCATAGCGTGAGGGTGCCAGCACGGTGAGCATCAACCACCCACTGGCGGCGTATCTGACGGGAGACAGGAGTAACACGATGCAAAAGTTGCAATATCTGTTTATGTCGTTGGCCGCATTGCTACTTGCAACGCCGGCTTTTGCGCAGGAAGCTGCCGCAGCCAATCCGGCTGCCCAGTGGGTTCCGCTGGCCGCCGGTCTGGGTATGGCGCTTGCCGCCGGACTTTGCGGCCTCGGTCAGGGTAAGGCAACGGCTTCGGCCACCGAAGCTCTGGCACGCAACCCCGGCGCTCGCCCCGGAATCTTTATCTTCCTGATTCTCGGTCTGGCGTTCATCGAGTCGCTGGCTCTGTTCACCTTCGTTATCATCTTCCTGAAGGTAAAGTAGTTAGATCCTATTCATCTGCAGCAGCAAAGCCCCCGCCATTCGCGGGGGCTTTGCTATTTCCAGGAAGCCAGTTTCGGTGGTAATAAGCCAGTAACCGGCCGTAAATCGCTCGCCTTCAAACATCGCTCTTTCCTTCCACCGGATCATCTGGATTCGACTCGGCTGCCGTCGGCATTTCAGTTTTCCTCCTACCCCCTGTCGACCGCATGCGGTCGATCCCGATTGAGACCCTCGAGAGAATAAACTGGAAATGGAAGAGGCAGCCCGAAGGCTGCCTCTTCCGTTCTATTGGCTGATGATTACCGTCTCCGGCGATGCACCGGAGCTGGCTTCTTCGCTGGGGCCTTCTTCGGCTCAACAACCGCCGAATCGCTCATCACGATCATCACCGGGCCAGGGGCAGCCGCAGGTGCTGCAGGAGTGGACGTCGCCGCAGGAGCACCAGCCGCAGGAGTCTCCCCAGCCGTAGGAGCAGGAGTGGCAGTTGCTTCACCGGCAGGTGCTACCCCTCCCACAGTGTAAGAAGCGTAGGTTCCGGAGAGAGTCACCTTGGTTCCCGGTTCCGGCACAGTCTTCAGGGGTTCCTTCATGTTGAAGGTGAAATCAGCCACCTTCGACTGTACGGCATCGTCGGAGACTGAAGCCTGGATTGCGTTCTCAGTAGCAGAGACCACAGTCACGTCAGGAAGCTGAACCGACTTGCCCTTGACCGTGTCCCAAACCTTGGCGGCATCTTCCGGCTTGCCGTTTTGCAGGATGAATTCCTTATCACTGACTGCCAGCGTAGCCAGATCAGGAGTCGCCGCGATCACCTGCGCCACGATGTCCGCAGGCGAAGGCGCCGGCTTGACCGAGAAGGTGGGAGGCGGGAACAGATTGGCCTGCACAGCGGTTGTCACGGCATCATAGCCCTCATCGCTGCCATGATATTTCTTGTAGCAATAGGTGGCCACCTTCAGGAACTCGGACTTGTACGGCTCCGGCGCAAAAGCCGCGGCGCGCGAGGTGAACCAGGTGCAATTCAGGTAATCGGGCGGCGTCGACTGATAGTAAGCCAGACCGAGCAGATAGGTGTCCTGCAATGTCAGGCCCGGGGTCGTTGTCGCAGCCGGAGGCGAGGCCTTCAACTCCGCGGTGTAGTTCGTGATCGCGGTCTTCATGTCCTTCTTGTTGGCCGCATTGGCAGCGATCGCCCCATAGAATCCGGGAGTCACGCTGGTCTTCATCTTCTCGAAGTCGGCGTCGCTCATCTCCTTGGGCTTGGTCGCCGCCAATCCCTTTTGCGCAAAACCCGCGGCTGCTTCGAGCGCAGCCTGCTTTGCTGCGGGATCGGTCGCCTTATCGGCTTCCTGCTTGCGGAAGTAAACCTCGAAGGTCAAAGCCGCGAGATTATCGGGCTGCACCTGCAACAGGCGATCTGCCGTGCTCAGAGTTTTCGTCGGATCGAACGAACTGTAAGTCGTCATCAACATCTGTAGCGTGGATGCCTTCACTGCGGAATTCGGATACGCCGTCAGGTAGGACTCCAGCGCGGCAGCCTTCGTCTGCGGCGTCGACTGGCCGATCGCATCGTTATAAGCCTTATATTCTGCCGGGGACATCTGGACCCCGCCACTCGACTGCGCATCCGGACTTGCCGGCGCCTGCGCAACCACACTCCGCCCACCAACCGCGATGCACGCAACCGCCAGGAGAGACGCAACGACTACCTTGTTCATTCCATACTCCTCAGTAAGTCTCTTTCATATACCGACACCGGTACTTCCGGCCAAGTCATTACAACATAACCCACAACATGCTCAATGGCGAATTCTAACGTATTCACCCTCGTCGTTGATCAACGCCAGCCCTTCGATCCGTTCGATTGAAGTCCGAATTTTATGTCCTGGGGTAATGATGCGGATTATAGAAACGCCGTTGTACACATGGCAAGTGTGACCTTTCCCCAAAGCTCTCCTGCACTAAGACTTGTGTTAGCATCCGGGGCAGACAGCCAGTTTTTCCGCCCTCCCGTTCAATTGAAACAAGCTCCAATTCCTGCCATCGCTACCCATTCGTGGTATTACTGCCGCCTTATCCACAACCAGTAGTGTTGTAACCGTTGATTCCGGGCCTTGCCGCGGCTAAAGTTGAATCAGTCTCAATAACAGGGGTGAGACCCTATCCACAACTCCCCGGTCTCGCTCGTGAGGTGCCTTTGCTCAAGCTCAAGAAAGTCCAGATCCTCGGCTTCAAATCCTTCTGCGACCGCACCGAGGTCCAGCTCTCCGGCGAAGGCATCGCCGCCATCGTCGGTCCCAACGGCTGCGGCAAGTCTAATATCTCCGACGCCATCACCTGGGTGTTGGGAGAACAGTCTGCCAAGAGTCTGCGCGGCATCAAGATGGAAGATGTCATCTTCGCGGGCACGCGCGATCGCAAACCGACGGGCATGGCCGAGGTATCGCTGACCCTTGTCGATCCCGAGGTCTATGACGGCACCAGCCTGGGCGACGAGCCCGAGGTCGTCATCGACGATACCCTGCCCGGCGACTGGGATGAGACGACCTTGCGTCGACAACGCGCTGAAGAGACAGAAGAGGCAGTCGCCGAAGCGCAGCCCGGCACCATCATCGAAGGCGAGGCCAAAGGTCCTCAGATTGTATCTGCAACAACAGAGGCCGAAGGCGAAGCCGGCACGTCAGCGCACAACAATAATGTTGTGCTTAAAATTCGCCGCCGCAAGTTCGGCCGCGCTCCGGTCCGTGCCGGAGAACTCACGATTACCCGACGGCTGTTCCGTTCCGGAGACTCCGAATACCTTCTGAACGGCAAGATCTGCCGTCTGCGCGATATTCAGGACATCTTCATGGGAACCGGTCTCGGAGGGGAGTCCTACGCGATCATTGGACAGGAGCGCATCGGTCAATTGCTCAGTTCAAAGCCTCTCGACCGGCGCAGCATTATTGAGGAAGCGGCCGGGATCACGCGCTTCAAGACCAAGAAGCGGCTCGCCGAACTTCGCCTCGAATCGGCCAAGCAGAATCTCTCGCGGGTCAACGACATCTTTGACGAAGTTACCCGGCAGATGACCACGCTCAAGCGCCAGGCGGCCAAAGCGGAGCGCTACGGTGCACTCCGCGATGAGCTTCGCACTCGGCTTCGCGTCGTGCTCGCCAGCCGCATGGCGCAGTTTGACGCAGAGCAGTCCGCCACCACGGAGAAGATCACCGCGCTGGCCACGCAGATCGATGCGCAGGCCGCGGCTGTCGAGGAGATGGACGCCGAGCACACCGAGGGCATCCGCACCGGCTACGCTCTCGACCAGCAGATTCGCGAAGCCGGAGCCCAGGCCAACCAATCCGCCGTCGAGCTTGAGCGCATCGCCGCCCGCACAGCCGCAAACACCGACCGCATTACCGAACTGACCGGTCGTCTTGCATCGGGCGCAGATGACCTCGCGCAGGCTCGCGAACAGCTTGCCGCGCTGAGCGGAGAGCTTGAACAGCACCGCAGCTTCCTCGAAAATGCGACCACCGAATCGACCGGCTCGCGCGAAGCCGCGCAGCTCCATCAGCAGCAGGCGCAGGAGGCAGTGCGCGCTCTCGCTTCGGCTGAGCAGCAGGCCGAGCAGAATCGGCGAGCCACCATGCAGCTTGTTCAGCGCACCTCACAGACGCGGAATGAACAGGCACAGGCCGAAGCGGCATTGGCCGGCCTCGACCGTGAAGCCGAGCGGCTGCTCTCGGAGTCCGACATCGCACGGCAGGAGCTTGAGACGCTTGGCTTACAACGCGGTCAGGTCAAGCTCTCTTTCGAGAGCGTCACTGAGCGGCTAAAACGGCTGGAGGCAGAGATTGCCGACCTTCGCCTTCAAATTGAAGCTCGCCGCTCCGAAGAATCGCAGAGCAAGCGCCACGGCGATCAGCTTCGTGGCGAGGTGGCCAGCCTTAACGGGCGGCGTAGATCCCTTGAAGCTCTCATCCGCGAGCACAGCTACTCCACCGATACGGTTCGCAATATCTTCAAGCACAACGCCAGCAATCCGGGGCTCAATGGCACAACTCCCGTGGGCACGCTCGCCGATTTTCTGGAAGTCGACGGCAAGTATGAGAGCGTCGTCGACGAGTTCCTGCGCGACGAACTTAATTACATCGTCGTGAAGAGCTGGGACGCGGCCGATGCGGGCATGAACCTGCTCAAGACGGACGTCAGCGGGCGTGCCACTTTTCTCGTGCATCCCAATGACGCCCAGGCCAACTTCCCCTTCTCTGAAGGCATGACCAGCGCCGCCCAGACCACCACCGTGGGCATTGAAGGCGTCGTTCCGCTCAAGGACTGCGTCCGCGTCCTAGACGGCTTCGGCAAGTCGCTCGAAGTCATCCTGCCCAAGCTGCGCGAGGGCTATGTCGCGCCCGACTCGTACACGGCGCGGTCGCTGGCGCTGTCGAATCCGCAGTCCTTCTTCCTCTCGCCCACCGGCGAGACCTTCCACAACGTCACCGTCACCGGCGGGCGTCCTCGCGCGCAAGGACCGCTGGCACTCAAGCGCGAATTGACCGAAGTGCAGCACAAGATCGAGAAGTCTGAGCAAGAGCTGGCGCAGACCGATCTGCAGACCGCCGATCTCCAGCATCAGATTGCTGATCTAAACGCCACCATCGAAAACAAGACCAACGAGCGCCGCGAGGCCGAGCGCGAGTCTGCCAACTCCGGCGCGGCTCTGCGCCAGATGGAGACCGAGACCGCCCGCATCGAACGTCGCCTCGCCGACTGGTCGCTGACCAGCGAGCGCAACCGCGATGCGCGGAACCAGAAGATCGAGCTTATCGATCGCCGCAAGCAGGAGGCCACGGCCTTCGAAGCTGAACGCGCCACGCTCGAAGCCTCGCTCTCCGATCTGCAGGCACAGCTTGAAGAGCTTCGCGCCCAGCGCGAGCAGTTACAGCAGGCAGCGGCTGCTGCCTCCGCCGACCTCGCCGGTTTGGAAGAGCGGCGTCGCAACGCCCAGGCTAACTTCGACCAGACTACGCGTCTCTACAACGGCCAGAATCAGCGCATTCAGCAGCTCGACCAGCAACTCGCCTCTGCCGCCTCGGAAAAGCTCCGCCGCGAGGAAGAGACTGCGGCGCTGGCTACGCAGCACGCAGAGCTTACCGAACTCCGCGCCACCGCTGTAGCCGACAGCACGCGCCTGACCGAAGAGGCCAATGCCCTTCGTGCGGCGATGGCCGAACTCGATGGCCGACTACGCGCGCTCCGTCACGAGACCGAACTGCTCCGGGAACAGCGCGCCGCGCTCACTGCCCGTGCTGCCAAGTTGGCCTCCGACATCGAGCACATCGAGGCGACATGCCTCAACGATCTCGCCGTCGAAGCCGTCTCCCTCCGCGAAGACGCGAGCATCGCCCGCATCGAAGGCGAAGCCCTCGCCACCGAGGAAGAGGAGTCACGCGCCCTGAAGCAGAAGCTCGAAGCTATGGGACCGGTCAACATGATGGCGCTCGAGGAGTACAACGAAACCACGCAGCGGCACGGCTTCCTCGAAGCCCAGCGCAAGGACCTGCTCGACTCCATCGAAAATACCCAGGCATCCATCAAGGAGATCGACGACGTTTCGCGGCTCAAGTTTGACGAAGCCTTCAAGGTCATCAATGAGAACTTCAGCACCACCTTCACCAAGCTCTTCGGCGGCGGCCAGGCATCGATGCGACTGACCGACGCAGAGAACTCCGCCGAGAGCGGTATCGATATTCTTGCCTCTCCTCCGGGCAAAAAATTGCAGAATATCCTCCTGCTCTCCGGAGGCGAAAAAGCACTCACCGCGCTTTCTCTGCTGGTCGGAATCTTCCAATTCCAGCCCGCTCCGTTCTGCATCCTCGACGAAGTTGATGCGCCGCTCGACGAGACCAACGTGGGCCGCTTCGCCAAACTGATCGCCGACATGTCAGCGACGACCCAGTTTGTCGTCATCACCCACAGCAAACGAACCATGGCCCAGGCCGACATTATCTACGGTGTAACCATGCAGGAGCCGGGCGTCAGCAAGATTGTCAGCGTCAATCTGAATCGCCGCGCTGTAGCCTAAATCTCAAATAGAAATACGGCAACCCATTCCTCACCTTTTATGGAGGGTGGGTTGCCGCTGTTGCCTGCACGCTCGAATTAACAACGGATATAGGCTCTACTGCTCGGGTTTGGGAGCAAGCTTCTTTGACGCCACCTTCGGCTTCCAGAAAGCAGGGTCGGCATTGACCCATGCGTCCCGAGGATAGCTCATCTTCGGGTTGAACAGGAACAAGTTCGACTGGACCGCTTCGATACAAGATGCCGAGAGTTCGGACATTTTCTTTGCATCATCTGCATTCCTCGACGCATAGAACGCATCTCCAGCGGACACCTCCTGGTCAATCTCGGTTGCGGACTTCATCGGCGTCACCATCAGAAACACGCCTCCATTGTCCATTCCGTACATGCTTTCAAACATGGCCCAGTGAGCGTCGGGAACAGCCTTTCCATACGCATCCAGATACATCTTCACCAGTTCGTCCCAGTCCTTCCGGTGTCCCATGCGGATCTTGAAGCGAGTGATCTCCATATACCGCATCTGGCCGATATTAACCGGCGCGCGAAGGCTATACTCTTCGCGATAGGTATAAGCGCTTGATTCATAAGCATTTAGCAATTCGCCATCTGCCTGCGATGCGCGATCGATCGCCGCCGCCAGCGTAGCGTTCTTCTGCATGTCCATGTTGTCCTTCTCCCACGCGGCAAACGAGTCGTATCCGATAAAGAACAGCGACCGCGAAGGTCCGGAGAGCGAGTCCATCCCTAAATAACGGGTTGGCCATCTGGCTGCCATCATTGCCCGGACAAACGCACTCTCCGTTTTTTCGTGCGCACTGCCCGCCTTACCCGGTTTTACAAATTCCCGCTGAATGACAAGCACCTTAGGCGGAGGTGTAACGTCTCCAGGCTTCTCCTGTGCCGCCAGAACACTGGAACCACCGCAGACAAGACACGATACAAGTAAAAGCCCCGATAGACCTTTCATAAGAAATGCCCTCCCAGGCTGAAAAAGTTGAGATGCAAAAGATTGCCGACGAAAGGCACTCCGTACGCCGCATAGCACGCGTCGAATGCGCTCCGGCCGGTGCTTCGATTGAAGAGGGGTCCCGCGCGAATTCTATACCTCTTCTTGACCCCAATCGAACAATTCCTCTGCTCCAGCCCGGCTTGCAACATTCCTTTACCAAATTCGGACAAAACCCTTAATCTAGAGTCATGCTCCCGCTCACGTTCGCCGCATTCGCCATCCTGACCGGGGCTCTCATCCTTTTGCGGCTGCGCTGGACCTGCCTCTCCCCAAAGGCGCAGAGGTTCCTTATTTTGTGCTCGTGTGCCGTTCTTGCCCTCGTCGGTACGGCCAGAGCCACCCGCTGGAGCACGTCCTCAAGCCACCTCAACGCCACGTTCTACTGGCTCGTCATCGCAAGTTATGGACTCCTGCTGGTTGTCTTCACGCTTTTGCGTCCGCGCTGGCTCACCACGATCATCGCCATCGTCCTCTTTATTCCCATTCTCTCGGCCAGCGCGTTTCTGCCGCTCGCCGAGCTTTTTAACCCTGCCCCACACACGATCGTCACCATTGGGCCTAATCTCACCAGTGACCTTACGTCCTGGGGAACCGGAACCGCGCCGACATCCGGCTATGACCTCACCATCTACGCGCATCCATCCTGGACGCGCTTCCTTCGCCACCGTCGGCAGGCGTGCCATTACTACAGCGGCCAATGCGATTCCTCACGGGCCACGGCTACCCTCCAGCCCGACGGTGAACACGTTCTCATGTCCTGTCCGGCGGCTTCGGACCAGCCGCCCGACGCAGCACGAAGCCTTGTAGTAAAGCTCTACTGAATTTCCGCCTAGAATCGCCTTACAGGAGTGATACCGTCATCTCAATGAGCCAAACTAGCCAAGCCCTTATCCAGACCAGCCTCGGCGACCTGCCCCTTGCCGCCCGCGGCAAGGTACGCGACATCTACGACCTCGGTAACAGCCAGCTTCTCTTTGTCGCCACCGACCGTATCTCTGCCTTCGACCACGTCCTCGCCACCGGCATCACGGACAAGGGGCGCATCCTCACCCAACTTTCGCTGTTCTGGTTCAAATTGCTCTCGGACACCGTCAAAAATCACCTCGTGACCGCCGACGCTGCTCAATTCCCTGCATCCTGCACGCCGTACCTGGAGCAACTAGAAGGCCGCAGCATGTTGGTCAGGCGAGCCGAGATGTTCCCCGTAGAGTGCGTCGTCCGCGGCTATCTCTCCGGCTCCGGATGGAAGGACTACCAGCGAACCGGCTCGGTCTGCGGCATCCGTCTTCCCTCCGGGCTGCGCGAATCAGACAAACTGCCCGAGCCCATCTTTACCCCCGCAGCCAAGAACAACGTCGGCCACGACGAGAACATCTCCTTCCAGAAGATGGTCGACACCATCGGCCAAAAGCCTGCGGAAGACCTTCGCGACCTTAGCATCAAAATCTATGAAAAAGCCGGCAAACACGCTGCCAGCAAGGGTGTGATTCTTGCCGACACCAAGTTTGAGTTCGGCCTCATCGACGGCGAAATCACCCTTGCCGACGAAGTCCTGACCCCCGATTCCTCCCGCTACTGGCCCGCCGAAACCTATAGCCCCGGCGGAGCGCAGCCCTCCTTCGACAAGCAATTCGTCCGCGACTATCTCGAATCCATCCACTGGAACAAGCAGGCCCCTGCTCCAGCGCTCCCCCCTGAGGTCGTCGAAAAGACTAAAGCCAAGTATCTCGAAGCCTTCCGCCTGATCACCGGACGCACCAATCTATAACCCGAGGCCTCTATGAGCCTGAATTATTTCGACTGGTTCCTGATCGCCATCCTCATCTGGTCCACGATCACGGCATTTCTCCGGGGCCTGCTGCTCGAACTGTTCGCTTTGGGAGGCCTCATCGCAGGCATTCTGCTCGCCTCCTGGAATTACCTGGCGCTGGCGGCTGTCTTCGAGCGCGTCATCACCACGAAGACCGTAGCCAACGTTACAGCCTTTCTTCTCATCGCCCTCGGGGTGATGATCCTTTGCGCTCTGGCCGGACACGCCCTCCACCGCACCGCCAACGCCATCGGACTCGGCTTCTTCAACCGGCTCTTCGGGGCTGCCTTCGGCTATCTCCGCGGCTGCCTGCTGTGCGTGGCCATCCTGATGGCAATTACGGCGTTTCTTCCGCCCACGAGCACGGTTGCGAAATCCTCTCTAACTCCCTATTTCCTTGCCGGGGCTCATGCTGTATCCTTCGTTGTACCTCACGACCTTCGGCAGCTTATTCTGAATGGCGCGGAACAACTCAAGCACACTGCACCCGATTGGATCAAACAGCACGAATAGAGCGACAATGAGTATGCATTCCAAATCTGGACCCCGAAGCGAGGACACTATCTTGAAGCGCGAAATGGACGGCCTCATCACGCAGATGCACAGCGCCGGAGTTCCCTATGCGGATGCTGTTCGCCAGTTCAAGAAGCGCTACATCCTCGAGGTCCTCGCGCACCACAAGGGCAATCAGTGCAAGGCTGCCGAAGAACTCGGCATGCACCGCAACACGCTCAGCCGCACGCTGGCTGAACTCGATTTGGACACCGCGGCCATCCGCAACGGGATGCGCCGTCCGCCCAGCAGCGAGCGTCCGCGCATTCAGAGCATTGCAAACGCCCGTTAGCCCGCTTTGCCGTCTAACCAGCAGTAGATGAAGCATCCCACCCACTCTCGGCTTCGCAAAATCTCATGGAGCACTACTGTCTGCGCATTTCTTGGCCTTTCGGCCGCAGCTTTTGCGCAGACCCCGGCAGTCAGCCCAACTTCTGCTCCGGCTCATCCGGTCGACGCCTCACCCGCCCTGAGTACAAGCCAGCGCCGCGAAGCCGAAAATGCCTATCTCGCCGGGGCACGCCTGCTCGACCGCAACGACCTAACGGGCGCCGAAACGCAGTTTGCCAAGGCGCTGGAACTCAATCCCAGCAACCATGACTACATCATGGCGGCAAACGTCACCCGGGAGCACCGCGTCACCGAGCTCGTTCAGCAGGCCGGCAAGGCCCGTCTGCTGGGACAGGCAAAAAAAGCCGAAGCTTTGCTTGCCGAGGCGAGTCTGCTCGATCCGCAGAATCCGATCGTCACGCAGCATCTCCCACAGAAGGCTCTCTCCACGAGGTTCCATCCAGAGATAGAGAGCCAGGCCGAGGCCTGGCTCGAAGAAGGCCCCTCCATTGCCGGACCCGTGATGCTGCTTCCTAACTCCAGCACACAGACCTTTCACATTCGCTCCGACATTCAGGCCACCGTTCGTCAGGTTCTCTCCAGCTACGGCATTCGCGCCGTCTTCGACGACTCTGTCGGGCATCAGAATCTCCGCTTCGACCTGGAAGACGTTCAGTATGCGCGCGCGGTGCCTATCCTGCTCCAGATGGGGGGACTGTTTGCCGTCCCGCTCGACTCCACCGGCGTCATCATCGCCAGCGATACGCCAGAAAACCGGCAGCGCCTCGAGCGTCAGTTGCAAGAGACGATCAGCATTCCCGGTATGACTCCGCAGGAGATGAACGAACTCGGCAATGTCGTCCGCAATGTATTTGATATCAAGCAACTATCAATCGAAAAAGGGCTGGGCAACCTCGTTCTTCGAGCTCCTGAAGACACTCTCAAGGCGGTCAATCTTACCTTGGCCGATCTGCTGGACGGCACCAGCCAGGTGATGATCCAGCTCAAACTCTACTCCGTCGACAAGCGTCGTCAGCGCAATATCGGAACCCAGCTTCCCCAGCAGGTGGGGCTCTATAGTGTCTCTGGGGAGGCCGCCAAGATCGTCAACCAGAACCAGGATCTGGTCAACCAGGCGATTGCCGAAGGTCTGGTTCCGGCGGGCGCAAGTAATATCGACATCGCTCTTGCCCTCATCGGCTCCGGGCTGGTTAAAAGCTCACTGTTATCCTCGACCGTCGGCTTCTTCGGCGGCGGTCTCACCCAGACGGGCGTTACCTCGAATGTCTTCCCCACCTTCAATCTCGCCCTCAACTCCAGTAACAGCCGCGCGCTTGACGACATCCAGGTTCGCGTCGGAGATCGCCAGACCGCCAACTTCCGGGTCGGCACCCGTTACCCCATCACAACATCCACCTACAGCACCGGCGCGGTGGCAAATTCATCCGCGCTGGCCGGCGTCAATATTAATGGCGTCAGCGCTTCGAGCCTGCTCTCCCAACTGAGCGGCAACTCCACCGGAGTCACCATTCCCCAGATTCAGTACGAAGATCTCGGACTCACTCTCAACGCCACGCCGACGATCCAGAAGTCCGGCGCAGTAAGCATGCATATCGACCTCAAGATCGAGGCGCTGGCCGGAACCGCACTCAACAATATCCCTATTCTTAACAGCCGGCAGTTCGTCTCCGACATTACCGTAGACAACGGCACCACCGCCCTGCTGGTCAGCACGCTCACTAAATCGGAGTCTGCCGCCGTGAGCGGCATCCCCGGACTCGGGGAGTTGCCCGGCTTTCAGACCGCCGCTGCCGACAAAGTCGCGGAGACCGATTCCAGTGAACTGGTTCTGCTGATTACTCCCCACGTCGTTCGCCGCCGGTCCAACACAATCGCGGGCCCCCGCATCGCCCTCAACCTTCCCCAGCAATCAGACTGATCCCGCCTTCGACCGGCAGCCATACTGAAAATACAGTCCCATGCCGCTTCCCCCGCCGCGTCCTTGTCCGAATCGTCCCTTCATGCTTTTCGACGATCCCTTTGCTCACCCATAGCCCGAGACCCGTCCCCATCAACTCTTTTGTCGTCTGAAACGGCTCAAACAGGTGCTCCATGATATCGAGGCTGATTCCCTCGCCCGTATCACCCACTGTCAGCCGGACTCCATTGCGGCCATCCGTCCAGTTAGTCTGCGGATGCAGCCGGATTAATAGCCGCCCTCCTCCCTCGCTCATGACATCCAACGCATTTCGTATCAGATTATTGACCACCTGACGAATCTCGCCCTCCAAGCCCATCACCAACGGCGAGTTGACTAGCTTCATCTCAACACTGAGGCTGCGCACCAGCAGCCGCCCCGTATACAGAGCCATCACCGTACGCATCAGGTCAGCCAGATCAATTTCCACCGGCTTACTCTGCTGACGATGAAAACGCAGTGTCTGCAGCGTAATCTCCGTCACCCGAGCCAATTCGTCCTGCGCGATCCGCGCATATTCCTTGACCTCATCCATCGAGTCCGACTTCTGCACCAGATACAGCAGGTTGGTAATCGACTCCAGCGGATTGTTGATCTCATGCGCGATAGATGACGCCAGTTGCCCCACCGCCGCCAGCTTTTCCGACTTCCGCAGCGCTTCATCCTGTAATTGAGCCTGAGTCACATCCGTATTTACGGCGACCCCACCGGTAATCCTGCCGCCCTGAATGATTGGCGCGGCTACACTGCGAATCCACCGGCCTGGCGTCCGCACCGTCTCCGTCGAAGACTTGCCTGCCAGTGCACCAGCCAGCGTCTTCAACTCGGATGGGAACTGCTCTCCACTCATCTTTCGTGCCCAGAGGTTGCTGCGTACGCTACCATCGAGCGAGGCGATATATACGCCATGCGGCATGCTCTCGATGACGGCGTTCAACTCTGCCGTCCGTTGCTCGGCCAGTTCATAGGCCTTGCGCAGGTCTTCCTGCTGCTGCTTAACCTCCGTTACATCGCGGAAGGTGACGACGACTCCCAGAACCTCTCCGCCGGAGGAGATCGGTTGCGCAGACATCTCCGTTACAAAGCTGCTTCCGTCCTTTCGGAAGAACGTGTCCGAGAGATTGTTGACGGGCAGATTTTGCCGAAGCACCGAATCGATCGGACACTCCTCCGCGGGGAAATGGGTTCCGTTAGAGCGATGGTGATGGATCATCTCGTGAATATTGCCGCCGACCAATTCCTCGCTCGCAAAGCCCAGAGTCTTGACCGCGATACGGTTGACGAACGTGCACCGTCCTTCCATATCCAGACCCCAGATCCCCTCGCCTGCGGAATCCAGAACAGCCTGCCATTCCCGCATCTGCCGCTGGCCCGCCGCTGCCGGTACCATCATCTCTGCAACTCCATGGATACTCCCCCATATGCTCCCGTCTCCCATTCAGATGCAAAATTCTTCACATCCGGCCACCTCGTGTTCCAATACCCGAATTACTACTCAACTTGCCTCCTCGGCTCGTTGACCATCGGCAACATGCTGGCTATACTTGAACCTGTGAGAGCGGGAGTAGCTCAGTGGTAGAGTGCTTCCTTGCCAAGGAAGATGTCGCCGGTTCGACCCCGGTCTCCCGCTCCAAGAAGTCCCTGCCCCGCTACACATCACCTACAATTCAGCCGGGCTATAATCTCGATAGCCCACCCAGAGGCGCGGTACCCAAGTGGTAAGGGAGAGGTCTGCAAAACCTTTATGCGTCGGTTCGATCCCGACCCGCGCCTCCAATATCTTCAAACACTTATAACGACTGCTGAAGCAGCAACGCTGCCTCGGCGCTGCCAACTATAGGCAGATCGCTGGAAATGATTGAAACTCCAGCCTCTGCGGTCAAGGATGCTCCGCTCAGCTGTCCGCTCACCAGCGATGCCGCCGAGTCCGCCGATTTGTCGAGGACTCGCGCATAGTAGGTGAGAACGGTATTGGGCCGCGAGTGACCAAGGCGCTGTTGCACCGCCTTGATCGGCGTATTCGCTTCCACCATCTCCGTCGCCCCCCAGTGCCTCAATAAGCGCCAAGTGATGTGCGGCAGGCCAAGCTCTCTAGCAAGCGGCTGAATGCCCCGTGCCAGAAGAGTCTCGTGCCAGATGGGGCCGGCCTTCATGATCGAACCATTCTTAATACGATTTGGAAATATCCAGTCTTCCTCTTGCCCGTTGACGCTCTCCTTCAACCGAAGCAGACGTTCAACATCGTTCTCTGTCAGCCGGATCGGACGATTCATGCGGTGGTACTTGGGTGTATGAAGCTCACCCTGATTGACCGCGCGAACGATCTTCAGCTCACGTTTCTCCGCATTGAGATCCTTCCATTTGAAAGCGATCTCCTCCGGACGGATCGAGGTCACAGCAATAAGCCAGGTCGCGGTGGCGATCGGCTCGTCCAGGCGGACAATCAGCAGGGAAAGCTGATTGCCTGTCGGGAGCTCCTGCTCTTCCTTGATTCCCTCCGGCGGAAGATCCGCATGACGGGCGGGATTGGACGGGATGTATCCGTACTTCACAGCGGCAACGAAGATCGAGCTCAGTCCCCATTTCAAATTCTTGAGGGTCTGAACCGCCTTGCCTTCGTTTGCCTTCTGGTTGATGAACCGCTGTACCGCCTCCCGAGTGATTTCAGACAGCTGCATCGGGCCGAATTCAGGGAGGTAGTGGGCGCGGATATTGGTTTCGTATCCATGCACCGTGGTTCCCTTCTTGTTGTCCAGCTTCAGCGTGCGGTACTTTTCGATAAAACCGCGGAATGTCATCATCTTTCTCGGGCGGGACGAGCCGCTGTTAATAGGTTCAAGGATAACGGCCAACTTCTGCCGGGCAGCTTTCTCCGAGAGCTCCTTCTCCGTACCGAGGTAGGCGGAGCGCCGCTTGCCCACCTTCTGCCCCTCCTCGGAGATGATGTCCTCTCGATAGAAACCCTCCCAATAGGGTGGATGTACATCCTTACGCAGCCGGACGGTGCCGGCCTGGAATCGCTTTTGAGCCAATTTGAAATGCCCCTTTCCATTGATTGGGGCACTCGCGTCGGATGATTCCAGCGTAGCACCAGCCCAATGCCTCTTGTGGTTATGGATGTAGTGGAAAACCTGTTCCAGGTCGAACCGAAGGGACCGTAGCCCGAAGCGGACAGTTGGCAAGGGCTCCGGGCAGGCCTCCATCGTCCGTTGGTAAATCCAACTGGGGCTGCTCACCCTGAGGACCTCACACAGCTGCATCACCGTAAGCAGTTGAGGCAAACCAGCGCCTATCTGCGTGTGCGGCGAAGGGCTTCCGAATTGTCTCTTGATAGAACCCATCTTCCAACCATCCATAAACCGAGAGGCCAGCCTCGAGGGCGTGACCCGAGAGTTCTTGGGTTGTAAAACAGGTCTAAAACTCGGTCAAATTGATGCTAGGATTATCCCGCATCATGACTGAAATATAGGTACTTATCTCGTAATGGGCAGAATTGCCCTTGATGGTCGTCCCTCATAGACGTTTCCGGATTGCCCATTCAACAATCGCCAGTTGAGCATGATGGTGATTGTTGTCTATTTGATCTCCTGCGCCGCTCTTGCTTCGCAACTGCAGCTTCACCATTCTCGATCGAATGGACAATAACCTATTGAAATTTCACACCAG
>Ga0157372_10002976_pt1 | contig 18253 bp, 14 predicted proteins | sample C55metaG_FD_115307 | JGI IMG/M metagenome (GOLD analysis project Ga0157372, IMG submission 115307) | Corn rhizosphere microbial communities from Kellogg Biological Station, Michigan, USA - C5-5 metaG | ecosystem: Host-associated > Plants > Roots > Rhizosphere > Soil | place: USA: Michigan... | reverse complement strand
GTAACAATTACTTCCTGAAGATTACTAATTTCACGAACTAAAGTAACGTTAATTACCGACTGATTATTAATCTGAATGGTTTGTGGGGTAAACCCTGAAAAACTAAAAATCAATGTTGCATTTTTAGAAGCCGTAACTGAATATTTACCGGACTCGTTAGTAACCGCTCCATTGGGTGTTCCGTTTACTTTAATATTAGCACCCACGAGTGCTTGCCCCTGGTCATCAGTAACAGTTCCTGTAATAACTTTTTGTTGCCCAAAAACGAAATTAGCCATCAAAACCATCAGGATAAACAATGCTGAAAACCTGAACCAATAAAGACGAAAGAAGATAGATTTTTGTTTCATTTTTTAATTGATTTAAAATAAATAAACAGTAACCGTATAATTTCCATTTTGTATCGCAAGTTTAGCATTGGTTTTATGGAATAATAAATGTTTTACTATCATTTTAATAAGCTATTTTACCATTTTTTGAAATTATATTTGGATAATAAAATCAAACTCTTGTCTCTTTCATTCATTCCTGTGAATAGTTCAAAACTCCACAAATAAATTATCCTAAAATTTGTTCTTTTACTGCTTTTCTTTATATCGTAGAAAGGTTATTTATATCACATTATTTAGTAGAATCTTTTTTAAATTATTTTAAAATTTCGCCATTGTTGTTAATGTATACACTCTTCATAACAATCGTGGTTGCTTTGCTTCCGGATTTCGATGGGAAAGAAATTCTAAAGGCTTTTGCAAGTGGTTCTTCATAACCAGGAAAAGTGGTTTTAGCATATTGCAGCCAATCCTTTATTCCATTGCTTGTAAACCATAATGTACCATCAACATAGGCATAAAAGACATTATTTGCATCAACAGATAAACTAAAGCTTTTTAAATCTCCGTCTTTCATCATAAAGGCTCCAAACTTTCCCGAAACCGGCTCAACAAGTGGTAAAGGAGCCGGAAGTGTATTACCCTCTGCGCTAAATTTAGAACTATTATTCGCTGGCAAAAAAGTCTCAAACCTTATCTGGTAGTTATTAGTTTTTCCTGTATCTGCTGTAGGATATATTTCCCATCTTATTTCTCTGATAAAAGGAACATTTGGATTAGCAGGTTGATTAAAATATAGGCTGATGGTTATTGGTTGCCCATCCCTGTAGTATTTCTTCCATCCTAATTTTGCTCTCACAGAAAAAGGAATGCTTAGATCAGCCAGATCAAGATTTCTACTGATATATGGCACGCTAGATGATTTGGCTGTGATTTCTGCGGTTGACTTTGTTGGATCCACATCATTATTCAGTACATTGGTAGTATTACTTGTACTCCACCCATTTCCATTAAATGTATAATCACTCTGAAACTCGTCAAAAAAATACCTTGTTACTTTCATGCTCATGGATTTGCTTGAAGAGCTGCCACCATTTTTAGCAGTTGCAGTAATTGTATATTCCCCCACACTATCAGGTGCAATCCATAAGTTTTCATATAGATTTTGGGTACGCCATCCATCAAATGTACCCCCGGTTGCTGTCCATTGATAACTGATACCGTTTTTGTCTCCTTCGGTTCCAGCCCATACGGGCACCTTTTCACCAAAGTAAAACTCTTCACCCGATTTACTTAATGTATCAATGGAAATATCTACTTTCTTTTTACAGGAAAATAAAAGAGTAGAAACTATAAAGATTGAAAAAAAAATTTTTAACTTTCGCATAAAAATTAGAATTAGCTATTTTATTAATTACTTTTTATGGCTTCTTTTGTTGGTTCGAAAAGCCATGTATCCATAACATGAATTATTCCATTGGTTGCGTGTAGATCCGGTGTGCGCGGAGTAATTCCCGTCCAGTTAATATTCACCCCCTTATAAGTAAGCGGCACTCCCACATAATCGTTTATTCTTAAATTCGCCTCTCTCACATTTTCCAGGTAGAGATATATTTTTGCAGAGTCATTGGTTGAACTGTAGGCAAAAGTCTCCACCCATTTAGGGAAGGAACTTAAAGTTGAATACGTTTGCTCTCCCTTTAACACATGATATCTTAAAAGATTGGCAATTGTGTCCTTACTATACTGAGACCAGTCGGATCCGAACCGCTTAATGGTACTATCGGGATTGTCAGGATCAGGGCCGTAAACAGGGTTTAATACCCAATAGCTGTTGTCATCCTGTATATTGGTAAGGGCATCATTGGTGAGCAATAAAAAAGTATTTCCCTGCGAAGAATACATTTCTTTTACATCCTTAAAATTGGGATCTGCATCTACATAGTCAATGGCAGCAAGCATCCCGCTAAACAAATCAGGACGTGATTTCATAAAATCCATTACATTCATTTTAACATCAGTATTGTAAAACGATTTATGATAATCATAGCCATCTTGTAATTTGCCACAGCCTGAAAATATTATCCAGCCAACGAATCCAAGTATGGTAAAGAGTTTATTAATTTTCATATAAAATTTATTTTTTTAGTAAAAATTACTCGTCGTAAGGAGGATTTTGATCTCCCACTAATTTTGGATTGGCATTAAAAACACTCGAGTTGAGTGGGTATAATACTCTTCCCATATTGGCACCTTCATACAATATAGCGCCATCAATATCTGCTAATATAGGATTCATCACCTCACGTAAATAGGAGTATCCATCGTCGGAATAATCGTAAATCTTCCCAATCCGGCAGAGATCAAACCATCGCTTGCCTTCACCAATCAACTCAATCTGCCGTTCATCGAGAACTGTACGTTCTATTTCTGTCGTAAGGTCCCCCGAATAATCACTTAACTTTGCTTCCACATTATATCCAACTCTTTTTCTAATGCTGTTTATAATGTCAAGGGCTTCCTGGTACCTTGCCACATTCGCAAGAGCCTCCGCTCTCAAAAGAAGAACATCAGCAAAACGATATATTGGAATTTTCACGCTGCAATCGCTGTTCCCCTCAAATATAAATCCTGCACCCGGAGCACCTTTCCAGGGAGAATATTTTCCTAACTGCGTAACCGCTGCATCATATATATCTGGGGTAATGTAAGTAACAGTATCAAATAGCGCCCAATAGCGCCCATCACTGGATGCTCCTGTTACAGGATCTACGCGATCCCGTAACTCCTGCCATATGGGTGTCCTCACTTCATACTGATTCGTATTGGAACTAGATCCCACTTTCTGGCAGACGCCTACGCCTCCGCCTCTCTCCTCACTGGACCAGTAAAGGTTAAATATTGTTTCAGTAGAATTTTGCGGATCCACAAAAATATTTTTCCATTCTGCAACATTACTTACCAGTTTGCATTTACTTTCCTTAATACAATTATCAGATGCTGTCAATGCCAGATCATAATCCTGAAACCACATGGCCACATCGGTTTGCAATGCATAAACCGCCGCCTTTTGTATATAGTATTTTTGAGTGGAAACACTTAAGATGGTCAGAAGTGAGGAATCTATGTCACTCAAGATTTGTTTTCTTACCTCGTCGATACTTGAGCGGGGCAGTTCAATTTGCTGACTCAAATCTTCAACAGGCGACGTATGCAGAGGCATTCTGCCCCATACCCGCAGACCATAAAAATACAATAGAGCACGGAGTGCATAACATTGCCCAAGATCATCCTTATAAGTAGTAGCACCCCCATCGACATTTTGAGCAATCATTGCAGGAAAATACTTTATTCCATAATTACAAAGTGAAATGGTGGTATAGAGATTTGTCCAATTAGTGATTCCGTTTATATCTCCGTCATTTGCTGATAGTGTATTTGAAATCATGGTTAGCTGGGCGTTTCCTGTACCTCCTACTCTAACATTGTCTGACCTTACCTCGCCCCAATCGAAAAAGGCGGTACTCAACGTTGTTTGCAATGAATTATAAACCCCGGCCATCCAGGTGGATGCATCATTCTTATCTTTCCAGAACTTCCCGGGCGGTACTGTAGATATAGGATCTTGTTTAAGAAACTTTTTGCAACCTATCATAGTAGCGGTCAAACTAATCAAGCATCCCAGAATGACAATTAATTTTATTTTTTTCATAATTTGTTTTAATTAAAATGTTATATTTAACCCCACCCCTACTTCACGCTTCCTTGGATACCTTCCCGTATCATCTCCCGGTTTCAGCACACTATTTTGGGCCACTTCCGGATCAAAGCCTGTATAATCTGTCCATGTTAAAAGATTGTTTCCATAGATATAAACATTGAGAACTTTCATTGCTACTTTATTACTCAGTTTTTCAGGAAGTTTATAACCAAAACGTACACTCTGTAATCGCACAAATGAGCCGTCTTCAAGATATTGACTACCCCCTCTTCTCATATTATCCGCCTTTTTATCACCTCCCCGGTAAGTATCGGTTATTTGGCCCGGATACTTCCACATATTCTGGATAAAGTAAGAATCAGGTGTTGTATTACTGTTAGAGAATGAAGCTAAATTCCTCCGGTTTTGATTGTAAATACTGCCTCCGAAGTTTCCATAAAAATTAAAAGAGAGAGAAAATTGCTTGTAAGTAAAATAATTACTCCATCCCATGCTCCACCGCGGTTGTCCATGGCCCAGAAACTGTCTATCTTCATTACCAATATCCCCATTATAAACTCCTTTTGCATCAGGGAGATTTTGCCAGATAACATCCCCACCCTGTGAAACAACACCATTTGTCGTCATCTGCTTAACAAGACCCGTATAAGGTTTTCCGTCCGGAGTAGTATATCCTAATAATATCGGCTGCATATTCTTTTCAATAATTACATTCCCTTGAGCATCTTTTTGAAATTGAGGAATCAGCCTTACTGAATAATCTTCAGAGTAGGCATTAGACTGGTCGTATTGATAAATTCCAAGGTATTTGTATCCGAAGAAATTACCAGCTTCCTTTCCTTGTTCTACACTCCATATATCATCAATATAGTCCGTTGGCAGACTGGTAATGGTATTTTTTACTGTTGCCCAGTTTACGGAAGACTGCCAGGAAAAATCTTTAGTTCGGATGGGATATGCAGTAAGCATCAGTTCTACCCCAACATTTTGAATGCCCCCTCTGTTGACACGGGCTTTTGAAAAGCCTATTTCATATGGAAGAGGATCATCATATAAAAGATCAGAAGTAACTTTTTTGTAATAATCACCCGTAAAGCTTATTCTTCCGCCAAGAAAAGTCAGGTCAAGTCCTAAATCAGTTTGAATAGTTTGTTCCCATTTAAGAGCCCCGTTGCCCATCCTCGAATTTGTTCTTACTCCACTGACACCATTATAAAAATAGGATCCAAATACGAATTGCTGTGCTGCATCATAATCTCCAATTCCCTGGTTGCCTGTAGTACCCCAACTGGCGCGCACTTTTGAATCTGTCAACACTCCTTTGAACCGGTCCATAAACTTTTCATCGCTGATTCTCCATCCAACCGAAACAGAAGGAAAGTTACCCCAACGGTTGGTTGCCCCAAACACAGAAGAGCCATCTCTTCTGATAGTCGCATTTACCAAGTATTTACCTTTATAGTCATATCCCAATCTGCTATAAAATCCGACCAGAGACGAGGCGCTTGCCTGGGAATACAAATCGCTAAGATCATATTGACCAGCTGCATTCAAAGTTTGAACTGCTTCTGTTACAAAAAAAGTTCCTTCAATATTTGCCTCATCAATCCTGTTTTTTTCAACATTCATTCCTGCCATTGCAGTTAGATTGTGACCGCCGTTAAACTTTTTTTGATAGGAGGCAAGCAGGTTGCCTTGCAATCTAATCGGGACTTGGGTTTCGTCTCCACCAGAACTGATAGGAGGATTACTGCTGCTAAGGAATTTAGATGCAAATGAAGTGATTCTGTTTAATTGAATGTCTGCAGAAGCATCTGCATGCAGGGTAAGATCCGAAAATGGTTTATAATCAAACCCCTGGTATAAAACACCTTTGTAAATTTTTGAAATATTGCTACGCAAGTGCGCTTCCGCCAGAGGGTTTCGACGGCCCCCATTGAAATAAATATATTCACCATCCGGAAAAAACAGAGCCATACCTGGTGGTCTTTGCAAAGATTGTTGGATCACATTTCCTTCATTTATATTATTTTTAGTCTGGTAACTAAAATTCAAATGCGTTGACATTTTGAATTTACTGGATGGATTGTATTCCACATTAGTACGAAGTGAAAATCTTTTATTGTAGCTTGTTATCACAATACCAGTTTCATCCAAATACTGCAGGCTGCTAAAATAATTCAATGTTTTATTGCCTCCCATTATGCCCAAATCCACCTGGTCGCGAGCTGCTGTTTGTGTTATCAGTGCCTGATAATCATTATCAGTATTTTTTGAAAATGAAGTAGAATCATTCCTATGTGGATCCAATCCCAGTTTAGATCTCTGGTCATACATTTCCCTTTCCAGGCGGTTCGCCTGAGAGATTCTGTTTGATAAGGTACTGTAACTTCGCAAATAACCTAATGTAATCTGCGGCTTTCCTGAGGAACCTTCTTTTGTCGTAACCAGAATTACCCCGTTTGCTGATCGCGAACCATAAATCGCAGCAGATGCTGCGTCCTTCAGAATTTCAATAGATTGGATATCGTTTGGATTAATTGTACTTATATTATCCATTGGAACACCATCTACGATATACAATGGTTTTACCCCTTCATCTGATAGTGTAGATAATCCGCGGATGGTAATGCCAGCTTCTTCACCCGGGGCTCCCGAAGTGCTCATTACCCGAACGCCAGGTGCAGCCCCTTGAATAGCGTCAAAGATTGATACAGGCTGCTTTTCTTCAATAGATCTTGCAGTGATTGAGCTAATAGCTCCAGTAACATCCCTCTTCTTCTGCGTTCCGTATCCAATAACAATTACCTGATCCAGATCTGAAGCACTTATGATTAGCGTTGGAGAAATGGTCGTTCTATCTCCTACTTTCTCTTCCTTGGTTGTAAAACCTACAAAGCTGAAAACCAGCACTGAGTTTGAACCGGGAACTTTAATTGAATAGTCTCCCGTTATATTCGTTACGGTGCTGGTTTGTGTTCCCTTGACGTTGACAGTGGCTCCTTCAATGCCATTGCCATCCGGGCCGGTGACTTTGCCTTTGATTGTTCTTTGGGAAAAACCCCCGTTACTGAAAAGAAAGAATATAACGAGGAGTAAGGAGATTCTTTTTAACCAAGTACAACAATAAACGGATCTTTTTTTCATTTAGCAATCATTATATTTTTTTATAAAATATGAAACCTTAAGATTTATTTTTTTAAGTGCTTTCGGATAGAACAGAAATACCTCAAATTTTCTAATTGCAAAGTAGTAAGGCTTTTTTAAGGATGCTTTCCAATTATTACCCTTATAATAAGCTATCTTATCATTTTCTTAACGCAATAATTAGCAGATAATCTTCATTTCCTTCCGCATTTATAAAATAAAGATTGTTGTTTATCTGCAGTAGATTCTCTTATATTAACCCCTTTTTATACATAAACATCCGGTGAACCCAACTCAAAGAAAAGTATAAAATATCCTTCCCGGCAGTATTATTGAATAGTAAATATTTTTGATAGCTTAATATCCACTGATGAATTGCCAATCATGACTTTAAATTGGCCGGGCTCAACTGTCCATTTCATATTCTTATCCAGCAATGCCAGTGCGTCTGGATGAAGCGTAAATCGAATTTTCTTTTTTTCGCCTGGTTGTAGGGTGACACGTTCAAATCCCCTCAATTGAGAGTTATAGGTGGTTACACTGCTTAACAGATCCTTTACGTATAGTTGAGTTACTGCGTCTCCCTTAACCTTTCCTGTATTTTTTATGTCGAATGATATTCCGATATCGCCTTGAGCATTTTGTATCTCAGGTGTTACTACAAGATTACTGTACTCAAATGTGGTATAGCTTAATCCAAAACCAAAGGGATACAAAGGCCCGTTTACACTCGTTTTGCCGTAACCATTGGGATCTTCAGTGAGCGACTGGCTAGCCTGGGAACCAGGTTTAAAAGGGAAATTAAATTCTATCTGGCCGGTGCTCTTTGGCCAGGTCATTGAAAGCTTTCCACCGGGAGTATAATCGCCGAAAATAGCTTCTGCTATAGCTTTTCCACCCGAAGGGCCGGGAAAACCGGCTTGCAGGATGGCAGGTATAAAACGGTCTGCCCAATTAATAGTGAGTGGCTGGCCGGTTATCAAAACCAATACCACCGGCTTTCCTGTGGCATATAATGCTTCCAGTAATTGCTGCTGCCTTCCAGGCAAATCAAGAGATGTTCTTGATAAACTTTCGCCCACCGTTTTTTCATTTTCTCCCAACACTGCAATAATTACATCCATATTTTTAGCAGCAGCGACCGCTTTTTCAATGCCGCTTTTTTCTTCATCGCTCAGCGGTACCGGAATGATTTCTGTTTCAGGCCAACCGGGATTTACCACATTACATCCTTTTTCATAAACAACGTTTGCAGTAGCGCCTGCATGGGCCTTGATCCCATCCAGCACAGTGGTTAAAGGATTATTGTTCGGACCATACCGGCTTACCGCATAGCTGGCATTTGCAGCTAACGGTCCCGTTACCAAAATATTCCTGAAATGATTTTTGTTTAATGGCAATAATCCATTTTCGTTCTTTAGCAACACCAATGATTCCCTGTTCAATTGTAATTCCATTAAATCATCTTTTGCGGTATGCACTATTTTATCTGCATTTTTTGTATCAGAAACAAACGGTGTATCAAACAATCCCAGCATAAACTTCACCCTCAATACATCGCGTACTCTCGCGTTGATGGTAGCTTCCGATAGATTTCCTTCTTTTACCAATTCACGTACATTATTGATATAAACTTCGGGCATTCTGAAATTGGTCCAAACATTTAACCCGGCTTCTACAGCCTGCCTGGTGGCATCTTTAAAATCTTTAGCTACATGATGCTTTTCCGCAAGAAATTCCACCGCCTTACTATCGGAAACGACATAACCGTTAAAGCCAAATTTTTGTCTTAATAATTCAGTAAGAAAATAATGGCTTCCTGTTATCGGCTCACCATCCCAATCGTTGTAACTACTCATCACACCAAGCGGATGCGCTTCCTGTATCACTCTTTTAAAAGGATATAAAAATATTTCGTGCATCTCACGGGGCGCCACATGCGGATCGGTTCTGGCGTTGCCATCGCGGCCTCCCTTGGGAATACTATATACTGCGAAGTGTTTTAAGGTAGAAGCCACGCCCTGGCTTTGAACGCCGAGGCTCATTTGCTTTCCCAATTCAGCTATTAAAAAAGGATCTTCACCATAGCACTCCACTACCCTGCCCCACCGCGGATCGCGGGCAGGATCCAAAATAGGAACATATATGTTGGTATAACCAAGCGCTTTGGCTTCTCTTCCTACCGTTTCTCCGGCCTGCCTTACCAATGATTTATCCCAAGTGGCGCCTATCGAAATGGGCGCCGGCAAAGGGGTAGCCCTGTCATGAGCCAGCCCGTGAATACCTTCATTCGTAAAGTCAACCGGTATGCCGAGGCGAGTTTCTTCAATAAACCACTTTTGAATGGCATTGATAGCCTCTGCATGTTTACTAAAAGGGAAAGAATATTGGGTTTTCACTTTCTGGCTGCTGAGGTCTTCATCTATATTGGCAATACCATCTTTCCATACCTGGTTTTTCCATTCGGGGGCAGGCAGTTCGTCTTTCAATACCCGACCGTAACCATATAAAGTGGCCATCTGGCAGCTCTTTTCGTCCATGGTCATTTGCGAAAGCAGATCCTCCACTCTTTTATCCACTGGCTGGGTAGGATCTTCGAAAACATCTTTTACATTGTTTTTATTGAAATCAATCCAGCCTTTTTTGTAAATGCTTTTTTGTTGCGCTATAACACACGTTGCAGTAAAGCAACAAATAATTAGAAAAGTTATTTTCATTTGATTTTTGACTATTGGATTTAAATAATAATTTTAAAAACGCTACAGAGATTGCCTCCTCTGTATACTATTAAAAAGATTGTTGTTTATAACCACTTAGGTTGTTTACACCTTGTACATGAATATAGACAGACTTGTCAAACCAAGCCATCCGTTTTATTTTATTATTCTTCTGTAATTTCATAAATATTACTTGTTTGTGGGTTTACTTTGCCAGGACTTAGATTCAGTCCTACGGTCATAAGATAATTTCCTGTAAACACTTTATCGTTGGCAGGCTGCGCTGATCGAGTACCGGGAAAAAGATTGATTTCTTCGATACGATAATTCTTTTGTTCATCCAATCCTTGTAACAGTACACGGTTAAAAATATCTTTTCTCGTTGTATTCAAATGATAATTGAAAAGAATAGCCCTGCTTTTATCATCCTTTACATACATTACTATTGCTCGGTTTGATTCATAAGGAGATTCAAGTCGGTACAAGTCGCCAAACCAAATAACGTCACTTATTCTTTTGTACGTTTTTACAGCATCCTCACTAAACCGAAGTTCCTCTGGAGTGAAATTATTTACTCTTATATCGTAACCTAACTTGTCCATCATTGCTACATCTGTCCTGAACTTCAGGGGCTGTTTGCCCATGTTGGTCACATGAGCAGAAATCGTATTGGCAGGAAAAAAATAAGAATACCCCCACTGGATATAAATGCGATCGATCGGGTTGGTATTATCACTTGGCCAGAACTCTGTAAAGTATTTTAACGCGCCGTAATCTGTACGCCCACCTCCTCCTGAACATAACATTATGGGCAAATGCGGATACTTGGCACGAAGGCGCTCCATTACTTTATACAGGCCCCTGGTGTAATCAATATAAAGACGTGATTGATTTACCCCAAGATAAACAGAGTACGCGTTGGTCATGCTGCGGTTGCAATCCCACTTAATAAAAGCAAGGCCGGGGCTTTTGGTCATCAGGTTGTCCACCACCGAAAAAACGAAATCCTGCACTTTTGGATTGGTCAGATCGAGCACCAGTTGATTGCGCTGTAAATCTTCAGCACGGTTAGGAAATTTTAAAATCCAATCCGGATGGTTTTGATACAATTCACTTTTGGGATTTACCATTTCAGGCTCCAGCCAGATGCCGAATTTTACACCCTGCTTTTGTGTTTCTTTCACCAAATAGCCAACGCCATGCGGTAATTTGCTGCTGTCCGGCTGCCAATCTCCAAGGCCTGCTTTATCATCGTTACGTGGGAATTTATTACCAAACCATCCATCATCCAACAGGAACAAATCCACGCCTAACTTTTTCGCTTCGCCAAAAAGCTCTGTTAATCTCTCTTCATTAAAATTGGTATGGGTAGCCTCCCAGTTATTCAACAATGTCATTCGCGGAGCTGTGTCATCCAGCACGCCATACTTGCGGGCCCAGCGATGCAGATTGCGGCTTGCTTCTCCTTTGCCCTCAGAAGAATAGGTAAAAATGAACTCCGGCGTCGCAAATATTTCGCCGGGTTTTAAAGAATATTCAGAAGCGTACGGGTTGATGCCTGAAATAACACGAAGACCATTCCTCTGGTCCACCTCAAATGTGTATTGATAATTCCCCGTCCAGGCCAGTGTTCCGGCAATTACATCGCCATTGGTCTCTGTAGAAGGCTTGTTTAAAGAAACAAAAAAAGCCTGCGTTTGATAAAAATTAGTGCGCGTGCCTAATTTACTTTCAATGGTTTTGATACCGTTGGTTAGCTTCTCTTCCACCATTTGCATTTCTCTTGCCCAGTCGCCGTGAAACTGAGTAAGCCAGTATTCATTGGCATCGAAGTGGAGCATAGCTGATGCATATTTGGTAAGCAGTACCGGCTTTTTTTCATTCTGTTTAATTTCCGTCCAGGTTTTAAAAACATTTTCCTTAGAATAAACTTTATAATGAAGAATTACTTCCACCGGGTAAACCGGGTCTTTTAAAACAATGCTGGTGGTGCTTACATCATCATCGGTTTTGTCAGTGGAATGCGAAACATATCGCAAGTCTAGTGAAGGGTTTCCGTCCGCATGCACCATCCTGATGGCCGGTTCAAACTGATTTTCCATGCCGGCAGTAAGGTACGCCTCCCTGCCACCGCGCAGGTTTTTATAATCCCCCGCATCATTCAATCTCTTTCCTAAATAGGATTGCAGCAGTCTTTGATTATTATCTATTGACAGTACCATTGTGGTGTTTTCAGATGCGATAATAATTTGCTGCTGTTTATTTTGCGCAGCGGTATAAAGAAAGCAGAGCATTAAACCAAGAGTGCAAAATGGCTTCATTCATCTGTGGCTTTTGTAATAAGTAAAAGGGTGTCAGTTCCATCCGCTGGAATAAAAAAATAAAGTGAAATAACAAATCTGTTATTTATTAGTTGCGGTTTAAAAAATCCTGAGCGATTAAGCCATAAACTCTTTTTGATAAATCAGAGGGCTTTTGCCGGTAATAGTTTTGAAATATTTATGAAAACTGGTAAAATTATTAAATCCGCTTTCGTAACACAACCGCTTTAAACAATGATTATTTTCAATCAGCAATTTACATGCATGACCTACCCGCAGTTCGATCAAAAACTGTGAATATGTTTTCCTGGTTCTTGATTTGAAATAACGGCAAAACGAGTTAGGACTGATGTTGGCCACTTCAGCAATTTCTTCCAACTGAATTTTACGCCGGAAGTTTTTTATAGAATACTCGTAAATAGCATTGATGCGTTCGCTTTCTATATCCACATTATCAGGCCTGAAACCCATGGACGAAAGCATTGTTGCTTGTTTGGAGCCTGCTACCGCAGCCAATGCTTCTATCATCAGGATTATTCTTTGAGTGCCTTCTTGTACCAATAATTGTTCTAACAGGTCGGCTACTATTTGCCTGGACGGCCCTGTCACCTGGAGGCCTCTCTTGGATTTTTCCAGCACAGTTTTGATGTTATTGTTTTCAGGCAATTGCAGGAATGGTTCGCCCAGAAAATTTTCATTGAAATGCGCCACCCGCACGTCTGCCTGAGACGGGGTTTCTTCTTCAAAAAAAGAATCATCAAACCTCCAGTAGTGAGGCAGATTTGGACCAACTAACACCACATCGCCTGCCTTAAACCTTTTAATACTGTCGCCAATGAACTGTGTTCCTCCTCCTTTCTTAAAATGGATGAGTTCTATTTCGGCGTGATAATGCCACCGGTTGTTAATGTGCGGCACGAGGTCCTGTCGTACACTAAATGAACAATCTGGAGATTTCGATACTTTAAGCAATTGAGGTCTCATAACAAATGATTTTTATAGAAAATGATTTTAAATAGCAGTTTTATAAAAATAAATTTTTCACCATTAATTTCGTTAAATATTTGTGCAAACGTTGCCATAAAATCATTAATAGAATAAAACTTTTCGTCATAATAAATTATAAAATTTTCGCAGTCTTCTCAACATAGATGAATTTCTAATAAAATTTTCTGGTTAAAATGATTTAATAGGTCATAAATTAGACCGAAAGGATTTATGAAGATTACTTTGGGGGGATACAACTCCTTATTATTGAACTATTAATTGCTTATTATTAAAAATTTGGCTTCCGTAAAGTTTGTAGCGAAAAAAGTAGGGATAGTGTGTAATAGTCGGCAAAGGTTTCTTTACAGAAAAGAAAATTTATAAAGCTCGGTCCAAATGGACATAGCCGCCATCCACATGAATCAGTTGCCCTGTCGTGTGGTTTGATTTTTCTGACAAAAGAAAAGCCGTCATGTTAGCGATTTCCTCTGTAGTGGTCATACGTTGCCCCAAAGGAATTTTTGAGGTAATTTCTTTTAGTTTTTCTTCAGCGTTCGGCAATGTCTGAATCCATTTTGCATATTGAGGCGTCCAGGATTCTGCCACCACTATAGCATTGATGCGGATGCCATACTTCAATAACTCAACTGCCCATTCTCTTGTAAGAGCATTGCGCCCACCATTGGCGGCAGCATAACCAGACGTGTTGCCTTGCCCGGTTTCTGCGGTTTTAGAAGTAATATTTACAATGGAGCCTTTGCTTTTTATCAATTGAGGCAAAGCAAAATGCGCCATCAGATAGTAATGAATCAAACTTTTGTGAAGGCTTTCTATAAACTTCTCGTAATTCCCATTCTGCAATCCCACTCCGTCGTTTTGACCGGCATTATTTACCAGCCCATCGATGCGCCCATATTTTTCTATAACTTTTTGTGTTGCTTTTTCGCTTTCCTGCGGATTGGTTAATTCCGCCACGACATGGAAAACTTCTGCTTTAGCAGACGATAATTCTGTAACCAGTTTCTGGTTGTCTTTTGCATTTCTTCCCACTATCACAGGAATGGCGCCTTCTGCAGCCAATACCTTTACAATGCCTTCGCCAATTCCTTTGGCGCCGCCGGTTACTATAATTACCTTATCTCTTAATTGAAAATCCATATTGATTTTTGGATTTTAGATTACGATTTTAGATTTACGATTTTAGATTTCTTTCTTCAATTACTGTCTACACCAACTAAACAATTTAAACATTATCTAACCATTTAAGCGATAGGAACTATTATCTTGACTCCCAATAGCCTATCACTTTTTGCTTTGAAATACCCAATCCATCAATGCCCAATTCCATTACATCCCCTTCTTTTAAATATACAGGTGGCTTCATTCCTAAGCCGACACCGGGAGGAGTTCCTGTGGAAATTACATCTCCCGGCAACAAAGTCATGAACCGGCTGATATAACTAATTAAGTAAGGCACTTTGAAAATAAAATTAGCAGTGTTGCTGTCCTGCATTGTTTTACCATTGACAGTAAGTCATAGATGCAAATTATTTACATCAGCAATCTCATCCGGTGTGACCAGGATTGGACCAAGCGGAGCAAAGGTGTTGCAGCTTTTTCCTTTCACCCATTGGCCACCTCTTTCCAATTGAAATTCTCGTTCACTAAGGTCATTATGCAAACAATAACCGGCAACATAATTTAATGCATCAGCCTCTTCCACATAGGAAGCTTTTTTACTGATGACCACCGCCAGCTCTACTTCCCAATCAGATTTTGTAGAGTTTTTAGGAATCACTACATCATCAAAGGGACCTGTAAGTGAAGTCGTCGATTTGAAAAAAATAATCGGTTCTGTCGGAATAGCTGCGTTGGTTTCCCTCGCATGATCTGCATAGTTTAGTCCTATACAAATAATTTTTGATGGCCTGGCCACAGGGCTGCCTAAACGCATGTGTTTCGAAACTTTGGGAAGTTCCTGGTTATTAGATTCAACAAATTTTTGTAAGCGGTCTACCCCGTCAGTTTCAAAAAAATGTTCATTATAATCTTCTCCAAATGAGGAAGTATCATAATAATCATCGTTAATAATAATTCCGGTTTTTTCTTTGTTGATTTCACCAAAGCGGATCAATTTCATGTTATATTCTTTTATTATTATTTTACTATTTATAAATACGGGGTTAATTATTTAATTTAATAAAGCCTCCATCTATCGGATAATCGCAGCCAGTAACAAAAGAGGCCTCGTCGGAACACAGATATAAAATGAGCGCGGCAATTTCTTCAGGTTTGGCCATTCTGCCAATCGGCTGGCTCTTTGATAATTTCTCAAACATTTCGGGTTCTTTTCCTGGGTAATTCTTTTTAATAAAATCATCCACAAAAGGAGTATGAACTCTGGCAGGTGAAATACAATTACACCGGATGCCTTTATCAATATAATCCCTAGCAATCGACAACGTCATGGCATACACGGCGCCTTTGCTCATGGAATAAGCAAACCGGTCCTGCAAGCCCACATTATTTGCGATAGAAGCAAGGTTCAGTATCACACCACTTTTATTTTTATTCATGATGGAAACTGCGGCCTGCAGACAATTATATACACCTTTCACATTTACACTATACACCCTGTCGAAGTCGCTTTCTGTGGTGCTTTCCAGGTTTCCGATGTGTGATACGCCGGCACTGTTTACCACAATATCCACCTTACCAATTTCATTAAAAACATCTTTTACCTGCTGCTGAATTGTAACATCACAGGCATGCGTAAACGCTTTTCCATTTGCCTCTTCTATCTCCTTTACGGTTGCGTTACATGCTTCTTCATTCCTATCTATAAGATGTACCTGCGCTCCTTGTTTTGCAAATAACAGGGCTACAACTTTTCCAATACCACTACCACTGCCGGTAACTACGGCTGTTTTTTCATCTAAACGAAACATAATTTTCTGTATAATTTCTTAGTTTAATCAAAACGCTAGAGTGAAACGCCGCGTTTCCATGGAATAAAATCGTCCTGTCCAAGTAAGACAGCTTTAGGAACTACCTCCCCGCTGGCTGTTTTAATACAGTATTCCAGTATTTCTTCACCCATTTCAGTTATTGTTTTCTCACCGCTAATAATACCTCCGGTATCAATATCAATAATATCGTTCATCCTTTCGGCAAGTTTGGAATTTGTAGAAATTTTTATCGTTTGTGATAAGGGGTTACCCGTAGGTGTTCCCAGACCTGTCGTAAACAAGATTAACGTAGCGCCAGATGCAGCTTGTCCAGTGGTGGCTTCCACATCATTACCGGGCGTACACACTAAGTTCAAACCGGCTTTTACCGCCGGCTCTGTATAATCGAGTACTGCCGTAACCGGGGATGTGCCGCCTTTCTTAGCAGCGCCTGCTGATTTCATAGCATCTGTTATCAGCCCATCTTTTATGTTTCCGGGAGATGGATTCATATGAAAACCGGACCCAAGTTTTTTCGCCAGGTCATTATAAGACTCCATTAAGTGAATAAATTTTTTAGCGTTTTCTCCGTTTACGCATCGGTCAAGAATGTCCTGTTCGGCGCCGCATAATTCAGGAAACTCCGCAAGTAGCACTTTGCCACCAAGTGCCACCAAAAGATCAGAAGTATAGCCCACTGAAGGGTTTGCAGAAATACCACTGAAACCATCGCTGCCCCCACATTTTACCCCAATGGACAATGCGCTTAAAGGACATGGCTCCCTTTCTGTTTTATTTATTTCTGTTAAACCTATAAAAGTTTTTCTAATAGCATCGCAAATCAATTGTTCTTCACTCTTTGACTTTTGTTGTTCAAAAACGTAAATGGGCCTGGCAAATGAAGGATTGCGCTTCTTTAGTTCGTCCAAAAAATACTTTACCTGTAAATGCTGACATCCTAAACTCAAAACAGTAACGCCTCCAACATTTGGATGATCTGCATAGGCAGCAAGCAGCGAACTCAATGTGGCAGCATCCTGGCGGGTACCCCCACATCCGCCCGTGTGATTTAGAAATTTAATTCCATCGACATTTTTAAAGAACCGGTTCTTAACATCGGGAAAATTACTTATATTAATATCGGAAAGGTTTTCTCCTTGCTGATATGCTTGTAATAATTCTCTTGTAAATCCATTATATTTATCTGAGCCCGTATATCCTAATTCTTTTTGCAGGGCCTCTCTGATCACATCAAGGTTCCTGTTTTCACAAAAGACCAATGGAATGAATAACCAGTAATTAGCCGTGCCCACCCTTCCATCATTACGCCTGTATCCATTAAAAGTGCGATTGACAAATTTAGAAACATCAGGCGTCTCCCAATCGTGCAAAAATCCTTTATAAGAATATGAGCCCGCTGCATGTTTGGTATTTGCAGTTGTCATTATCTCCCCTTTACTAATCGCACATTGCACTTCGCCTACCAGCTTGCCATACATAACTACGCTTTCACCCGCCTGCATGTCGTTCACAAAAAACTTATGTTTTGCCGAAATATTTTGTTGCAGTATAACCTGATTTCCTTCTAATGAAAAAGAGGTTCCGGCAGGCATATCCTGCAACGCCACTAATACATTATCAGTCGGATGAATTTTTAAGTACGGGATGCCCATTGTTTCTCTAATCATACTGATTAAAAATTTTTAGCTCAAAATTGTATATTTCATCAGTTACGTTCTCCGTGGAATGTCTTTTCATGAACGGGTTTTTATTTTATAGCCATAGACCGCAAATACAAACACAAATACGAAACAGATCAATGGGACTATATATGAAAAAGCAGTCGAATGAGATTGAGCCAACGCGCCCATAACTAACGGTACCAGTGCACCGCCAACAACTGACATGATAATGTATGAGGCACCTTTCTTTGTATAAATTCCAAGGTTTTTGATGCCTAAAGCGAAAATCGTTGGAAACATAATAGATTCAAAAAAGAAAATAGCCATCAAAGAATAAACGGATATCACACCTGGTACTATAACCACGACCAAACACAGACCTACATTGATAAGCGCATACC